>Ga0209573_1000199_pt1 | contig 150646 bp, 127 predicted proteins | sample TNRBio252014_DNA_FD_185870 | JGI IMG/M metagenome (GOLD analysis project Ga0209573, IMG submission 185870) | Wastewater treatment Type I Accumulibacter community from EBPR Bioreactor in Madison, WI, USA - TNR Reactor_6/25/2014_ DNA (SPAdes)... | ecosystem: Engineered > Bioreactor > EBPR >...
AAAGGTCGAGGGTTACAGATCGAATGCACGAATTCACCTTAAGTTCTTCGGCGCTACAAGGATAGGAATAGTCCGATTTTATTGATTCACTGATTAACATTTTTTTGCTCCATCAGGCAGTAGCCATAACCCAGGCCAGCGGACGAATCCGGTGTGACCTTTGGCTTAATAGATCGTTTCCAAGCCAAATTGCAATTGGAAAATTCTTCCGGTTTAGTAGGTGTAGACTCATGCTTTATCGATAACCTGTTTCAGGTAGCTTGAGATAACTGCCGCCCTCAAAAGACACCCTGAAGGCGAACAGTGATGTGAAAGCGAACCAGCCTGAAATTAATCTATTGGTTCCTCTTCGTAAACTCCAGTAACATTAAATACTTTAATCCTAATTTTTGAGAAAAACCCGACCCATCCATGAAGATGGATTGTCGCATCATACTCGTCATCATTTGCCCACGCTACAGTGCCACCTCCATCTATTCCATCTTTTTCAATTGAATAACCAAACCCCTTTCGTTTAAATCCTGGAGGTAATACAAAAACTATTCTTTTATCTCCTCTAACGCCGAATATAGAAATAGATCTGTCAATGACTAACTCGTCACTCGTTGATCCGTTGGCAGTTGAAAGATTCTGTTCGTGCCGACGCAGGCTATCTAAAAATGACGCTGATAGCGCAGCGATTGATTCTTTCATAAAGGTCTTTTTTGGGGGCCCGTTGAACGTGGCGTTGCGTTCTTCAATACTGGTTGATTCTTTCATGGGGGTTGCCTTTGGTGAAGTAAAGTGGATATAAGCTACGACTCATAGCAATCCTCTACAGGATTTGGTAGACGTTTGATAAAACACCATAACCTGCATAAAACTGCTACAGACTCAGCTTACCTGGAAAGCCGTACATGCAAAATCCCGAAAATATGGGATGACCTGTGACAAAAACACCCGAATTTGTGCTCTTCTAATTTATAGCATATTGTTTTATAGTTAAAACTATCGGTGAATCCCATATTCATGGGATAGCTGTTTTGAGCGACAGTTTTACACTTCTCAACGCCGGATTCTTAACTTTCATCTACTAGGAGCTGACTATGAAAATTGCATTCACATCCTGCATGCGCATCGAAAGTTTCCCCGAACAACAAGTTTGGAAGCAAATCGCGCAAGAGAAGCCTGATTATCTATTCCTTCTCGGCGATAACATCTACATGGACTTCTGGGAGGGTCCTTTTTCTTCTGACTTGGGTGAGCCGGAGCATTGGAACGACAACAAGTTCGAGACCACCATGCTGGCCAAGTACCAGGCGCAGTGGGCCGAGCCCAATTTCAAAGCCCTTTTTTTGAGCCTACGCCAACGGCAGAATATGGATGGTGGCGTGTACGGGACGTGGGATGATCATGATTTCGCATGGAACAATGCTTGCGGCGTCGAAGTGCCTTCAGCCAAGCAGGCTATTGCTCGAAAACTGTTCAATCAATTTATGCAATGCAATCCTAGTCCTGACAAGATGTATTATTCAGTCCCACTGAAGAATGCCGGCAAGATCGTTGGCAAAGCTATTTTTCTGGATACGCGCTCTTATCGCGACCTGCCAGGAAAAAGTGGACGGCTCTTGGGCGAGGAGCAGTTTCAATTTTTGAAACAGGAACTCAACCATCCGCACCCACTCACGATTTTGTGCGCTGGTACGCCAATGCGCGCCTCCGGTGGTTGGAAGCAATACCATCAGGACTATTCTCGATTTTTGGATTTGATCGGTGCTCGAAAGCTGGTTTTCCTTTCTGGTGACATCCACGATAATAGTTTCATACCGCCCAGCAATCGCAGCAATCTCTTCGAGATCATTTCGTCAGGAGCAGCAATTCATAAATACGGGTTCACTGGTAAACGGCGGAATTACGGAATTCTCGATTGGTCGCTGGATGAGATTAGAGTAAAACTGGTTGATCGGCATCAGGTTCAATCTTATACGATCAATAATGATGATTTCAGCTATGTCGAGCATGACCCTCAAGCGCTTGATTCCCAAAAATCCTGACTGGGATCGAGGAAACGAGCAATAGTTATTTGAATCTCACCCTGGACATGGAATAACCATCGTGCCAAAACCCGCTAATATCATACTGGTTGTTATTTTTCAGTGGTTCTTATGTGTGAATATTTGGGCCGATGACAATTCAGCCCGAGTTCTTCCCCAGGGTGTTTCACTGCTTGACGCCACGTTTTACTACTACTTTCCCATTGAAAAACGCTATGGATCGGAGGGTGATTCCGAAGATCTTGCGGCGGATTTCAACAAAAATCTGAATAGCCAGGTTTTTCCGGGGCTGTCCGGGTTGGACCCTTTAGTCGGTGGCAATGCTTCGCTTGGGCAGACCGTAGTGAATTCCAGTCTGACCTCCCGCCTGTCGGAATTTAACTTGGCTTATGGCCTGACCGACCAATTGGCGCTGGTAGTAAAAATTCCTTATGCCTATGTAAAGAATGAGATTCAATCGGGATTGGATGCGTCGCAAGCTAATGTCGGAAAGAATCCGCTTTTTGGAACACCATCCGATCCCTTTCACAGCCCGCTGATTCCCATCGCTGCTGGAGGAACGCTGCTGAGCGACGAAGATATTCAGAATCTTCTGGGTAAAGGACTCGACGTCAATCAGGATAGCGTCACAGATGTTCCCGGCTATGGGTACCAGCGCTTCAAGACATTTTCGGACAATGGGATTGGCGACATTGAGCTTTATGGTAAATACCAGTTTTACAATCAAAAACCGTGGTGGCTGGCAGTGGCCGCTGGGTTAAGGCTACCCACCGGGAAAGTAAAAGATATTGATAATCTCGCAGCGCTCGATTTGGGGGATGGGCAAACCGATATTATGTTTCGCTTTCACGCAGACTATCGAGCCACTAAAGAGCTGCAACTGAATTTTACCACCCGTTACGATTTGCAGTTGCCCGACCGTCAAACCTTGCGAGTGCTTGATTCTGTTGATCAACCACTCACCGGAAATATCGAGGAAGTTGATCGAAATCTCGGGGATATTTTTGGCTTGGATTTAACAGGTCTTTATCAGTTTACGCCTGAATGGTCGGCTTCCCTGAGATACAGTTTTACCCGAAAATTTCAGGATGATATCGATGGCAACCTTGGATTTTCCTATTCATCGCTGGAGCAGGAATCCGATAGCGAAAACCAGCGAGTAGCCTTGACCTTCGGTTATTCGACATTGCCGCAATATCAAGAGAAAAAAATCAAGGCGCCCTTCTATGCCAATGTGGCTTATCGGCATCGTTTTGCTGGAAAGAATGCCGTAATTTCTCGTTATATCTCATTGAATATTGGGGTTTTATTCTAATTTTTTTTGTATGGTCCCTCAAACTGGAATACATCATGGTTGCAACCGCATCTGGCCAAGCTATTCAGGTGGGTCTGGTCGAGGATCAGCCCGAGACCATGCAGCGCATGGTGGTTGCGGTGCAATCTCAGACGACCCTGCGCGTACAATTTCGTGCGGCTTCGGTCGCTGAAGCCAAAGGGGCTCTAGCGCAGTTCAGCCCAGATGTGCTGTTGGTCGATTTGGGATTACCCGATGGTTCCGGTCTCGAAGTGATCGCTTTGGCTTCCAGGCAGCACCCAGCCTGCGAAATCATGGTGTTTTCGATGTTTGGCGACGAATCGCTGGTTCTCGCCAGCATTGAAGCCGGCGCCAGCGGCTATATTCTCAAGGATACGCCGGGCGTAACGCTCGAAGAGGCGATTCGCCAGGTTCATTCAGGTGGCTCGCCGATGAGTCCGATCATCGCACGCCAACTCCTGCAACGCTTGCGCAAGAGTCCGCCGGTCGCCGATCCGGCGCCGGTTAAAGCTCCCAGCAGACCAGTGCTTGATGCTGAAACGCCAACGTTGACGGAGCGAGAAACCGAGATTCTCGCCCTGATCTCGCGCGGCTATACTTATTTGGAAGTTGCAAACCTGTTGTCGGTGAGCATCCACACGATCCAAACCCACATCAAGCACTTGTACGGCAAACTGAGTGTTCATTCCCGCTCGGAGGCGGTTTTCGAGGCCAGCAAAATGGGACTGTTAAGGGGACTCCTGGACGAATAACCCAATGCCGCTACCGATTTTGATGGCGCTTATTCTAGCCTGCCTGGCCGCATCGTCCGATCTCAGCGCTAGCGTTCCGGACGCAATGATCACGATTCGCCAAGCTTTGGCGACTGTTGCGGTTGATGGTCAGGCGTCGTCCAATCCGCAAGTGGTCAACCTTCCCTACCGTTGGGACGGGTTCTCCGGCCAACGCGACGGGCGGGCGCTATTCCAAATCAGACTGGATGCCCTGAACGATGCTCGCGATGAACCCAGGGCCATTTATCTCACCAGAATCGGTAATCAATTCGAGATTCGCATCAATGGGGTGCTGGTCAGTCTCCCGTTGGATTCCCAGAGCGCACGTTTCGATTTATCCAAGGCTCCTCGATTGATTACCGTACCGCAAGCACTGTTGCGGGGTGGCGATCTGCTGGAAATTACGATTCAAGCGCAAGCCTTGCGTCGCGGTGGGCTGTCGGTGATTCACTTTGGCGTTGATGGCGACTTGCGGCGGGCGTTCGGCCAAGCCTATCGATGGCGAATCATGGGTTCGCTGATCGTCGTTTGTATCAGTTCGGTGCTGGGATTGTTCTCACTTTTGCTTTGGTCGCAGCAGCGCGTTCCTCTGTTCCTGCTGTTTGGCCTGGCCGAGCTGATCTGGGCTTTTCGAGTGGGTGACGTGTTGATCGATGAGCCACCTTTGAGCTGGCCCGCCTGGGGGGTGGCGGTCGCCTTCGCCTACGCGCTCTATGTTGGACTGACAGCCCGGATCATCATGCTGGTATTGGACGTGGAACGGGATTGGTTCCCACTGGCCTGGCGCGCGTATCTTCTGATCTCGGCCGGGGTCAGCCTGGCGGCATTCGCGCAGGGTTACCTGATCCTCTGGACGACTTGGCTGGGGTTCATGATCGGTCTGACCCTACTCTGCGCCGGTATTGCGATTCGGGTGACTTGGCGGAGCCGTCGGTTTGAACATGTGATGCTGACGTTTTCTCTTTGGGTAGGCGTTCTGGTCGGAATCCGCGATTGGGTTTATGTTTGGCTCAAACCCGATGCTTTTGGCGATGCCTCGTGGGTTCGATATGTGTCGATCCTCTTCTGTTTAACGATGGGTTTGATCATTGCCGATCGTTACACCCGCGCCGACCGCGAATTGCGCGTCCTGAATCAGACGCTTGCTGATCGGGTGGCCGAGCGCGAGCGGCAGCTTGCCGCCTCCTTCGAGCAGACTAGAGAAGCCGTGCAGCAGGCGGCGGCTCTCGCCGAGCGCCAGCGCCTGATGCGCGACATGCATGACGGATTAGGCAGTCGGTTGAGCGGCGCGCTCAACGTACTGCGCGGCAATCCTGCGTCCCATCTGGCCGCAGTTGAATACATCAGTGAAGCGCTGGAAGAATTGAAACTGACCGTGGATTCGCTCCAGGACTATATGGGGGATCTCGGCACCGTGCTTGGCAACTTGCGCTATCGTTTACAGGATCGTCTGAAAGCGGCTGGGGTTAGCCTGGTCTGGCGAGTGCAGCCTTTGCCACCGTTTGAAAGACTGACCCCGACCAGTGTCCGCAGCATTCAAAACCTGATGTTGGAAGCCATCGCCAATGCGATGCGGCATGGCGCCGCTGCCGAAATTACGGTGACCGCCCGCTTCGATGCGGAATCCGGTAGCGCGTGGATTGTGATCGAGGACAACGGGCGGGGATTCAATCCTGATGCAACCCGGGGCGGTCGTGGCCTTACGCTGATCAAGCAACGTACGCGAGAGCTGGGCGGGGAAGCGGTGATCGAAAGTTGCCCTGAACGCGGCTGTCAAGTGCGAGTGTGTCTGCCTTACGCATCGCTGGAGCGCTTGTCGCTACCTGTTGATGCGAGAAATTGCCTATAGACGCAAGGGGGCGGTGCTGAAACTTGATAGCACCCAAGTGGAGAGGAGAACCCATGGCTATTCACGTTAAATACTTCGCCAGTCTGCGTGATCACTTGGGCCGTGCGGGCGACGAGCTGGGGGCATCGGCTGGATTGACGGTTGCAGAAATCTGGGCGACGTTGCATCCAGAAACGCCTTTGCCGCCCAATACGCTGGTTGCGGTGAACCTGGAGTACGCCGACCAGACACAGTCGGTGCAGGACGGCGACGAAGTGGCGTTTTTTCCACCAGTGACGGGAGGATGAGGAATGCGGATCGAAGTGCGGGACCAGCCTTTTGCACCGCTGGTGGAACTGACGGATTATCAGGCCGGACTGGAGGAACGCCTTTCCGGTCAGTACGGCGCAACCGCGATCTTTATTGGCACAATGCGTGATTTCAACGATGGGGATGCGGTGCAGCGCATGACGCTGGAGCATTATCCCGGCATGACCGAGCGCCAGCTTCAGCGCCTGGTTGAAGCCGCGTTTCGAGACTGGCCGTTGCTGGATGCACTGGTGATTCATCGGGTGGGGGATTTACAGCCGAACGATCCCATTGTGCTGGTGGCGGTATGGTCAGCGCACCGGGCCGCTGCGTTTGCCGCTTGCCGCTTCATTATGGAAGAACTGAAATCGAAAGCGCCGTTTTGGAAACGCGAGGATCGGGCCACTGGCGCTCGCTGGGTGGAACACAGTACCAAAGGATTTCTGGAAGCGGCAACACCGGATTGACCTAAACTTCGTATGCAAAGCCGCTATCCGTTTCCAACCCTCCCACTCTTGGAGAACCGCGCCGCATGTCCACCGGCAATGAATTCACCCTGCTGAAGGATCGGCGGTTTCTGCCGTTCTTCATCACCCAGTTTCTGGGCGCGTTCAACGACAATGTGTTCAAGAACGCGCTGATTATCCTGATCGCTTTTCAGGCAGCGACCGATGTCGCGCAATCCAGCCTGCTGATCAATTTCAGCGCAGGCCTGTTTGTGTTGCCTTTTTTTCTGTTTTCAGCGACGGCCGGCCAGTTATCCGATAAATATGAAAAGTCGCGTTATATCCGCTGGGTCAAGCTACTGGAAATTGTCATCATGATCGCCGCAGCGGTGGGGTTCTACTTGGGCAATACCTACTGGCTAATCGGGCTGCTGTTCCTGATGGGTTGGCAATCCACTCTGTTCGGACCGGCCAAATACAGCATCATGCCGCAGCATCTCAGGCCGGATGAGCTGGTCGGCGGCAACGCCTGGGTTGAGATGGGCACCAATCTGGCCATCTTGTTAGGGACGATGGTGGGCGGAATTTTAATCGCCCAAACCCAGGGTGCAATCTGGGTGAGCGCAGTCGTGGTGGGACTAGCAGTCTTCGGCTATATCAGTAGCTGCTTCATCCCGCTGGCGCCGCCCGCCGCGCCGGATTTGAAAATCAACTGGAATCCGGCCACCGAAACTTGGCGCATTCTGAAATTCACCTATCAGAATTTTACCGTTTTTCAGTCGGTGCTCGGCATTTCCTGGTTCTGGTTTCTGGGCAGCGTCTATTTGGCGCAACTGCCTCATTTCACCCGGCTCAGCCTGGGCGGCGGCGAGCATGTGGTCACGCTCTTGTTGATGTTGTTTGCCGTTGGCATCGGCATCGGTTCGTTGTTATGCGAACGGATGTCAGGACGCACGGTAGAACTCGGTCTCGTGCCCTTTGGTTCGATTGGCCTGACGGTGTTCGGCGTTGATCTGTTCTTTGCAACGCCGGTCGCGCCCGTCGTCAGCGGGGAATTGCTTGGCGTATGGGCTTTTCTGACCGGGCCGGGTCACTGGCGGGTGGTGCTGGATATCGTGCTGATTGGCATCTTCGGGGGCTTTTTCATCGTGCCGCTGTACGCTCTGGTGCAGCAACGCAGCGAGCCGAGCCATCTATCGCGAGTCATCGCTGGCAACAACATCTTGAACGCGGTGTTTATGGTGGCCGCAGCGTTGATTGCCGTGGCGATTTTGAAACAGGGCTTGAGTATTCCGGAGCTGCTGTTGGTGATGGCGCTCTTCAACGCGGCGGTGGCGATTTATATTTTCACCCTGGTGCCGGAATTCCTGATGCGGTTCCTCGTCTGGATCATGGTGAACGTGGTGTACCGGCTGCGAGTTCGCGGGTTGGGAAACATTCCCGATAAGGGGCCGGCGGTGGTGGTGTGTAACCATGTGAGTTTCATGGATGCGCTGGTGGTGATTGGTTGTTGCCGGCGACCCATCCGCTTCGTGATGGACCATCAGATTTTCAAAATTCCCGTGCTCAGTTTCGTGTTTCGCACTGCGGGCGCTATTCCGATTGCTCCGGCGCGTGAGGAACCCGAAATTCTGGAGCAGGCCTATAACCGGGTTGCCGCCTATCTGGAGGAAGGCGAAGTCGTGGGCATCTTCCCCGAAGGGCAACTGACCAAAGACGGCGAAATCGGCCCATTCAGGAATGGCATCGAACGCATTATTCGGCGTACCCCATCGCCCGTGGTCCCGATAGCCTTGCGTGGGTTATGGGGCAGTTTCTTCAGCCGCCGTTACGGGAAAGCCATGAGGCATGTTCCACGGCGGTTCTGGTCGCGGCTTGAATTGGTGGTGGGGGCGCCCGTGCCGCCGGAACAGGCTACTTCAGCGTTGTTGCGTGAACGGGTAAAGGCATTACGTGGTGATTGGCCATGAGCAAGAAGCGGCAGGTCGGCGCCGTGCCGATGTGGATGATCATCGCTCTGGGCGTACTGGGCGGAATTGTTCTGTACTGGTACACCACGCCTCAGGAAACGCCTGCCTGGATTCGGGGTTGGTTGCCAGGATTGCCGGAATATACCGGGCCGCTCTATCGCTGGCGTGATGGCCAAGGGCAGTTGCAGGTGACTGACAAACCGCCCCGGGATCGGCCTTATGAAACGGTGCAATATCGTAGCGACGCCAATGTGGCGCCGTCGAAGGGCCGGTAGCTGGCGAATGTCCTTCCCCGAAAGGGGAAAAAGAACTGGCTCAATATGGATTCCGGACTGTTGAGAACGACTTCCCCTGACGGGGCCAGAGGCTACACTGAACGAGTTCTCAAGCGTCTTGCCCCGGATTGCCCCCTGATGATTAACCTTCAAAATCTGCTGGACGATGTCAAGTGTTATGAAACCGTTCGCTGGTTGCGCTGGCCGAACCGGGTCCGTTGCCCACACTGTGGCGCGGCCGAGCTCACCCAGCAGGGTCGGGATACCACCCAACCGGCACGGCAGAAGTATTGGTGTGAAGCCTGTCACCGCTATTTCGACGATCTGACCGGGATGGTGCTGGCCGGGCATCATCAACCGTTGCGGGTATGGATTTTATGTTTGTACTTCATGGGGTTAAATCTGTCCAACCCTTTTAAGGTGAGATTAACACTTTGATAAGTATAAATTTATATTGTTTGTTGTTCAGGTGAGCCTGCTTTCATGCAGGTTCTGGGCGAAATTTTGGGCTCTCAGACAAGGTTTATAGGCTTCCAAACCAAGGTTAAGCACCGGAAACGCCTAGATAATCTGCCTAACTTGTTAAAATTCAAAAAATTGACTTCACCTTAAAAGGGTTGGTTGAATCTGTCCAATGCCCAAATTGCCCAAGAGTTGGACTTGAGCCTGGACGACGCACAACGGATGACCGAGCCGCTGCGGGACGGGATCGTGGCTCGCCAACCGGAACCGACGGGTCGGGCGAGGTGGAATGCGATGAGGCGTACGGGGTGGCCGGCCATAAAGGGCATCCCGAGGCCGTCAAAAAAAGGCCGCTGGGGCGTCGGTGCCGGTTGAAGGGCGCGCGGGCGGGCACCTTGGAGAACGAAAAAACCCCGATCTTCGGGATAATCCCGCAGGGGGGCGCAGTAGTGGTCCGGAGGCTGGAGAACGTCCGGCAAACCACCCTCCGGCCTCTCATCGAGCGGTTCATCGCCCCGGGGAGCCGGGTGTATACCGATGAGTATGACATTGACCATCGCCTGCCCGAATGGGGTTTTGACCACCGGACGGTCTGCCACAGCCGAGGGGAATACGCCCGCGATGGGACGGTGACGGTTTCCATGAGGTCCATGTCAACACCGCCGAGGGGTTCTGGTCCTTGCTGCGCTCGTGGTTGCGACCCCATTGGGGCATCTCGCAAGAAAAACTGCCGCTTTACCTGGGCTTCTTTCAGTTCGTGCATAACGCCCGTATCCGGGGCAAAGGCTGGCTCGGACCCTTGGTGGAACTCCTGATGGCCTAACCGGGTGCAACTGACTGGAATCCATATTGAGCCTAAGAATTTTTTGGTACAGGCCAGGAAAGGCCGTGCGGCTACGGCGCGGCCTTTTGCGGCGTCTTAAGTTGCTGCGCTAGCTTGTTCAATTCCTCGACCGACATCTTTTCGTCATAGATGCCAGCGCCAACCTGAATGTCGGGCTTGAAGGAAACCTCAGCGCTGTGGGCGTAGGAAGTCTTGCGCGAGGCCCGGCCTTCACCCGGCTTCGGCCACCAGTACTCGACCCAGCCGCCGTCGGTGTTCGCGCCAGCCTTGCATAATTCTTGGAACAGCGGCTTGTCCTTGTCATCACGCATTTGCAGAATGGGCTTGCCGACCAGATCAGGCCGCAGGGGATGACCCAGCATTACATTGTCCCGGCAGCTATAAACGAATACATAGCTGTCCTTCCAGACCCAGCGGGCATCCTTGTTGTTGTTGAAATCGGAGAAGCCGGCCAGGCCCTTGGCATTCAGGTATTGAACCGCTTCGTGGACCTTGGTGATGACTTCATCGGGAGTGGCGGCGTTGGGATCGGCGGCCAGCGCCGGCGCAGCGCCCAGAATCAGAGCCAGACTGGTGAAAAGCGCGGTTTTGCGCATGGTGGGAATCCTCTGGAATTTGGTGGTGAGCAGGAAGCGTCAGATCGCGCTCAGGCAACCCAAGGCTTGCCAGCGGGCAGGATTTCCTTCCCGTAAATTTCGTTCAGGATGATGCGCGCCATCATGTACCAGGCCGCCAGCGCGCAGACCATCAGTTCATACCCGGCCACCACGGTCAGGCTGGGATAGCCAAAGTGCGCCAGATCGAGCAGGATGAAGCCGATGAGCAGCGTGGTAAAGGTGAAGGCCATGGCGCCGTGAATGCGCAGCGAGCCGACCCGGATCGCTGTGAACAGGGTCCAGGCGACCAGGAACCAGCCAACATCTTCGGCGCCGGCTTTGAATACGTCGAATTTATTGCCCAACAATATAAAGCACAGGGCAATCCAGAAGGCGCCGTAGGAAGTGAAGGTGCAGTAACCGAAGTTATTGCCGGTCTTCATTTCCTGCAAGCCGGCAATCAGTTGGGCCGTTTCCCCGAACATCAATCCCAGCCAAACCTATTGGTCAATAGGAATCAAGCTCCCCGCGCCGCCCGCTTGCGTTCGTGTTCGAGCAACAACTTTTTGCGCAGGCGGATGGATTTGGGGGTGACCTCGACCAGTTCATCGTCGTCGATGAATTCCAGCGCCTGTTCCAAACTCAGCCGTACTGGCGGGGTCAACAGAATGTTTTCATCGGAGCCGGCGGCGCGGATGTTGGTCAATTGTTTGGCCTTGAGTGGATTGACTACCAGATCGTTATCGCGGGAGTGGATGCCAACGATCATACCTTCGTAGACTTCATCGCTGGGGCCGACCATCATTCGCCCGCGCTCCTGAAGATTGAACAAGGCGTAGGCCAGTACCTTGCCGGTCGCATTGGCGATCAGTACTCCATTGAGCCGTGCGCCAATCGCGCCTTTTTTGACCGGTCCGTAGCGGTCGAAAACATGGTAAATCAAGCCAGTGCCGGAGGTGGTGGTCAGGAATTCGGTTTGGAAACCGATCAGGCCACGGGCTGGAATGAGATAGTCCAGCCGCACCCGGCCTTTGCCGTCGGGCTGCATATCCAGCAGATCGCCGCGCCGCTCGCCGAGCTTTTCCATGATCGCGCCCTGATGCTGCTCCTCCACATCCACGGTGAGCTGTTCATAAGGTTCGCAGAGTTCGCCGTCGATCTCGCGGACGATTACCTCTGGACGGGAGACCGCCAGTTCGTAGCCCTCGCGACGCATATTTTCGATCAGGATGGACAAGTGCAATTCGCCGCGCCCGGACACCTTGAATTTGTCCGGATCATCGCTGTCTTCGATGCGCAGGGCGACATTGTGGATCAATTCGCGCTGGAGCCGCTCGCGCACTTGGCGACTGGTGACGAATTTCCCCTCGCGGCCCGCAAAGGGAGACGTGTTGACCTGAAACGTCATGCTCATGGTCGGCTCATCGACTTTGAGCGGCGGCAACGGCTCAATGGCGTTTGGGTCGCAGATCACATCGGAGATGCCCAATTTGTCGATGCCAGTGAAGGCGATGATGTCGCCGGCGGAAGCCTCCGGGAATTCGATGCGCTCGATGCCCTGAAAACCGAGGATTTGCAACACGCGACCACTACGGCGGTTGCCGTGCCGATCCAGAATCACCACCGGGGTGTTGGTTTTGACCTTGCCCCGGCGAATGCGGCCAATGCCAATCACACCGACATAGCTGTTGTAATCCAGGGAACTGACCTGTAATTGAAACGGCCCTTCCGGGTCCACTGCGGGCGCTGAGACATGGGCAACGATGGTTTCGAAGAGGGGGTCCATGTTGCCGGAGCGCACCTCTTCATCCAAACCTGCGTAGCCATGCAGCGCAGAGGCGTAAATGACCGGGAAATCCAGTTGCTCATCGGTAGCGCCGAGTCGGTCGAACAGGTCGAACGTGCGGTCCAGCACCCAATGAGCGCGGGAACCGGGTCGGTCGACTTTGTTGATGACCACAATCGGTTTGAAACCCATGGCAAAGGCTTTTTGCGTGACAAAGCGGGTTTGCGGCATCGGCCCGTCTACGGCGTCGACCAACAGCAGCACGGAATCGACCATCGACAGCACCCGTTCCACTTCGCCGCCAAAATCGGCGTGGCCGGGCGTATCGACAATGTTGATTCGGTAGTCGCGCCAGCGCAGAGAGGTGTTTTTGGCGAGAATGGTGATGCCGCGTTCCTTCTCCAGGTCGTTGGAGTCCATGAGCCGCTCGACAGGAGCGCCCCGGTCGCTAAGCGTGCCGGATTGCTGTAGCAACTTGTCTACCAACGTGGTCTTGCCGTGGTCGACGTGGGCGATAATGGCGATGTTACGAAGTTTTTCAATCACTGTTTAATCACGCTGGGTGGCTATCGGGCGGGATAAGGCGCGGCATTATAGCGAAGAAAACGACAAAGCCCCGCACGAGGCGAGGCTTTGGCTGGATAGGTCAGGTGGAAAATGGTTATTTTGCTGCTGGAGCTGCGAATTTCTTGACCATGGTGGCTTGCGGACCTTTCGGTCCGACTTTGAATTCGAACTCGACCTTCTGGTTTTCAGCCAGGGTGCGGAATCCCTTGCCTTCGATCACCGAATAATGAACAAACACGTCGCTGCTGCCATCCTCGGGGGCGATGAATCCGAAGCCCTTGGCCTCGTCAAACCACTTTACAGTACCGGTGCGCATTAGGAGTAAAACCTCAAAGCCAAAATTTTCCTTTTTGCCGGTCCATCCAAGCTGCCCCATTCCAGCGAGAGAATAGACGAACCCGGAGGCCGACGCGGGGTCTTTAAAGGTTCGCAACCTTTATTACCCAAGGCGGAAAGTACTGGAAAGCCTTAGCTTCCGCAAGCCAATTTTATCAGCGCTGGTGCAGAACTCATGCGAAGATATTGGCTGTTTTCGGTACGTGAAAAACCAAATCTTTCCAAACAAAATCTTACTCATCTTCGTGGAAAAAACCTTCGTTTTCCTGCATAACCGGCTCCTTGAATGTCCGATTCGTGATCGCGCCGCACTGGCCCGTCGGCTGCAAATTGTACATCGCCGGTGGCGTGAAGGCCGGCCCATTGATCGCAGCCTGGAGCAGTTGGTTGCTGAACTGGACGCTGCCGCGACTCTTTTGCGCCAACGCCGTGCGACATTGCCCGTCCCGGCGTTCGATGATCGCCTGCCCATCAATACGCATCGTGAGGCGATTGCCGCTGCTATTCGCCAACATCCGGTGATCGTGCTGTGTGGCGAAACAGGGTCTGGTAAAACGACTCAGTTACCGAAAATCTGCCTCTCCCTCGGACTGGGTGCGGCGGGGCTGATCGGGCATACCCAACCGCGCCGCATTGCTGCACGCTCGGTAGCGACGCGCATCGCGGCGGAACTGGGAACTCCGGTGGGTGGGTCAGTGGGCTACAAGGTGCGCTTCTCGGACCGGATGGGGCCGGAGACGCGGGTCAAGCTGATGACTGACGGCATTTTGCTGGCGGAAACCCAGAGCGACCGGCGGCTCGATCAATATGAGGTCATTATCATTGATGAGGCTCACGAACGAAGCCTGAATATTGATTTCCTGCTCGGTTATCTCAAGCGCTTGCTGCCGCGCCGGCCAGATCTCAAACTGATTATCACTTCAGCGACCATTGATCCCGAACGCTTTTCCCGGCATTTTGATCACGCCCCGATTATCGAAGTCTCTGGACGGACCTATCCGGTGGACGCAGTCTACCGGCCTTTGCTAGCCACCGAGGAGGACGAGCGCGACCGCGATTTGCCGCAAGCCATTTTGGACGCCGTAGATGAGGTGTGGCGGCAGGGGCCAGGCGATATTCTCATCTTCCTGTCCGGCGAGCGGGAAATTCGCGAGACAGCGGAAAGTCTGCGTAAACACCATCCGCCGAATACCGAGATTCTGCCGCTGTACGCCCGCCTCTCTGCGGCGGAGCAGAATCGAGTGTTTCAGCCGCATGGCCGACCGCGCATTGTGCTGGCGACCAATGTGGCGGAAACGTCACTGACTGTACCGGGTATTCGCTATGTGATCGACCCCGGTACGGCGCGCATCAGCCGCTACAGTCCACGCAGCAAAATTCAGCGATTACCAGTGGAGAAGATTTCCCAGGCTAGCGCTCGGCAACGGGCCGGACGCTGCGGGCGGGTGAGTGCTGGCGTGTGCATCCGCTTGTATGCCGAAGAAGATTTCCAATCCCGGTCCGCGTTTACTGATCCCGAAATTTTGCGCACGCATCTGGCGGCGGTGATTTTGCAGATGAGCACCCTGAATTTGGGTCGCCCGGAGGATTTTCCTTTCGTCGATCCACCCGATTCGCGACAGATCAGTGACGGTTTCCGGTTGCTGTTCGAATTACAGGCGGTCGATGAACAGCGTGGCGTCACGGAACTGGGCCGACAATTAGCGAAATTACCGGTCGATCCTCGCCTGGGGCGGATGTTGCTGGCGGCGCAACAAGAGGGGGCTTTACGCGAGGCGCTCATCATCGTCGCGGCGCTGGCGATTCAGGACCCCCGTGAACGCCCGTTGGAGAAGCAACCGGCGGCGGATGAGAAGCATCGCCGATTTCGGGATGAACAGTCTGATTTCCTGGCCCTGTTGAAGCTGTGGGACTACTACCATGAGCAGGCCCGCCAGCTTTCCAGAAATCAATTGCGCAGTCTCTGTCAGACAGATTTTCTATCCTTCGTGCGGATGCGCGAATGGCATGATTTGCATCAAGAGTTGCTCGGGCGGGTGACAGAAATGGGAATGCGGCTGAATGACGTTCCGGCCACCTATGATGGTTTGCATCGGGCGCTGCTGACCGGCCTGCTCGGTCATCTCGGTTTAAAACAGGAGGAACACGCCTATCTCGGCGCACGCGGACGGCAGTTCTACCTGTTCCCTGGTTCCGGGTTGTTCAAAAAACGTCCCCGTTGGGTCATGGCCGCTGAAGTGGTGGAAACTCGCCGGTTGTACGCCCGCACCGTGGCGCGGATTGAGCCGGAATGGGTGGAAGGACTGGCTGGACCCCTGCTCAAGCGCAGTTATTCGGAACCGCATTGGGAGAAACGTAGCGCACAGGTCACTGCGACCGAACGAGTGACGTTGTATGGCCTGCCCATTATCGCCGGACGCCGGGTCAACTACGGACCGTTGGACCCGGCGCTGGCCCGGGAAATTTTTATTCGCCAGGCGTTGGTGCAAGGTGAGTTTCACTGCAAGGCGCCCTTTTTCCAACACAACCGGCAATTGCTCGAAGAATTGGCGGATTTGGAGACCCGCGCCCGTCGCGATTTAGCGGCTGACGAGGAGGCGCTGTATCGCTTTTACGATGAGCGGATTCCCGAAGGCATTTACAGCGGGCCGAGTTTCGAGACCTGGCGGAAAAAAACGGAACACGAAAATCCCCGATGGCTATTTCTCGACCGGGAGGCGTTATTAGTGGACGCCGGGCCGGCGGTGGATGGCGAGCGTTATCCTGACCATCTCGATCTGGACGGACTGAGGCTGCCCTTGCGTTACCGTTTTGCGCCGGGTGAGGACGACGATGGAGTCACGTTGACCGTACCCCTGGCGGCCGTGAATCAGGTGGACCCGAAACGGCTCGACTGGTTAGTGCCGGGGTTGCAAGCGGAACGGATGGCGGCGTTGCTGAAATCGTTGCCCAAAGCGGTGCGGCGGAATTTTGTGCCGGTTCCCAACTATGTCCAAGTGCTTTTGGCGGTGATCAAGCCCGGCGAACAGTCGCTGACCGGGGCGATGACCGAACAATTGCAACGCATGACCGGGGTGGCAATTTCCGAAGAAGCGTGGAATCCCGACGCGGTGCCCGGTCATTTGCGGATGCGCTTCCGGGTGGTGGATGCTGAGGATCAGGAACTGGCGGTCGGACGCGACTGGGCAGTGATTCAGGCGCAGTGTCGCAGCGCGGCCCGACGCAGTTTCGCGGCGTTGCCGACCCCGGAGTTCGAGCGGGAAGGAGTGCGCGACTGGGATTTTGGCGACTTGCCGGAAGAGGTGAGTTTTGTCCGCAATAGTGTTCAATTACGCGGCTATCCAGCGCTGGTTGCGGAAGCAGATGGAACGTTGGCGTTGCGAGTGCTGGATTCGCCCGCACGGGCGGCGGCGGCGTTGCGCACCGGATTGCGCCGGTTGATCGGCTGGCGGTTGGGGCCAGCGTTCAAGGCGCTGGGCCGCGACCTGCCGCACATGCAGCGGATGACCCTGCACTATCTCGGTCTGGGAACTCAGCAGCAGCTACGGGAGGATTTGCTGGACGCCATTCTCGACCGGGCGTTTCTCACAGATGAGCCGATGCCGCGTAATCGAGCGGCGTTTGAAGCGTTGCTGGAGCGCGGTAGATCCCGGTTGCCGGCGGCGCGGGCGGATCTTGGCAAAATCGCAGCAGAGACTTTGGCCGCTTACCACGAAGTCCAGCGGTCTTTAAGCCGTGTTGAATCGCCGGTCTGGGCCGAAGCATTGGCCGATCTTCGTGATCAGTTGGCGCGTTTGATTTATCCCGGTTTTCTCAGTCAGACCCCGCCGGAATGGTCGCCGCATTTACCGCGTTATTTGCGGGCGATTGCGGTGCGATTGCACAAACTCCAGCAGGCCCCGGACAAGGATCGGCAGCGCAGCGGTGACATTATCCGCCTCTGGCAGGGTTGCCAGCAGCAGTTGGAACGAGACTCGGCGCGAGAGCAGTACGACCCGGAGTTGATTCGTTTCCGGTGGCTGATGGAAGAATTGCGGGTATCGCAGTTTGCCCAAGAGCTGAAAACGATTGCGCCAGTGTCGGTCAAGCGGCTGGAAGAGCAGTGGGGGCGGGTGAGGAAGGGATGACGGGAACAGCAGGAAAAGGGGGTGGCGAGCTGCCAGGCAGCTCGCCACCGGTTAGCGTATTCAGGGTGCTTTTCGAACCGTGACTGACGCCATCGGATTGCGCCAGTCGTAATCAGCAGCGGCCAGGTCGCCAACGCCATGAATCCCGGCATGAACATGGACGAAGCCTTCGCCGCTGGTGGTGGGCGAACCGCCCTGGCCTTTGCACTGAGGGCCGGGGATGTTGCCGCAGGATTCATCATTGGGCTCGGAACCCGCGTCATAGCCAGGAACCATGAAAGTCTGGCTGCCAGAACGCGGAACTTCCACCCCGTTCAGCGCAATGAACCCGTCGTTGGTGGGCAGGATCATCGCCGCCAGACTGATCTGGTTTGCATTTTTGGCGGGAACTTGAACCGTGACTGACTGACCGGGTCCCAACAGGCCATCTGAATGGCCCGTACCCGCCACGTTACTATCGCCAAGCAGTATTTGCTCCAGCGGCGCGATGTCGCCGTCCTCCGCCAAAGTCGCCAATTCCGGGCTGGCTGGTTGTCCCAGCGTGAACAGTTTCACCTCTGCCCGGTGACTGGCGACCAGGATAGGAGTAAAGAATGAGCCACGGCTGATATTGGTGATCGTGACCTCGTACATTGAAGGATTACTTCGGTTGATGCTGATGGGAGCAACAGGGTCTTGCGCCCAAGCGTTGGCCAGTGGAACAGCGAATAGCAAAGATGCGGTTAGGATGGTTGTCTGCTTCATCGTGAAGTTTTCCATGGTCAGTGGGAGTGTGCATTCGGGAATCGTCATGCGATTCACCGCTGACTTTGCCTGTCTCAGTTCACCAGGGACTCACGAAGATTTCACGTTTTAATCACGAAGCTGGATGGATGCGGATCGGCAGATCGAACTCGAACTGCGTTCCTCGATTCAGCGTACTGGCCACTCGCAACTCGCTATTGTGCAATTCGACAATGCGCTTGGCGATGGCCAGACCCAACCCCAGATGATTGCCATCGTTTTTAGCTTGGCTTGAACCGCGATAAAAACGGTCAAAGATATGCGGCAAATCCTGGGGGGCAATGCCGCAACCCGTGTCCGTGATGACAAAGGTTGCGGTCTCATCGGTCGCCCGCAGTTCCAGCGCGACCATGCCTTCAGGCTGTGTATGGTAGAGCGCGTTGAGGATGAGATTGTCCAGAACCCGCTCGAGCAACCCGATGTCGGCTTCGACGAACAGCATAACAACCGGCAGCCGAACCACGAAGTGAATGCGATGCTCACAGGCGGGTAACTGGTATTTCTGCGCGATGTCTTGCAGCAGTTCAGCCGCAGGGAAACATTCCCGGCGCGGTTGAATGGCGTGGGCGTCGAGTTTGGCTAGTTCGAATAGATCGCTCACTAACCGGCCCAATCGCCGCGAGTGACGCAGAGCCGCATCAAGATAAATCTCCCGGTTGACGGGCGACAGATGATCAGCTTTCAACTGCAAGGTTTCCAGATAGCCGTGCAGGGCGGCCAGTGGCGTGCGCAAATCGTGGGAAACGTGGTTGACCAGTTCCCGCCGCAGAGCGTCACGCTCTTGCAGTGTGTTGATCAGGGTTCGCAGACGCTCCGCCATCCGGTCGAAATGCATACCCAGTTGTTCAATTTCATCAGCTTGGACGCTGCGACCTTGATAAGGCGCGCAGGTCGCAAAGTCACTGCGCTGAAAATCATCGACCAGGGTCGCCAACCGTCGCAATCGGCGGGTGAGAACGCGAAAAAGCAGCAGTCCAACCAATAATCCGGTCAGAAGGCTGCCAGCCAACACCCAGCCGCTGAGCCGCAGCAACAGGCTATCCTGGTAGATGCGCTCGAAGGACTCATACATCTGCCCGCGCAGCACCACATACAAATAGCCGGTGGAGCCTTCCGTGGAAAGGATGGACGTCGCCGAAAAACTCTTGCGGGCATCGTGGCTGCGGGGGTCATCACCGAGAATGGGCAGCGCGGCGCCAGCCAGAAACGCCTGAATCGGTTCCAGCGCCACCCGGTTGCGCTTGACCAACGCCGGTTCCGCCGAATAAGCGAGAATCACGCCGTCGGCGTCCAGCAGGTAAATCTCAATACTGGGATTGATGGTCATATAGCGCTCAAACGTGGCTTTCAGCGCCTTCAGATCAAGCTTGCCGCCAGCCACTAATCCCTGATCGGCTACCAGGTTGCGCGCCAGGTCGCGATTGAAACCCTGTTGTGCTTCTTGCAGATAGCGTTGCGTCAGGGCGTGGCTAATCAGGCCGTAACTCAATCCGATAGCGGCTAGCAGCGCCGCTAGGACCAGGGTCAGCTTGCCGTAGAGAGTGCTCAGCATGATTCAGCGAACTTGTAGCCGACGCCCCAAACCGTGAGGAGGTAGCGGGGTTCGGCGGGATGAGGCTCCAGCTTGGCGCGCAGACGGTTGATATGCGAGTTGACAGTGTGTTCATAGCCGTCATGGCCATAACCCCAGACTTGATCGAGGAGTTGGCTGCGGCTGAATACCCGGCCTGGGTGGCGGGCGAAATGCAGCAACAGGTCAAATTCTTTTGCCGTGAGCGACAATTCACGAGTAGCGAGGGTGGCCCGACGCTTGTTGGGCTCAATCACCAATGTGCCGCGCGTAATGCGCTCGCTGTCGGCGAGCGAGCCACTGTTGCTGCGCATTGCTTCAGCCCGGCGCAACAGCGCTTTGATCCGCGCCAGCAGCTCCGGGAAGCTGAACGGTTTGGTTAGATAATCATCTGCGCCCAGTTCCAGGCCCAGCACCCGGTCAATTTCCGACGATTTGGCGGTCAGCATCAAAATCGGTAAGTAATCGCCGCTGGCGCGCAGCTTTCGGCAAACAGTCAATCCGTCCAGATCGGGCAGCATCAAGTCCAGGATCACCAAGTCGTAGCGTTGGCGGGCATACAACGCCAGCGCTTCGCGCCCACCTGTGGCGATATCCGTTTCACAATGAATATCTTGGAGGTGCAGTTGGACCAGTGTGGCGATGTCACGATCATCTTCGACCAACAGTGCGCGCGTCATCCGGTTCGACCCTGTCTCAATCCCGGCCAACATAGGAATTTCCTCCGCTGCCGATGCATGTCCGATGGCGCATGATCAGCGGTGGAGGTCGCGTTTCAATCACGCATTCATCACAATTCGCCTGCCGGGTTCCTGTTTCGGGAGGATCTCATGATTCACGAGCGGAAGACGGCTTACGGACAAAGCCCGCCAGATAATTTTCCAGCAATGAATCAGCCACCTCTTGAACAGGCCGACCGCCGGCAACCTCCAGTTTATGATCAAAGCCCAGGATGCAGACGCCGTGGATACTGCTCCATAAAGCCCGCGCCGCCAGAGCAATGTCTTCCGGGGAACGCCAGGGACTGACCTGCGCCAGTTGCTGCTGCACCAGCTCAAACATTTGCGCGACTTTTTCTGTGAATGCGTCAGGTGGCGACTCGCCCTCGGGCAATCGGTGCTGGTAGATGGCCAGCCAGCGACGGGTTTCGGTCAGCGCAAAACGAATGTAGGCTTGGGCCAGCGCCCGGACGGCGACAGTTGGCGGGGGTTGATGGGCAATCGCGGTTACCAGTTGAGCCTGTAAATCATCCAGCGTCCGCTCGTTCATCTGAGTGATCAGATCGTCGAGGTTGCGAAACACCATGTACAGGCTACCCACCGTATAACCGATGTGTTTGACGATCTTGCGAGCGCTCAAGCCGGCCAGTCCCTGCTCGATAATCAGCGCCTCGGCAGCTTGCAGGGCGATTTCCCGCAGCTCTTCGCGTGTGTGTTCGTTGCGTCTACCCATAGGGTTCCTGGTTTGGTTGCGGTGGCTAACCACGGCGGCGCGGCCAAAAGCCTCCGGAGCAGCGATAAAAAACCCGCAGGTCAGCCTCAGCCTGCGTCTCCCGCACCGCCTGACGGATCAGGGCGATATTCAGTTGGGCGCGCTGTTTGAGAATTTCCACTCTGATTTTAGCCAGTTCATCCGGCCCTGCCAGTAATTCCTGCTCAATCGCCAAGCGTTGTTGGGCTTGTTGCTGGCGGAGATTGGTCAGGGTGGCGGGGTTGACTCCTTGCCCGGGGTCATAGCGGAAATGTTGTTCCAGCACCTGCCGCCAGCCGAGCAGCGCTGCAGTTCGCTGACGACCCAGGCGTTGGCCAAATCCCGGCACGACCTGCAACGCTTCCAAGGTCACGTCAGCGGCGGTTTCGATTCCATAGGATTCCAGCGCCATCCGATCGGTGACGCCAATGCCGGGAATCTGGGCGGCGTCGATAAAGTGACCTTCCAGAAAGGTCTGTAGTTGCATTTGCCGCCGGTCGGTGTCCAGTCGCTGTAAATCCCGTTGTAGTTCGTCCGGCAGGCGGCGATAGCGGTCACGCAGTGTTTCTAGCGTGCGCAGCGCATTCAGAAAGGGCTGTTCGCTGGCTTGTTGCTGCCAGGCGGTCTGCAATTCCCCCCGTTCCCGGCGGGCGGCGAACAGGGCCAGTCGGCGGCGCTGATATTCACGGCGCACGGCGCCGTTGCGCAACAGTGACCAAAACAGGGCGGCCAGCGTCAGCCATAGCCAGATGAACGATGGATAGAGCAGCGCCATTGCGAGGGCGCAACCGGCGCAAGTTGCGGCTTTAATGATGTTGCCGCGCTGGGCGTGTTGCAGGGATTCTGGCAGCGGTGTCGGGGGGAGCGGCGTGGGTGGCTTCGGGTGAGGCAGGGCGTCATAGCCGGGCGGCGCGACGGCCAAAATTCGTTGCCAGACCCGTTCCACATCAAAATCGGGATGAGTGCTGATCGTGCTAGCGAGCGGGGCGATAAAGAAGGTGGCGCCGCTGGCCTGCTCCAGTACGCACCACGGGCAACCGGGCAACTGTCGCGGATATTTGTGCAGGGCGTTGTACCCACAGGTCCGCAATTCCCGATTCAGCCGCTCCAGCGCTGCCACCCATGCCCGTGGCGCAGGCCGGCGCTGACCGACTGCCAGCGGCACGAAGGCTTGCTCGAACAGCGCGGCGACCGGACGGGGCAGTACGGTGAACGGTAAGGTATGAGGCGGCGGCGCCATCAGCCAGGCAGCGGCCTGCTGGCTAAAGGCGAAGCGATGCTCCTTAATTGCCCGCTCGATAGGCATGTCGCCCCGGCCCTGGTAGCGGCCCGCGAAGGGATGCCGGCCCATGAACAGCAGGTGAAAGCAGAGCAGCGCCAGGCCAAAAGCGTCATGATCCGGGGAGCGGCGCAGGCCGTGAAATGACCGATCTTGCAATTCCGGCGCGGTGAATTGCGGAACCCCGACGTTGCAGAGAAAAAGCTGATCGTCGGCGCTGATCTGGAACGAGTCGCAGTCGATCAGTTTGACCAGGGCTTGGGTGGAAACCACGACATTGCCGGGGTTGACATCGCCGATGACATGGCCCCGAGCGTGAACCGCCTCGAAGGCGCTGGCTAAATTGCGGGCAGCGTGAACTAGAAACGACCAGTCGGCGTGGGGAAAGGCGCGCTTGCGGTGGGAGGGGCCATACAGGCTGTGGATTTCTTGGTAGCCCGTGACTCGCGGCATGATGAATCCTTGCACTGGGCCGCGCAAGCCGATCCGTAGCACATCCACCGGCCAGGCAGCGATATCGAGTAGGGCGGGATGCGCCAGCCGGGCCATGTTTTCCAGTTTCAGCGCCTGATCCGCATGGGGCGGCTGATGATAGATCTTAGCGACAAAACTGGGCTGGCCTGGAATTTCGTGCACGGCGCCTTCGCCACCGCGGCCAATGGTCTGGCCCAGCTTGATCTCCTGGCCGGCGTTGTTATACAGCTTCAGCACCGGGTTTTTCCTGATCTGCGCCCTGACCCTGGCCCTCACCCGCCGGAGTAGGGGGCGTTTTTGCCGGGCGCCAACTGGCCAGAATCAGTGTCTTGTCATCATGAGTACGCTGGTTGATTGGTGGACTGTCCAGAAATCGCTCCAGCGCTGCTGCCAGTTCCAACGGGCAGCCGGTTTCCGGGTAATCGCGCAGGCATTGAAACAGGGGTTGGAAAAACGGCTCATGCGCCTGCTGGCTTTGATAGTGCAACGCCAGCGGTTGCAGGCCATCGGTCAGCAAGGCGATTTCACTGATGGACTCGGCGAGCACTGTGCATTCCAGACGGTGGGCGGCGTAGTCGTCGGTCACAAAAAAAGTTTCATTGGGATATTCGCCGCCCTGCGGCCAGAACACCGGGCGGTAACGGTCCCCGGTATGGATGACGATGGCGCCGTCGCCGATTTGCAAAAATAGCGCCCGATCGGCGGCGATCACTGCGCCTAGCAGAGTGCAGGCAAATTCCCGAATCGGCAACTCCGCCTCCGCCGCTTGCTGCATCAGGGCCGTTCGGACGCTCTGCATCCAGGATGCGGCGACAGTGGGGGTCCAATCCTCCTCGGTCGCTTGCGCCAGCCAGGTCGCGCATTCGGCCAACAGGGTTCGGCAGGCTTGTTCTGCTCCCTCCCGCGCGCGGACAGCGCTGCCAGCGCCATCCGCTACCGCCAGCGTCAGCACGGGTGAACCGTCTGGCAAGGTGAGACATTGCGTGGCATAGGCATCCTGGCAGTCGTCGCCGCTGACTTGGTGCGCGACGCCTGGGACAGCGGCCTGCACCAGGTGCCAGCCGCCTGCCTCTCTCATATTGAGGCCCAGCCATCGGGCGTGGCGGGGTTGCTCAGCGGCACCTCGGCGCCCGGCACGGAGCGGGATACCGAGCGCATCGAGTTGGACAGCCACTGGAACAGTTCCCGGAAGCGCAATCTCTTGAGTCGCAAGGGCTGGCGCACGGAAAGTTGTTGCAGGATGTCCAGATTGGCGCCCTCGACGCCGACCGCAAAAAAAGCGAAGGCGCGGCTTTCCTCACCAGCGCGCACCTCGGCGGCGGCGGGTTTCCAATCATCGGTGGGGCTACCATCGGTGATGAGGAATACCCAGGGACGGAAGAAAGGGACGCCATTTTCCCGATACAATCGTTTGCGTTGATTCAATAATTCCAGGCCCTGCAGAATCGCCATGCCCATCGGCGTATCTTTTTGCGCGCTCAGGTGCGGCGGGGTGAACTGGTCGGCAGTTTGGAATTCGTTGACGACCTCAACCGGGCCGAAGCTGATGATGGCGATTTCAACCCGCTTGGCGGCCAGGCTGTCGGCCAGTAATTCCTCCTTGAACAGGGCCAGACCCTGGTTGAGTTCGGCGATGGGCTGACCGTTCATCGACCAGGAATTATCCAGCAGCAATACGCAGGGGCAACGGGGTTCCGGGTTATCAGCGAATTCGGCGACGCTGAAATCCGCGCTGAAGGGTGTTTGTTGGGAGAGGTTGCGTTCGTTCATTCAGTCAGTCCTCTTGGGAGGCGCGGGCGCAAATGTGATGAATATTACCCGAATCCGTGAAACCTCGCCGGCGATGGGTGATGGGTCGCTATAATGCGCATGGAGTCAGTGTTCGCGTCCAGGTTGCAGGCGGATTGGGAGAAGATATGAGATTGTGCAGATTGGCGGGGATAGGGTGGCTGACGATAGCGTTGATGCCCGGCTGCGCCTGGTATCAGTCGCTGGCGGCGAAATTCAACCGTCCGGCGTCTTCGTCTCAGACCGGACCGGCGTCTCCGTCTGCGCTGGAACCCAAGCTGGAGGCGATGGACCACCGGCTGGAGCGGATCGAGTTAATGTTGACCGACGTGCGGAATGATGGGCAGCGGCGGCAACGGCAGGAGGAGCAGTCACAACAGTCATTAGCCGGCCTGCGCCAGGAAACGCGCAATACCCGAGCGGCGCTGGCCCGTTTACAGAAGCAGCTCGCGACGCAACATGCGGCGGTCGTGGCGCGGCTGGGCGAGACGGCGGCGAATCAGGCGGATTTCTGGGCGGTAGACATCTCTATGGGCCCATTGCCGAATGGCGGCGGCCAAGACCATGAGGCTCGCCGGATTCCAGCTCAGGTGCCCGACAGAGCGCGGGAAATTCTGGTCTATGCCCAGGTGGCGACCGGCTATGTCAAGGCCGGTCCCCACCGCTTTCGGATTTCGGTGCGGGTTGAGGGTGCCCGAGAAGCAGCATTTTATCTATATGCGGTCGGTCATCCGCAGCCGAGCTGGGCCTATAATTCCGACAATGTCTGGTTGCCGATGCCCCGGGATCGCCAGTTATTCCTGCGCGCTGAAGGCGAACCGTTCTTCGGCGACTGGAGCAGTGAAGTGCGCGTTATTGCCTATCGGTGAGGCGTCAGCGCACCACTCGCTGTAAATGGGGCGAAGTTACGCCAGCTTTCGATACTTGATCCGGTGCGGCTGATCGGCATCTACCCCCAAGCGCCGTTTGCGGTCGGCTTCATAATCCGCATAGTTGCCCTCGAACCAGATGACCTGCGAATCGCCTTCGAACGCCAGGATATGCGTAGCGACGCGATCCAGGAACCAGCGGTCATGGGAAATAATCACTGCGCAGCCGGCGAAGGCCAGCAACGCTTCTTCGAGCGCTCGCAGCGTTTCCACATCCAGATCATTGGTCGGTTCGTCCAGCAGTAGCACGTTACCGCCGCTTTTCAACAGCTTGGCGAGGTGCACTCGGTTGCGCTCGCCGCCAGATAAATCCTTGATGAACTTTTGTTGATCGGGTCCCTTGAAGTTGAACCGGCCCACATAGGCCCGCGAATTGATCTGGTAGCTGCCAATGGCGACTATATCCAACCCATCGGAGATTTCCTGCCAGACGGTCTTGCTGCCTTCCAGGCTATCCCGCGATTGATCGACATAGGCCAGCTTGACGGTATCGCCGATCCGCAATGTGCCGCTATCCGGCTGCTCCTGCCCGACCATCATCCGAAACAGGGTCGTTTTGCCCGCGCCATTGGGGCCGATCACGCCAACGATGCCGCCTTTGGGCAGCTTGAAGTCGAGACCGTCAATTAACAGCCGGTCGCCGAAACCCTTGCAGAGTTGCGTCGCTTCCACGACCAGTTCGCCTAAACGCGGCCCCGGTGGAATGTAGATCTCCTGTGTTTCATTGCGCTTCTGGAATTCCTGGGATTCCAGCTCATCGAACCGGGCCAGGCGGGCTTTGCTCTTGGCGTGGCGACCTTTGGGGTTGGCGCGCACCCATTCCAGTTCTGCCTTCATCGCCTTGATATGGGCAGTCTCCTGTTTTTCCTCAATCTCCAGCCGCTTTTCCTTCTGCTCCAGCCATGATGAATAGTTGCCTTCCCACGGGATGCCTTGGCCGCGATCCAGCTCCAGAATCCAGCCAGCGACATTGTCGAGGAAGTAACGGTCGTGAGTGACGGCGATCACCGTGCCGGGGTAGTCCTTGAGGAAGCGCTCTAGCCAGGCAACCGATTCGGCGTCGAGATGATTGGTTGGCTCGTCCAGCAGCAGCATGTCCGGCTTGGAAAGGAGCAGTCGGCACAGCGCCACCCGCCGCCGTTCGCCGCCAGAGAGGGGCGCCACTGCAGCATCCCAGGGTGGCAGACGGAGGGCGTCAGCGGCGACATCCAGTGTACGGTCGAGGTTATGGCCATCCACCGCTTGCAGATACGCTTCCAAATCGCCCTGTTCGGCAGCCAGTTTTTCGAAATCGGCGTCAGGATCGGCATAGGCGGCGTACACTTCGTCCAGTCGCGCTTGTGCAGCCTTGATCGGCTCGACGGCTTCCTCGACGTTGCCGCGCACATCCTTAGCCGGGTCGAGCTGTGGCTCTTGGGTCAGGAAGCCGATTTTAATGCCCGCCTGTGGACGGGCTTCGCCGATAATGTCGGTATCAACGCCGGCCATGATGCGCAGCAGGGTGGATTTGCCGGAGCCGTTCAAACCGAGGACGCCAATTTTGGCGCCGGGGAAGAACGACAGGGAAATGTTCTTGAGGATTTCCCGCTTGGGCGGCGCGATTTTGCCCACGCGGTTCATAGTGTAGATGTATTGGGCCATGAGGTTCTTGAGTTGGATAGTTGGCTTCGGGCGGTCAATCTAACTACTGAACGCCGTGGCGTAAAGGGTAGAGGTAAAGCAAAGTGCTGTTGTGGGTGGAGCGATCAGGTCAGGGAAGTTTTTTACAAAATGGGCGGTATAGGTGCTCTACAAGTGTTGGTCAGGCTTAAAAAACACGTTGTCAGCGCTGCCGATCGGCAACCAAAATTTAATTTTTAAGAGCGATACTATTGACGAGCAGTTCGGGTATATTTTGCTTGAAGCGACTATCGCCTGAATTTTCAGATGATTTCACAGTCTAAATCCCCAGCGTTTTGCCAATTCTCCCCAATATTGCCATGAAGCAGTTTTTAAAGCGTTATTTGCCGGACTCCCATCAGCTGCGTTCGCACAAAAACCTGCGTTTTCTCGGTGAGTTGTTGCACGATCCTCGCCTTTGGCATTTCAGCCGTCGTTCGACGGTGCGGGGGATGGCCGCCGGCATGTTTTTCGCGTTTGTGCCGGTTCCCTGGCAAATGCTGTTGGCGGCGATCGCTGCTGCTGTGCTGCGCTTCAATATGCCGGTGGCGGTGGCGATGGTCTGGATCACTAATCCGGTGACCATTCCGCCGATCTTCTTCGCTTGTTACCAGTTTGGCGCCTGGCTGTTAGGGACGCCTCCATTGGATTGGGCGTATGAACCTACACTGGACTGGTTCCTGAAGCGGGTGGGCGATCTGGGCTGGCCGTTGCTGGTCGGGTCGTTGACCGTTGGCGTGGTGGCCAGCACTGCGACTTTCATCATCGCCGATGCGCTTTGGCGCAGGCATATTATCAATAAGTTTCGCCGCCGCCGAGTGGTGGCCGTTTCGGGCTGAAGCATCGAACTGGATGGCGGTTTTCACCACTCTTCGCTTTTGTTCGGGTCCACTTTATCTGGCCCGTTGCAAGTGATTTTCCTTCAGGTAATGTCTGGTATGTCATCTCCCATCGAACACTTTGAACAACTCGCATTGTCCCCCGCCCTGCTGGATACTCTTCAGGAACTCGGTTACGAGGCGCCAACGCCGATCCAGGCGGCGACTATTCCTCCCATGCTGGAAGGTTGCGATGTCTTGGGCCAAGCCCAAACCGGCACCGGCAAAACTGCAGCCTTTGCCCTGCCGATTCTGGAAAAGCTGGATTGGAACGACCGGCAGACGCAGGCGCTGGTGTTGACTCCCACTCGTGAACTGGCGATTCAGGTCGCTGAAGCCTTTCAAGGCTACGCCCGTCATTTGCCTGGCTTTCATGTTCTGCCCATCTACGGTGGCCAGAGCATGACCCTGCAACTGCGCCATCTGCGGCGTGGAGTGCATGTTGTCGTTGGCACGCCAGGTCGGGTTATGGATCATCTGCGTCGGGAAACCCTGTCGCTGTCTGCCCTGCGCACGGTAGTGCTGGACGAGGCGGATGAAATGCTGCGCATGGGTTTCATTGATGATGTGGACTGGATTCTGGAGCAGACCCCAGCGGAAAAGCAGGTTGCACTGTTCTCCGCCACCATGCCGGATCTGATTCGCCGGGTGGCGCGGCGTCATTTGCACGATCCTCGTGAAGTGAGGATTGAAACCCGCACGGCCACGGTCGCCACGGTTCGGCAGCGCTATTGTCAGGTTGGCGTGCAGCACAAGCTCGACGCCCTGACTCGGGTGCTGGAGGTCGAAGACGCGGATGCGATGTTGATTTTCGTGCGCACCAAGGTGGCCGCGACCGAGTTGGCGGAGCGGTTGGAAGCGCGTGGTTACCCCAGCGCCGCCTTGCATGGCGATATGACCCAGGCGTTGCGCGAGAAGACGATTGATCAGTTACGTAACGGTGGCCTGGATATTCTGGTCGCCACTGATGTGGCGGCGCGTGGTCTGGACGTACAGCGAATCAGCCACGTCATCAATTATGACATTCCCTACGATCCTGAAGCCTATATCCATCGCATTGGCCGCACCGGACGGGCCGGGCGGGCGGGTGACGCCATTTTGTTTGTGGCCCCTCGCGAACTGCGCATGTTACGGACGATTGAAAAGGCTACTCGCCAGCCGGTGGAACGGATGCCACTACCGACCCAGGAAACTATTACCGGTCACCGGTTGGCGCAATTCAGGCAGCAGGTGGGTGAAGTTCTGGCGTCGCAGGAATTGGAGTTTTTCCAGCAATTGGTCGCCGAAATCGAGCGGGAACAGGAAACCAGCCCCCATGACATCGCCGCCGCCTTGGCCTATCTGGCGCAGCGCGATCGTCCACTCCAGTTTGAGGACACCATTCCCAAGGATGCCGAGCGGGAGAGAGGGCGGGATCGGGATAAAGCGCCAGGGCGACCGGACCGTGAAGGACGATCGGTTCGTGGTGGAGGTGGAGAACGGCCTGCGCGGGATTATGCACGTCAGTCCAGTGACCTGGGCAAAATTCGCTATCGAATCGAAGTGGGCCGCGAACACGGTGCGACGCCACAAAACATCATGGGCGCGATTGCCAATGAGGCGGGCATTGAAGGCCGCTATATTGGCCGCATTGAGATTTATGACGATTACAGTACGGTGGATTTGCCCGATCAAATGCCGCTGGAGATTTTCCAGCATCTGAAACGGGTACGGGTACGGCAGCAGATGTTGAATATCAGTCGCCTCGATGGAGCTGAACCGGAACGAAAGCGGTCCGCGCGGCCCCGCACCGAGCGTGCGGCTGGAGATCGGGAGCGGTCTGTGGAACGCAAGGAGCGGAAGCGGTCAGTACGTCCAGCCATTGATTTATGAGGCCAAGTCAGGGAATAGCAATACCATATCTTTACTTGGTGTGAAGCCGGGCTGCTTGTTGCCAAACCCAGCCACCGGGAATTTCCCGGCCCTGTAGTACATACGCCAGCGTATTTTCATTGCTCAGGGTCAGGGTGAGATCGTTGCGCGCTGTACTGCGACCGACCAATAGCAATTGATCGCCGGCCCGAACGGGGGTATGCCGGTGCGGCAGCATGATCGCCTCATCGTTCTCATTGTCGCGAACCAGATACAGCGCCCGGCATTCCAGTGTCTCGGCGCGGTTGTGTGGGTTGCGTAGCAAATCACCTAGCGGCGCCCCGGCAGGAGTTGACCCCAGCCAAGTTATCAATGCGGGCGCTGCAGCAGCATCAATACGCATACTCCACACCATGGGTGCTTCCCAGCCGAAGCTGTCGGTTAGTTGGTCGAGTAGGGTGCTGGCCCAGGATTCGCCGCGCTGCTTGATTTGCCAGAGGAACGGGGCCACCAGTGGCGTGGTCAGGATCGCCAGGCATTCCCGGGCGATGATCTGGCTGGGCACGACCGTGAAGTCCGATTCAAAGGCGTCGAATAACGCTTGATTAGCTTGCAGGTTTTGCCGCAGCACCACGAACAGTTGGGGATTCAGCTCCCGAGCAGTGACCACAATGGATAGATTATTCACATCATCATTTGTCGAGGCGACGATGCCGACTGCGTCTTGAACGCCGGCTTCCAGTAGCGCGGGGGCGCTGCTGCCATCGCCGCGCACCCAGCGCCGATGGCCTTCTCCAGCGAGCGGCGCATGATCAATGATCGTGACCGGGATGCTCTCTTGTTCCAAAGCGGACACGAGCACCTTGCCGAATCGGCCATAACCGCACAACACCCAGTGACCGCGCGGCGGATCACGATGCGGCTCGACCATCGTACCGGGAACAGCCGTCAGCCATTCCAACAAGTGATAAGCCGCCGGCGCGTGCAACGCCAGCGCTAGGTAACGGCCAAATTTATCAAATGGATTGATAATGTGGCGGGTGCCGAAAGACGCCATATTGGCGGCGATTTCCACCGTTTCAGCGCGGCAGAGAGCCGGCAATTGCGGAGCCAGCAGCCGAGCGGAGATGGCGATGGCCAGATTGGCGTTGTCATCGTTGGTCAGGGCGATCACTCCCTGACAGTGGGTGTGAGTCAGGCCAGCTCGCTTGAGAATTTCTGGCTGCCGGGCGTTAGCAGCCAGCGCTGGGATGTCGACCGAATGACCGTGCAGGTCCAGTTGGCTGACCCGGCTGTCGTCAATCTCGATGACCACCGCCCGTAAGCCGAGTTGATCGAGCGCGCGGCAGATGAGCTGGCCGGTTTCGCCATAGCCGCACACCAGATAGAACGGTTCCCGCAAGTGGCGCACCGCTTGCCCAAAACGCTGCAGGCGCACCGCGTTGCGGAAGTTTTGATCTTGCAGCAGCGCCAGCAGTACGCCGATGGAATAAGCCCAGCCAATTACCGACAGATAAATACAGATAATCACCCACATCCGTTGCGGTTCGGAAAAGGCGTTGGGTATTTCGCCGAAACCGATGGTGGTGGCGGTATAGCTGATGAAATAAAACGCATGGAGAAAATTCATCCGGCTGGGGTTGCCCGCCGCGTCCAGTCCAGGAATCAGCGTCAGGCCCAGGATCGAAACCGCATAGATCAGGATGAGGGTAATCAGCGGCGCCCGTAACCGCCGTAACGCCAGGAAAAAGGTACTCTCGTAGGCTTCGGAGTTCATCGCTTCTGCATGATCGTTTCGGCGATTAAGATGACCACGGACACGACGTTGGCGAACAGGGCGCCACCAGAGAGCGACACGACCTTGGCGGTGATTTCGGGGGTCATGCCAACATCGGTCACATGTACTCCATAGCTCCACACCAGCGCTGCTGCGATCAGTTGCAAGTCAGCGACCAGGCTGGTGGAGAGATGAATTGCGCCAATGTGCGTGCGGTCGCCAAATTTGAGTACGGTGGCGATCAGGTTCACCACGATGGCGGCGAACAGTTCATAGACATCATGATGAATTGGGTTGTCCAGGTCGCCGATGAAGAATCCAAAGTTCAGGGTTGCGGCTAGGACGATAAAGAAGCCGAAGATGACTTTTTCGAGGTTCATATTGCCTTGTCGGTCTTGGCGGATTCAAGGGATACATTGAGTGCAGGCGAAGATTTGATTGAGGCATTATAACAATTTGCCATCGATTTTTTTTGGGAGGTCTTCATGAAACTGCTGGCGCTGGAAACCGCGACCGAAGCTTGTTCCGCCGCGATATGGGTAGAAGGCGCAGTACTGGAACGCTATGAACTGGCTCCACGCCGTCATGCTGCGCTGATTTTGCCGATGGTCGAGGCGGTGTTAGCCGAGGCGGGATTAGCGATGAGCCAGTTGGATGCTATCGCGGTGGGATGCGGACCGGGCGCGTTTACCGGAGTGCGAATCGCTATTGGCATTGCTCAGGGTTTAGCGTTCGCTGTTGATGCGCCGGTGGCCCCAATCTCCACACTGGCGACGCTGGCGTTGGGCGCTGCACGGGAAACCGGCCAAACACGGATCGCGACGGCGCTCGACGCCCGGATGGGTGAAGTGTACTGGGCAACTTGGAGGGTGTCTGACGAAAAGGTGGAGTTACTGGGTAAGGAGCGGGTGTGCGCGCCAGCCTTAGTGACAGCGCCACACGATGCATGGTTCGGCGTCGGCAGCGGCTGGGGGGTGTATGCCGAAGCTTTGTCACAGCGGCTCACGGTCAGCGGCTGGTTGAGTGAACGCTATCCCCGTGCGAGCGATGTGGCCCGATTGGCGGCAGACCCTGCCCGGCGCGGGACATGGGTGGCGGCTGAACAAGCATTACCGGTCTATTTACGCGATCGGGTGGTAGGAAAACAGTGAATCAGGGATAAGAATCGGGTGTCAAGAGTTTTGGTATTGGGGCGGCATTCGCGATAAGCTATTGCAGTAGTAGCGAATAAAACAATGAAAGCAGCATTGACTGCCTGGAGGATGTGCTCATGAACACCACGATTACCGCTGATTTTGTTCATAGTAAGGCATTGCCGGATTTGGTCGCCAAACTGCTAGCGGCGCGTCAGGAAAGCCTGGTGTTGTATCATCGGCTGGCAGCATTGAAACCCTTTACCCTCGCTGACCCGGTGCGTCATCAGTTGCGACGTTTCCGGCAGACGCTGGTGGATTATCTGGCGCTGGGGCCGTTTGAGGTCTTTCAGGCGTTGGAAGAGCAACCGGCTGATTCCCCCTATCAGCAGGCTCGCCAGTTAGCCCGGCAACTTTATGACCGCATCGCCCGCACTACTCAAGCCGCTTTGGCTTTTCATGACCGTTACGACGGTGATTTATCCGATCCAGCGCTGGCCGGGTTGGATAAGGAACTGTCGCGGCTGGGTGAGTTGCTGGCAGCCCGCATCGAGCTGGAGGACCGGATCGTCGCTGCTGTTCGCAATAGTCGCCGGACTTCGATAGCCGCCTGAGTAGCCGGGTGGGCGTGAGCGGGTGAATGATCGATCAATAGCCCCGCAGCCATTCGGGACGCAACCGCACTTCACCCGCAAGCGCCAGCTCCAGTTGCGCCAGCAACCGTTCACGGTCTTTGGGTAATTCGCCGGCCAGCGCCAAGGCGTTGGAGGCATGATTGGAACGGAACGTCAATGGCGCAGGCGGATTCATGCGCTCGATCAGCCGGGCCTGTTCAGCCAACAGCGCCCGATCATCCTGCTCCTGGAATGGTTCGCGGAATTTGCGGTGGAATTCTGCGTCAATCATCGGGTCGAGCATCAGTTGTAAAGTGGACAGGTAGTCGATCTCGACCTGATTAACCAACTCGGCGGTAGCGTCGATGTGTTCCCGCCAGTACGCTTGACCGCCAAGACCGAGGATGACGGTTGCAGAGATGTTCAGCCCGACCTGTTTCGCTTTGGTCAACCCGGTGACCATCGCTTCTGGCGTTGCTCCCTTGGTGATGCGCTTGAGCAAATCTGCTGAGCCGGTCTCAATGCCGTAGTACAGTAGGGACAGGCCAGCTTCCCGCAATCGCGCCAATTCTTCATCCGATTTCTTCAGCAAATTGGCGGGCAGGGCATAGCTGGAGACCCGTTCCAGCCGGGGAAAGGCGACGCGCAGGTTTTCTAGAATCGTAACCAGTTGATGAGTTGGTGCTGCCAGAGCGTCGCCATCCGCCAGAAAGACGCGCCGCGTTCCGGGGCAGTCCCGCGCCATCGCCTGAATATTGGCTTGAATCCATTGCAGTGGTCGGATAGTGAATGACTTGGTGCGGTACATCGAGCAGAAGCTGCAGCGATTGAAGCTGCAACCCAAGGTGGCTTGCAGGATGAAGCTATTGGCTTCGGACGGCGGCCGCCAGAGCGGCAGGTCATAATCGATCAGCATGGCGGGCTTCCTGGTAGGACAGCAGACGAAATGCGGAAAGTGGCGTATTGGACGTTTTTGGACTATCCTAAGGCCCGTTTTCCCCCAAAAGGTTCGTTCTCACGCCACGCTGGTGTGGTGGAATGGTATACACACAAGACTTAAAATCTTGCGCCCTGACCGGGCTTGGGGGTTCGAGTCCCCCCACCAGCACCATCCCTTGCATTAGGGCCATTCGATACGTGGCGCCTCGGGGTTGCGCCGGAACAGCGTGGCGATATGACCGACTCGCTGCACCAACGTCGCGCCGGATGTTGCGCATAACTCCTCAATCATTGCTTCGCGTGCGGTGCGATCCTCGGCGTTGACCCGGATTTTGACCAATTCGTGATGATCGAGCGCCAGCAGAATCTCGTGCAAAACCGCTGGGGTTACGCCTTTATCCCCGATGATGACGATTGGTTTGCGGGCGTGGGCCAGGGCCTTGAGGTAGCGTTTTTGCGGATGAGTCAGCGTGAGCATTGAGAGAGAACCAGACATGGCGAAAGGTGCGGGCAGTGTAACCGGACGCAAGGGGTTGGCGGTAGCGCCCAGCCCGTTGAATGAAGTGAAACTGGATTTAGGCGTCATTCTGACCGTGGGTGTGGTGTTGCTGTTGGTGCAAGGGCGGGTGTTGGACAGCGTGTTGCTACAATTGCTGCTCTTGGCGAGTTATAGCTTGGTAGGTATGCTCTGGATCGTGGTTCGCACTCGTCGCATCATGACCCGCATAGCCCGCGAACGTGAGCAATCGCCGCATGGCCCGTAGTAAAAGCAGCGCCCGCTGGCTGCGGGAACACTTCACTGATGAGTACGTCAAACGTGCCCAGCAGGATGGTTATCGCTGTCGTGCTGTTTACAAGCTTTTGGAAATTCAGGAAAAAGATCATCTGCTGCGGCCCGGATTGACCGTGGTGGATTTGGGCGCGTCGCCGGGCGGTTGGTCGCAGCTAGCAACACGGTTGGTGGGGGGGGCAGGGCGAGTGCTGGCGCTGGACATTCTGCCCATGGAACCCTTGGCGGGCGTTGAGTTCATCGAAGGCGATTTTCGCGAGTCGGCCGTGCTGGATCATTTACTGACGGTGCTGGCCGGCCGGGTGGTAGACGTTGTGTTGTCCGATATGGCGCCCAATACCAGCGGCGTTAAAGCGGTAGATCAGCCCTCTGTCATGTATCTGGCCGAACTGGCGCTGGATTTCGCCTGCCGGCGCCTGCGTCCCGGTGGTAGTTTTCTGGTGAAAACATTCCAAGGCGAAGGTTTTGATGATTTTCTCAGGGCGGTGCGCACCGCCTTTACCACGGTTGCGCCGCGCAAGCCCCGTGCCTCACGCGCCCGCAGCGCCGAGCAGTATCTGTTGGCGCGGAACTATCGCGGGTGATCTGGTCTAAAAAATCGTCATTTTTCAGGGATTGCCTTGGAAAATCGGCGAATCGCCCCTATACATGAATTTCAGTTGTTCCTCATTCCTCACGTCTTGGCTTGCCGAGGTATCCGCCTTGAATGATATGGTCAAAAACATCCTTTTATGGGTTGTCATTGCGGTCGTGCTAATGTCTGTTTTCAATAGCTTTGGACCGAAAGTGACACCCTCTGCCCAGATGTCCTACTCGCAGTTTCTGCAGGAAGCCAAGCAAGGGCGGATCGCGCAGGTAAGCATTGATGGCCGCGCCATTCTGGGCCGCACCAGTGGCGGCGAACGCTTTACCACCTACAGCCCGGAAACCGACAACAGCGCTATGATTGGCGAGTTGCTCAATCATGGGGTCGACATCGAAGGCCAACCGCCGGAAAAGCAGGGTTTGTTGATGCAAATCTTTATTTCCTGGTTCCCGATGTTGCTCCTGATCGGCATCTGGGTGTTCTTCCTGCGGCAAATGCAGGGCGGCGGCGCCGGGCGAGGGGCGATGTCCTTCGGCAAATCACGCGCCCGGATGATGAGCGAAGACCAGATCAAGATCACTTTCGCCGATGTTGCCGGCGTGGACGAAGCCAAGGAAGAAGTCGCAGAGTTGGTGGAGTTTCTGCGCGATCCCGGAAAATTTCAGAAACTTGGCGGCAAAATTCCGCGCGGGGTGCTGATGGTGGGCTCGCCGGGTACGGGTAAGACGTTGCTGGCTAAAGCTATTGCCGGTGAGGCCAAAGTGCCGTTCTTCTCGATTTCTGGCTCTGATTTCGTGGAAATGTTTGTTGGCGTCGGCGCTTCACGGGTGCGCGACATGTTCGAGCAGGCCAAGAAGCACGCGCCCTGCATCATCTTCATCGATGAAATCGATGCGGTGGGCCGCCATCGCGGCGCCGGTTTGGGTGGTGGCCATGATGAGCGCGAGCAAACTCTGAATCAGTTGCTGGTGGAAATGGATGGCTTCGAGGGTAATGAAGGCATTATCGTCATCGCCGCCACCAATCGCCCGGACGTACTCGACCCTGCGCTGTTGCGGCCCGGTCGCTTTGATCGTCAGGTGGTGGTGCCATTGCCCGATGTGCGGGGCCGTGAGCAGATTCTCAAGGTACACATGCGCAAGGTGCCGTTGGCTGATAACGTCAAGCCGGCGGTCATTGCGCGCGGTACGCCTGGGTTTTCCGGCGCTGATCTGGCCAACTTGGTCAACGAGGCCGCTTTGTTCGCCGCCCGCGCTAACAAGCACGATGTGGACATGGACGATTTCGAGAAGGCCAAGGACAAGATCATGATGGGCGCTGAACGCAAGTCCATGGTGATGAGCGAGGAGGAAAAGAAGCTTACCGCTTATCACGAAGCCGGTCATGCCATTGTCGGCCGGTTGGTGCCGGCGCACGATCCGGTCTACAAAGTCAGCATTATCCCGCGTGGGCGGGCGCTGGGCGTCACTATGTTCCTGCCAGAAGGCGACCGTTACAGTTTTAGCAAGCAACGGCTGGAAAGTCAGATTTCCAGCTTGTTTGGCGGACGGATCGCCGAATCGTTGATCTTTGGGGCGGACTATGTCACCACCGGCGCCCAAAACGACATTGAGCGGGCGACCGACATCGCCCGCAACATGGTCACCAAGTGGGGCTTGTCCGATCGGTTGGGGCCGCTGACTTACAGCGAGGACGACGGTGAGGTGTTTCTCGGTCGCAGCGTGACCCGGCATAAGAATGTTTCGGACGAAACCGCCCATGTGATCGATGAGGAAATCCGTTCGATTATTGACCGTAATTATCGGCGTTCCGAACAACTCTTGCGGGATAACCTTGATAAGCTGCACAACATGGCTGATGCGCTGATCAAGTACGAAACCATTGACTCTGATCAGATTGACGACATTATGGATGGGCGGCCACCGCGTGAACCGGTGGATTCCAGCGCCGATGCCGGGCCGACGCCGCCGGGCTCCTCGATTAACCTCGACAAGGACCGGCGGAGTAAAAAGCCAATTGGCGGAGCGGCTCAGCAGCATTGATCGACGCACTGTATTGACCCCAGCCCTTCTTCCCGCCATGCAGGGGAAGAAGGGTTTTCATTTGTGAGCGGCTCCAGCGATGCTGATGAATTGTGCAGGAAAAATGCTTGATTTGCGCCAACCGGCGGTTATGGGGGTGTTGAACGTCACCCCTGATTCGTTTTTCGATGGTGGGCGCTATAGTTCCCTAGATGCGGCGCTGCGCCGCGCTGAAATGATGGCCGCCGAAGGCGCTGCACTGATTGATGTTGGTGGCGAATCCACTCGTCCGGGCGCGCCGCCAGTATCGGTTCAGGAAGAACTGGATCGGGTATTGCCGGTCGTGGAGCGGCTGGCGCGGGAATTGTCAATTCCGATTTCGATCGACACCAGTAAACCTGAAGTCATGTGCGAAGCAGCCAAAGCAGGCGCTGGAATGATCAATGATGTGTGGGCGCTGCGTCAGCCAGGCGCACTGGAAGCGGCGGCGACCAGCGGGTTGCCTATCTGCTTGATGCATATGTTGGGTAAACCGGCGACCATGCAGCGGGAGCCTGGCTACGTCGATGTCGTGGTTGAGGTCCGTGCGTTTCTGGTGGAACGGGTGCAGGTGTGTGAAGCGATAGGCATTCCCTGTACGCGGATTCTGGTCGATCCAGGTTTTGGCTTCGGCAAGACGCTGGACCACAACTTGACCCTGCTCCGGCATCTGGATCGTTTCACTGATCTCACCGCCGGTGTACTCGCCGGTGTTTCCCGTAAGAGCATGATCGGTTTATTGCTAGAAGCGCCAGTAGGTGAAAGACTGGCGGGTAGTTTAGCAGCAGCGATCATCGCTGCCTGGCAGGGTGCGCGCGTGATTCGCGCTCATGATGTCAGAGAAACGGTTCAGGCGTTGCGGGTATGCGCCGCTGTACGGGCTATTGGATGAAATGACAAAGCCGGTTTTCCGGTATGCGTCGCGTCTTGGCGTCGCTATAATCCTCAGCCACATTGAGGGTGAGGTGGTATAACGATGAGCAAACGTTACTTTGGTACGGACGGTATTCGCGGGCGGGTTGGGGAGCATCCAATTACCCCTGAGTTCGTGTTGAAACTGGGTTGGGCAGTCGGTCGAGTATTGCAGACCCGGGGATTTAACAAGATTGTGATCGGCAAGGACACCCGCATTTCCGGATACATGTTTGAATCGGCCCTGGAAGCCGGACTGTCCGCCGCTGGGGTCAATATCGCCCTGCTGGGACCGATGCCGACGCCGGGCATCGCCTATCTAACCCGCACCCTGCACGCCTGTGCTGGCATCGTGGTCAGCGCCTCCCACAATCCGTACTACGATAACGGCATCAAATTCTTCTCCCGTGACGGACAGAAGCTGCCTGATGAAGTCGAAGAGCGCATCGAGGAGCTGCTGGATCGTCCGCTGGAGACGGTCGAGCCCGATGCTTTGGGTAAAGCGGAGCGCATCGTCGATGCCTCGGGCCGCTATATCGAATTCTGTAAAAGCACGATTCCCGCCAACACCAGCCTGGCCGGGCTGAAGATCATCGTGGACTGCGCTCACGGCGCGACTTACCATGTGGCGCCCAGCGTGCTGAGCGAACTGGGCGCGACTGTCATTCCCATAGGCGTTATGCCGGATGGTTTGAACATCAATCTGGACTGCGGCTCTACCAAGCCGGCGCTGTTGCGTGAAGCGATCAAGAAGCACAGCGCTGATCTTGGCATTGCCCTTGATGGCGATGGTGACCGGGTGATCATGGTTGATCACCGGGGCGAAATTCTGGACGGCGACGATCTGCTGTTCATCATTGCGCGTGACCGGCTACGCACCGGTAGCCGGTTCAATGCCATCGTTGGTACGCTGATGACCAATTTGGGCCTGGAAATGGCGTTGCGGGCGCTGGGCCTGGATCTGCATCGGGTCAAGGTCGGCGACCGTTACGTGTTGGAGCGATTGCTGACCGACCATCTGATTCTGGGTGGTGAAAATTCCGGCCATATCATTTGCCTGGATCGCACTACTACCGGCGATGGCATTATCTCCGCATTGCAGGTGTTGGCGGCCATGCTGCATTCCGAAAAGAACCTGCACGACCTCAAGGCCGGTATGACCAAGTATCCACAGGTGCTGATCAACGTGTCGGTCAGTGGCGTGGTCGACTTGAATCGACCGCCGATTCAGGATGCTATCCGGGCCATCGAAAGTCAGTTAGGCGAACAGGGTCGAGTTTTATTGCGTCCTTCCGGCACCGAACCGGTGGTGCGAGTGATGGTGGAAGGTCCCGACGCTGTTCAGGTTGAACGCCATGCCCGCGAACTGGCGGGTGTCCTGCGGGATACTCTTTCAGTATGATTGATTTCCCAGCGCGAAATCCGTAAGCTTTGCCAGCTTTTTAAAGTCAGGAGATAAGAATATGCGCCGTAAACTGGTGGCTGGAAATTGGAAGATGAATGGCTCGTTGGAAAGTATCCGTGGGTTGTTGCAGGGCGTCAAAGAGGGCGCTTCAGAAGTGGCCTCCGTCGAACTGGCGGTTTTTCCTCCATTCGTCTATCTCGGCTTTGTCGAGCAGCAATTGTCCGGCACAACCGTTGCGTGGGGGACGCAAAATCTCTCCGAACAGGCCTCTGGTGCCTATACAGGCGAAGTTGCAGGGGCGATGCTCAATGATTTTCATTGTGCCTACGTGATCGTAGGCCATTCCGAGCGCCGCACTTTGTATGGCGAAGGTGATGAGGTTGTGGCTCGCAAATTTGCTGCTGCCCGTAAGGTGGGCGTCAAGCCCATCCTCTGCGTCGGCGAGACCTTGGAAGAGCGTGATCAGGGTATCACGGAGGCTGTCGTGGAGCGGCAGCTTAAGGCAGTGCTGGCTGTGGAAGGCATCAAAGCGTTTAACGATGCTGTGATCGCCTATGAGCCGGTTTGGGCGATTGGCACGGGCCGAACAGCGACTCCTCAACAGGCTCAGGATGTTCATGCCTTCATCCGCGCTAAACTCGCTGAGCAGAATCCAGCGGTCGCAGCGAAAGCACGCATCTTGTACGGTGGCAGTATGAAGGCCGCTAATGCTAAGGAACTGCTGGCTATGGCTGATATCGATGGTGGTCTGATCGGGGGTGCTGCGCTTGAGGCTAAGGAGTTTCTGGCGATTGCCCGGGCAGGCTGTTAAACTGTCGCCATGACTTATACCCTCTTTCTCGTCGCGCATGTAGTGGTTGCCGTCGCCCTGATTGCCTTGGTGTTGTTACAGCAGGGCAAGGGTGCGGACGCTGGCGCGGCGTTCGGCAGCGGCGCTTCTGCAACGATGTTCGGCTCGCAGGGTTCGGCGTCTTTCCTAAGCCGGACTACTGCGATCTTGGCGACTGTGTTTTTTTTGACCAGCTTGACGCTGGCTTACTTTGCGACCCAGACCTCAGCGCCAATCAGCGTGGTTGAGCGTGTGCCGTTCGAAGTCCCAGCACCTGTTCCTGCGCCAGCCGAATCAAGCCGCCCTGCGGATGTGCCGCAGTTGCCGCCAAAGTAGCAGTAAAAGTTAGTTTTTAATGAATGATCGCCGATGTGGTGGAACTGGTAGACACGCTAGCTTGAGGGGTTAGTGGCGCAAGCCGTGCCGGTTCGAGTCCGGCCATCGGCACCAAACAATAAAATTAGGCATCTCGAAGCCTATGGTTCGGGACGTCTCGTGTTCTCCAGGAATCCTGGAAAATACACCAATAAGCATTAAGCGCATTGAGTGCAGCCAATGATAAGGTTTCTGTTGCCGTGTGGCGTTTTAACGATAAAAATCTATACGCCTGATGTTCTCTTTTTTCTATGTCTATTCCATTTTGGGTTCTGGCCCGGTTTTTAGTTTGACCGGCATGTTTAACCTGAAGCCCAAGACCCGGCTTGCGTAGCGCTTTCTCCCGGCTTGCCATATCGAAGGTGCGACTGTTATGTTGTCTAATTACCTTCCTGTTCTGATGTTCGTGATTATCGCCTTGGTGATGGCGATGGTGGTGATCGGCCTCGGCTTTTTCCTCGGCCCCCGCCGCCCCGATGACGAGAAACTGTCACCCTATGAGTGCGGTTTCGAGGCTTTCGAGGATTCCCGGATGAAATTCGATGTCCGCTATTACTTGGTGGCTATCCTGTTCATCATCTTCGACTTGGAAATTGCCTTCCTGTTTCCTTGGGCGATTGTCCTCGATCAAATCGGTCTGTTCGGCTTTGCGGCGATGGCGGTTTTCCTGGGTATTCTGGTAATCGGTTTCATCTACGAGTGGAAGAAAGGAGCCTTGGAATGGGAATAGAAGGTATTCTTGAAAAAGGCATGGTGACGACTACTGCCGACAAACTCATTAACTGGGCGCGTACCGGTTCGATGTGGCCGATGACCTTTGGTTTGGCTTGTTGCGCTGTTGAAATGATGCATGCCGGCGCCTCCCGCTACGATCTCGACCGGTTCGGTATTGTGTTCCGACCCAGCCCCCGCCAATCCGATGTAATGATCGTCGCCGGCACCCTATGCAACAAGATGGGGCCAGCGCTGCGCAAGGTTTATGACCAGATGGCTGAACCGCGCTGGGTGATCTCCATGGGATCCTGCGCCAATGGCGGCGGCTACTACCACTATTCCTATGCTGTAGTGCGCGGTTGCGACCGTATTGTGCCGGTAGATATCTATGTACCCGGTTGCCCGCCGACTGCGGAGGCCCTGATTTACGGCATCCTCCAGCTCCAGAATAAAATCCGGTGCACTAACACCATAGCCCGTTAAGAGAATGCTCCATGGCTGACGCTCAGACCCTCGTGGAAAAACTGCAGGCGCGATTCGGCGATGCCCTGCTGGAATGCAAGCTGGACCGTGGCGAAGCAACTCTCGAAATTTCACCTGCTCAAGCCATTGAGATTTTCACTGCCCTGCGTGATGAACCGGACTTCGCTTTCGAACAGGCAATGGATGTCTGCGGCGTTGATTACGCGGCCTACGGCGATGTGGAGTGGGCGACCAACGAATCCACCGACCAGGGCTTCAGTCGTGGCGTCGTCGAACGGGCCCCCGGTCGTGGTCCGACGGCAGTCCAACAGGCGGCGGGTCGAACGTTCGCTGGCAAGGGCCGTTTTGCTGCCATCTATCAATTGCTCTCAGTGTCTTTGAACCATCGAGTGCGGGTGCGGGTGTTCGCGCCGGATGACGAGTTGCCGGTGGTGCCATCAGTGGTCAAGCTATGGTCATCGGTCAACTGGTTCGAGCGCGAGGCGTTTGATCTCTATGGCATAGTGTTCGATGGCCATCCGGACTTGCGACGCATTCTGACCGACTATGGCTTCGTCGGCCACCCTTTCCGCAAGGATTTCCCGCTGATCGGTAATGTCGAGATGCGCTACGATCCCGAACGCGGCCGTGTGGTGTACGGGCCGGTCAGCATCGAACCTCGTGTACTGGTGCCTCGCGTCATTCGCAAGGACAACCGCTACCTGTCTGAGCCTCACTGAAGGAAGCTGCGATGCCTGAGATTCGCAATTACACTTTGAACTTCGGGCCGCAGCATCCGGCTGCCCACGGGGTGCTGCGTCTGGTGCTGGAACTGGATGGCGAAGTGGTGCAGCGCGCTGATCCACACATTGGCCTGCTGCACCGTGCAACTGAGAAGCTGGCTGAAAGTAAGCCATTCAACCAAAGCATCGGCTATATGGATCGGCTCGACTATATGTCAGCCATGTGCAACGAACATGCATATGTGCTGGCTATTGAAAAGCTGCTGGGCATTGAGCCGCCAGTGCGTGCGCAATACATCCGGGTAATGTATGCAGAGATCACGCGCGTTCTGAATCATTTGCTATGGATCGGGGCGCATGGTCTGGACATCGGCGCCATGACCATTTTTCTCTACGCTTTCCGTGAACGTGAAGATCTGGTTGATTGCTACGAAGCGGTGTCCGGCGCCCGGTTCCACGCAGCCTATTTCCGGCCTGGCGGTGTTTATCGCGACCTGCCGAAGACGATGCCGAAATACGAATATCAGAATTCACGGTTTCATAGCAAGAAAGAAGTAGACGAGCAGAACGCAACCCGACAAGGGACATTGCTCGATTTCCTTGAAGCGTTTACCGAGCGGTTCCCGCAGAAAGTCGACGAATACGAGACCCTGCTCACGGACAACCGGATTTGGAAACAGCGCACGGTAGGCATCGGCGTGGTTACGCCAGAACGGGCGTTACAACTGGGTTTTTCCGGGCCGATGTTGCGCGGCTCCGGCTTTGCCTGGGATTTGCGCAAGAAACAGCCCTACGATGTTTATGATCAAGTGGATTTCGACATTCCAGTCGGGGTCAACGGCGACTGCTACGACCGTTATTTGGTGCGGGTCGAAGAAATGCGTCAATCCAACCGCATCATCCGCCAGTGCGTGAAGTGGCTGAAGGACAATCCTGGCCCGGTGATTATCGACGACTACAAGGTTGCGCCGCCGCCCCGGGAGAAGATGAAAGAGGATATGGAAGCCCTGATCCACCATTTCAAGCTGTTCACGGAAGGTTACTGCGTCCCCGAGGGCGAGGTCTATGTCGCCACTGAGCATCCCAAGGGCGAGTACGGCATCTATTTGATTTCCGATGGCGCTAACAAACCATATCGGGTCAAAGTCCGGGCGGCGGGGTTCACGCACCTCTCGTCGATGGACGAAATGACGCGTGGCCACATGCTGGCTGACGTTGTGGCGGTTATTGGCACCCAGGATATCGTTTTCGGAGAGGTTGACCGCTAATGAGCGCATGCAAAAGCGACCTGTTGTCCGCCCACGCCTGTGCGGAAATTGATCACTGGTTGACCCGCTATCCTGCTGACCGCAGGCAATCCGCTTTATTGGGGGCTCTGCGCGAAGTGCAGCATGAGAACGGCGGCTATCTAACCACGGAATTGATGGACGCGGTGGCTGCTTATCTCGACCTGCCGCCGATTGCAGTTTACGAGGTGGCCACTTTCTACTCGATGTTTGAAACCAGGCCTGTAGGTCGGCACAACATTGCTGTTTGTACCAATATCTCTTGCATGTTGCGTGGTGGAGACACGGTTCTGGCGTATATCGAAAAGAAATTGGGCATCAAGCTTGGCGAGAGCACCCCGGACGGAAAATTTTACCTAAAGCGGGAAGAGGAATGTCTGGCCGCCTGCTGCGGAGCACCGATGATGCAGGTCGATCATGTCTATTACGAGCATCTGACCCCGGAAAAAGTGGATCAGGTGCTTGATAGCTTGGAGTGATTCCCGATGGCCAATGAGGTGTGTTATCGAACGCTGGGTCTGGACCGGCCCTGGTCTATCGAGACTTACCTGAGCGTGGGCGGTTATGAGTCTTGGAAGAAAATTTTAGCCGGGCAATTGACGCCTGATCAGGTGATCGATGAGGTCAAGAAGTCCGGTCTGCGTGGACGCGGCGGCGCTGGCTTCCCGACTGGCTTGAAGTGGACCTTCATGCCGCGTAATACGACAGCGCAGAAATACATGGTTTGCAATTCCGATGAGTCGGAGCCGGGGACTTGCAAGGACCGCGATATTCTGCGTTTCAACCCGCACGCTCTGGTCGAAGGCATGGCTATCGCCGGGTTCGCCACCGGCTCCACAGTCGGCTACAACTACATGCGCGGCGAATTCATGGACGAGCCTTACCAGCGTTTCGAAGAGGCGGTCAAGGAAGCCTATGCAGCGGGCCTACTGGGCCAGAATATCCAGGGAACTGGGATCGACTTCGATCTGTATCCGACGCTAGGGGCAGGCGCTTACATTTGCGGCGAAGAAACTGCACTGTTAGAGTCGCTGGAAGGTAAAAAGGGCCAGCCGCGCTTCAAGCCCCCATTCCCAGCCAGCTACGGTTTGTACGGTCGCCCGACTACGATCAACAATACTGAATCGTTTGCTTCGGTGCCGTCGATCATCCGCAATGGCGGCGAATGGTTCGCCAACCTCGGCACAAGCAATGCGGGTGGTTCCAAGATTTTCTCAGTGTCTGGGCATGTTGAGAAGCCGGGTAACTTTGAGGTTTCGCTCGGCATTCCGTTCGCCGAACTGCTGGCGTTAGCGGGCGGGGTCTGGAGAGGGCGCAAGCTCAAGGCAGTGATTCCGGGGGGGTCCTCAGTGCCGGTTGTGCCGGGCGACCTCATGCTCAAAACCAATATGGATTACGATTCCGTATCCAAGGTCGCTGGTTCGATGCTCGGCTCTGGAGCGGTGATTGTCATGGATGAAACCACTGACATGGTCAAGACTCTGCAACGCATCTCCCGGTTCTACTTCTCTGAATCCTGTGGGCAATGCACACCTTGTCGCGAAGGTACCGGTTGGTTGTATCGGGTAGTGACGCGCATTGTCGAGGGCAAGGGTCGGCCTGAGGATCTGGAACTGCTCGACAGCGTGGCCAGCAAGATTGAAGGACGCACCATTTGCGCCTTGGGCGATGCTGCCGCCATGCCGGTGCGCAGTTTCGTCAAGCATTACCGCCACGAATTCGCGTACTACATTGAACACAAGTGCAGCATGGTCGCCGGTGCAGCGGCGCTGACCGCGTGAACCGCGAACCCTTTAACATGGTTGCAGCAGTGGGTAAAAGATGAGCGAGGAACAGGTCAACATCGAAGTTAACGGCATCCCGCTGAAGGCGCGTAAGGGCGCGATGCTCATCGAGATCACCGATGCAGCGGGCATTCCGATCCCCCGTTTTTGCTACCACAAGAAGCTATCCATTGCCGCCAGTTGCCGGATGTGTCTGGTCGAAGTGGAAAAAGCGCCTAAGCCACTCCCGGCCTGCGCGACGCCGGTCATGGAGGGTATGAAGGTCTATACCGAATCGCCCAAAGCCCGCGCCGCGCAGAAAGGGACCATGGAGTTCCTGCTGATCAATCATCCGCTGGACTGCCCGATCTGCGACCAGGGTGGCGAGTGCGAGCTACAGGATGTGGCGCTGGGCTATGGTGGCGACGTGTCGCGTTTCGCTGAGCGCAAGCGGGTGGTGCAGGACAAGGATATCGGTCCACTGATCGCTACCGAGATGACCCGCTGTATCCATTGCACCCGCTGTGTACGCTTCGGTGAGGAAATCGCTGGCTTGCGTGAGTTAGGGGCGACTGGGCGCGGCGAAGACATGGAAATTGGCACCTATGTCTCCAAGTCCGTGATTTCGGAGTTGTCGGGTAATGTCATCGACCTATGCCCGGTCGGGGCGTTAACCGCCAAGCCATCTCGCTACAAGGGCCGTTCCTGGGAATATGTGCAACACGCTGCGGTTGCGCCGCATGACTCCATTGGTTCCAATATCTTCATCCACACCCTACGCGGCCAGGTCATGCGAGTTGTACCGCGTGAGAATGAGTCGGTCAATGAAACCTGGATTTCCGACCGCGACCGGTTCAGCTACGAGGGCATTTACAGCGCTGACCGTTTAGCCAAGCCGCTGATCAAAGGCGTCGAGACCGGCTGGGAAGCAGCTCTGGAAGCTGTTGCCAGTGGTTTAAAGGACATTATTGCCCAGTATGGCGCGGAGTCGGTTGGGTTCCTAGTTTCCCCCACCGCCACGGTTGAAGAACTGTATTTGGCGCAGAAGCTGGCGCGAGGTCTGGGTGTGGCGAATATCGACCATCGCCTGCGACAGGCCGATTTTAGTGATCAGGCTAGTGCTCCGGTGTTTCCTTGGCTCGGACAAGCTATTGGAGACCTGGAAAAGGTTAATGCAGCACTGCTGATTGGCTCCAATGTTCGCATGGAACAGCCGTTAGCGGGACATCGCTTGCGTAAGGCGGCATTGGCGGGCGGCCAAGTCATGTTCATCAATCCGCGTGATTTTGAGGTTCGCTTCCCGGTCGCCGCTAAGGTCATTGCCGATCCGGCGGGCATGGTGGCGGCGTTGGCCGGTGTCGCACAGGCTATTGCGGAATTAAGGGGCGTCACCCTGCCAACGAATTTGGCGAATCTTGCTACTGGTGTTCCCAGCGCTGCTGAACGGGCTATGGCCGTTCGTTTGGCAAATAGCGCATCGGCGGCCGTACTGCTGGGCAATCTGGCGATTGCTCATCCGGTGTTTGCGCAACTGCGAGCGTTGGCAGGCTTTGTGGCTCTTCAAAGCGGTGCGCGGCTGGGCTATCTACCAGAAGCCGCTAATTCGGTGGGTGGTTGGTTGGTCGGGGCGTTGCCACATCGAGCACCGGGTGGTCAGATAGCGCCAACGGTTGGCTTGGACATACGGTCGATGCTGGAATCGCCACGCAAAGCCTATGTGTTGCTGGGCGTTGAGCCGGAACTGGATTGCTGGGACGGCGCAGCGTCGCTGAGAGCATTACAGGGTGCTGAACTGATTATTTCGCTCAGTCCCTACGCCAGGCTGGCGGGCAAGAGTCCAGCGCAAATGATTCTACCCATAGCGACATTCGCGGAGACATCCGGGGCTTATGTCAATGCCGAAGGGCGCTGGCAGAATTTCCAGGGCGCCAGTAAGCCGTTTGGCGAGTCGCGTCCCGCTTGGAAAGTGCTGCGGGTGTTGGGTAATTTGTGCGGAGTTAGTGGTTTCGACTACACCAGCTCTGAGGAAGTGCTGGCTGAAGCGCAACATGCCTGTGCTCAGGTAACACCCGATAATACGACGAATTTTGACCGGCCGTTCGCTCCGTTCCGGGCCGATGGGCTGCTGCGCGTGGCGGATGTGCCGATCTACGCGGGTGACTCTCTGGTGCGGCGTGCGCCTTCGCTCCAAGCGAGTCCGCTGGCGCGTCCGGTTGAAGTGCGGTTGCATCCTGCAGTGGCTAGCGAGCTGGGTGTGGCTGGACGAGATCAGGTGCAGGTGCGGCAAAACGGCTGCGCGGTCGATTTGCCGTTGGTGCTGGACGAAAGCATTCCCCGGGGTTGCGCCTGGATTCCGGCAGGATTGAACGCCAGTGTGGCGCTCGGTCCGGCGGTTGGCCCCGTGGCCATTCAATAACAACCAGGATGGGATCATGGAAACTTTGCTGACGATCATCTTCATCCTCCTGAAAATCGTCGCTTTGCTGGTGCCGTTGCTGGTGTCCGTAGCATATCTGACCTTTGCTGAGCGCAAGATCATTGGCTACATGCAGGTTCGGCTCGGCCCGAATCGGGTTGGCCCCAAGGGTTGGCTCCAGCCTATTGCCGACGCTATGAAGCTCATGTTTAAGGAAATTGTGTTACCAAGCCGGGCGAACCGCTTCTTGTTTGTCTTGGCGCCGGTCATTTCCTTTGGGCCAGCGCTGGCGGCGTGGGCAGTGGTGCCTTTTGGCGATGGCATGATGATTTCCCATCTGGATGCTGGCCTGTTGTATTTGCTAGCGTTGACTTCGCTGGGCGTCTACGGCGTGATCATTTCAGGTTGGGCCTCGAACTCCAAGTACGCCTTTCTGGGCGCAATGCGCTCGGCAGCGCAGATCGTTGCCTACGAAATCGCTATGGGCTTTGCACTGGTAGGGGTGTTGATGGCAGCGGGCAGTCTAAATCTGAATCAGATCGTACTGGCGCAGCAGGGTAGCCTGTTGCACTGGTTCTGGCTGCCATTGCTCCCATTGTTCGCAGTCTATTTCATCTCTGGCGTAGCTGAGACCAACCGGGCACCCTTCGACGTGGCGGAAGGCGAGTCGGAAATTGTCGCCGGATTCCATGTGGAATATTCCGGTATGGCCTTCGCAGTGTTTTTCCTGGCGGAATACGCCAACATGATTCTGGTATCGGCTTTAGCAGCGACCCTGTTTTTGGGGGGCTGGCTGTCGCCGTTCCAGGGTATTCCTGTGCTGGGCGAACTTTTTGCTTTCGTCCCTGGTGCAATTTGGTTGGTCATCAAGATTTCGCTGATGTTGCTGTTGTTCCTGTGGTTCCGCGCTACCTTCCCACGTTATCGCTACGATCAGATCATGCGACTGGGCTGGAAAGTGTTCATTCCAGTCACGCTGGTTTGGTTGTTCGTGGTCGGACTAGGCGTGCTGGGCCAGGTCGGTCCGTGGTTCGATTGAGCGGAGAACAAGTGATGAATACCCTGAACTCCCTTCGGTACTACTTCAAGAGCTTCATGCTTTGGGAGCTGTTGCTAGGTTTGCGGTTGACTGGTCGCTACCTGTTCTCCAAGAAGATCACGGTACAGTACCCGGAGGAACTGACTCCACTGTCGCCCCGGTTTCGTGGTCTGCACGCCCAACGCCGCTATCCAAACGGCGAAGAGCGCTGCATTGCCTGCAAGCTGTGCGAAGCTGTTTGCCCGGCGCTGGCGATTACGATTGAGTCGGAGCAGCGGGCCGACGGCGGACGCCGCACGACCCGCTATGATATCGATTTGTTTAAATGCATTTTTTGCGGGTTTTGTGAAGAAGCTTGTCCGGTTGATGCCATCGTAGAGACCCGAGTGTTTGAGTATCATTTCGAGAAGCGCGGCGAGCAGATCATGACCAAGGAGAAACTGCTAGCCCATGGCGACCGCTGTGAAGCGCAAATCGCTGCCGACCGGGCTGCTGATGCAGCCTACCGCTAGTCCGGTCTCCGTTGCCTGATAACGAATAAAGACAGGTTCGCTCATGGGATTTGAAAAATTTCTGTTCTACGTCTTCGCCCTGATTTTGATCTTCGCCGCAGTCAGGGTCATTACGGTGCGTAACCCCGTTCATGCTGCATTATTCTTGGTGCTGGCGTTTTTCACCAGCGCCGCTCTCTGGTTGTTGATTGAGGCTGAGTTTCTGGCTATTGCCTTGGTGCTGGTATATGTCGGCGCGGTGATGGTGCTGTTCCTTTTTGTGATCATGATGCTGGACATCAATGTCGATCCGGTGCGGGAAGGCTTCATCAAATATCTGCCGGTCGGAGCGACGGTTGCTCTGCTCATCGTGATTGAGATGGGGCTGGTCGTAAGCTCCAGTTATTTCGGCGGCGACCAGTACCGCTTGACCGCGCACGCCGCTGACTACAGCAACACTAAAGAACTGGGTAGCGTTCTGTACACCTTCTACGTTTATCCGTTTGAGATCGCCTCGGTGATTTTGTTGGTGGCGATTGTCGCTGCTATTTCGTTGACGATGCGCCGCCGGGAAGGAGAAGGCGTTAAGACCCAAAATCCGAGCGAACAGGTGCGGGTGTCGCGGGATGACCGGGTGCGGGTCGTGCGGATGGCGTCGGAAAAGAAGCCCGTGCTCCCACCCAATCGTTGATCTTAAGACAATAAGGATTGAAACAACGATGATCGCGCTGACTGATTATCTCGTGCTGGGAGCAATTCTCTTTTGTCTCAGCGTGGCCGGCATCTTTCTGAACCGGAAAAATGTCATCATTCTGCTGATGTCGATTGAGCTGATGCTGCTGGCAGTGAATTTCAACTTCATCGCTTTTTCGCAGTTTCTTGGTGACACCATCGGCCAGGTTTTCGTCTTCTTCATCCTGACAGTGGCGGCGGCCGAATCGGCTATTGGCCTGGCTCTTCTGGTGGTGCTGTTTCGTAACCGCCGCACGATCAACGTCGCCGACCTCGACACGCTGAAGGGTTAGCCCCATGCAAAACGTCTATCTTGGGATTGTGCTTGCACCTTTGTTCGGCGCCATTATCGCTGGTTTGTTTGGCCGCAAGATTGGCCGGGCTGGCGCTCACTGGGTGACGATTATCGGCGTGGCGATTTCCTTCCTGCTGTCGCTGGTGGTGCTACGCCATCATGTTTTGAACGGCGCCGATCCCTATAACGGGTCAGTGTACACTTGGATGGTGGTGGAAGGTATCCGCTTCGAAATCGGCTTCTTGGTCGATAATTTGACAGCGGTGATGATTTCTACCGTGACTTTCGTGTCGTTGATGGTGCATATTTATACCATTGGCTATATGCACGATGATGACGGCTACCAGCGCTTTTTCAGCTATATCGCCCTGTTCACTTTCGCTATGTTGATGCTGGTCATGGCTAACAACTTTCTGCAACTGTTTTTTGGTTGGGAAGGCGTAGGTCTGGTGTCCTACCTGCTGATCGGCTTCTGGTACAAGCGTGAGAGCGCTATTTTCGCCAGTCTGAAAGCGTTTCTGGTGAACCGGGTTGGCGATTTTGGTTTCCTGCTAGGTATCGCCGCAGTGTTGATGGCTTTCAACAGTATCGACTACGCTGATGTGTTTGCCGCCGCCCCGCTGATGGCTAATGTGACGGTACAAATCATCCCTGGCGTTGACTGGTCGTTGATGACCTTGATCTGTATCTTGCTGTTCATCGGCGCGATGGGCAAATCGGCGCAAGTGCCGTTGCATGTGTGGTTGCCGGATTCGATGGAAGGCCCGACCCCGATCTCGGCGCTGATTCACGCTGCGACCATGGTGACGGCAGGCATTTTTATGGTGGCCCGGATGTCGCCACTGTTTGAACTGTCGGAAACAGCGTTGAGTTTTGTACTGATCATCGGTTCGATTACGGCGCTGTTCATGGGCTTTCTGGGTATTGTCCAGAATGACATCAAGCGGGTGGTGGCCTATTCAACGCTTTCGCAGCTTGGCTATATGACCGTCGCGCTGGGGGTGTCGGCCTATTCTGCCGCGTTCTTCCATTTGATGACCCATGCGTTCTTCAAGGCCTTGTTGTTCCTGGGTGCGGGTTCGGTGATTATCGCCATGCACCATGAGCAGGATATTCGCAAGATGGGCGGGCTGTGGAAGTACATGCCGATTACCTGGATCACTTTCCTGTTAGGGACATTAGCGTTGATTGGCACGCCGGGCTTTGCCGGGTTCTATTCCAAGGACAGCATTCTGGAAGCGGTGCATTACTCGAACATCGCTGGAGCCGGTTTTGCCTACTTCGCGGTGATGTTGGGTGTATTCGTGACCTCATTCTACTCGTTCCGACTGTATTTCCTGGTATTTCATGGCAAGGAACGGATGGATCATCACACGAAGGAACATCTGCATGAAACTCCATGGGTGGTGACGGCACCGTTGATTTTGTTGGCTATTCCTTCCGTGGTGATCGGTGCGATAACCATTGAGCCGCTGCTGTTTGGTGATGTGTTCAAAAACATAATTGCGGTGGCCCCAGCGCATGACGTATTGAAGCAACTCGGTGAGCACTTTCATGGAGCGATGAACTTTGCGTTGCATGGATTGACTGGCTTGCCGTTCATCCTAGTCCTGGCCGGTTTTGGTTCAGCGTTCTATTTGTACATGGTGAAGCCGGACCTGCCGGATTTGATTCAGCAGAAGCTCGCCAAGTTGCACGACATTATGGTGCGTAAATATCTGTTTGATGAGATCTACCAATCAGTTTTTATGCGCGGCAGCCGGAGTCTGGGCACAGCGCTATGGAAGTACGGTGACGCGGGTTTGATCGACGGTGTAATGGTGAATGGTACTGCACGGTTGGTCGGTTGGGTTGCCGCCATCACCCGGTATGTGCAGACCGGTTATCTGTATACCTATGCGTTCGCCATGATCATCGGCTTGCTGATCCTGCTGACTTGGTTCGTTGCCCGCTAACCTGGAAGAAGAAAAAACCATGCTGTCGGAACTGCCTTTGCTGAGTCTTGTCATCTGGTTCCCGATCCTCGGCGGTATCGCGGTGCTGTTCGTGGGCGATGAAAATCCTGGTCGCGTCAAGGCGCTGTCCTTGACTGTGGCGATCCTGAGCTTCCTGATCAGCGTCCCGTTGTACTCGTTCTTTGATATAACCACCGCAGCGATGCAATTTCAGGAGTTCATCCCTTGGATTCCTGCATTTAGCGTTAACTATCACTTGGGCGTAGACGGCTTTTCAATGCCGTTGATCTTGCTCACTGCATTCATGACCGTGCTGGTGGTGATCGCCGGCTGGGAAGTGATTCAGTACCGGATTGCCCAGTACATGGCCGCTTTCCTGATCATGGAAGGGCTGATGATTGGTGTGTTCGCTGCACTGGACGCCATCCTGTTTTATGTGTTTTTTGAAGCGATGTTGATCCCGATGTTTCTGATCATTGGCATCTGGGGTGGACCGCGCCGGGTGTACGCGACAATCAAGTTTTTCCTGTACACCTTCCTCGGCTCGGTGTTCATGTTGATTGCCCTGATCTATATGTATAGCCAGGCCAGCAGCTTCGAGATTTTGGATTTCCACAAACTGCCGCTTGATCTGACCGAACAGGTGCTGATTTTCTTCGCCTTCCTGCTCGGTTTTGCGGTCAAGGTGCCAATGTGGCCGGTGCATACCTGGTTGCCAGACGCCCATGTGGAAGCGCCCACTGGTGGTTCTGTGATTCTGGCGGCGATTACCTTGAAAATTGGCGGTTACGGTTTCCTGCGGTTTGCCCTGCCCATTACCCCAGACGCTTCAGCGATGTTGGACTGGTTGATCATCACGATGTCGCTGGTGGCGGTGGTCTATATCGGTTTGGTTGCCCTGATCCAGCAAGATATGAAGAAGCTGATCGCCTACTCGTCCATCGCGCATATGGGTTTTGTGACCCTGGGTTTCTTCATCCTGTTCGACATCCAGCGCCATACCGGAAGTCTGAGCGGTGCGGTTATGGGCATTGAGGGTGGTATGGTGCAGATGGTGTCGCATGGCTTTATTGCTGGCGCACTCTTCCTATGCGTCGGCGTGTTGTACGATCGGGTGCATTCCCGCCAGATCAAGGACTATGGTGGTGTGGCCAATACCATGCCGATTTTCGCCGCATTCATGGTGCTGTTCGGTATGGCCAATGCGGGGTTACCGGGCACCTCCGGGTTTGTGGGTGAGTTTATGGTCATCCTGAGCAGCTTTAAGGCGAGTTTCTGGATCGCTTTCCTGGCATCGGCCACCTTGATTCTGGGTGCAGCTTACACTCTATGGCTGATCAAGCGGGTCATTTTTGGCGAAATTGGCAATCGCCATGTGGCTGAACTGAAAGATGTGAACACCCGGGAAATCATCATGCTGAGTTTGCTGGCGGCGGCGGTGCTGTTGCTGGGTGTTTGGCCCGATCCGCTCACTTCGGTGATGCACGCTTCGGTGGATAATCTGGTGCAGCACGTTGTGACCTCCAAGTTGCTGTAAGGGCTACTGGCGTAAAGAATCGGATAATAACCCATGAATTTTGTCGCCCCTGATTTCATGCCGGTCCTGCCGGAGATCTTCGTCCTGACCTTGACATGTTTAATCTTGGTCATTGATGTGTTTCTCGAACAGCAGCAGCGCCATATCACCTATGGTCTGGCGCAAATGACCTTGTTGGGCGCTGCGCTGCTGACGCTGCTGACCTACGCCCAAGCACCGGTGACCACCATGTTTGGTCACTACGTTAAGGATGCGATGGGTGATCTGCTCAAGCTGTTCATCTATCTGGCCTCCGCTGCGGTGTTTTTGTACTCCCGCGACTATCTGCGCCAGCGCAATCTATTCAAAGGTGAGTACTATGTGCTAGGCCTGTTTGGCGTGTTGGGCATGATGATCATGGTTTCCGCCCATAGCTTACTCAGCGTATATCTCGGGTTGGAACTGTTGTCGCTGTCACTGTATGCGCTGGTGGCGACCGACCGCGATTCGCCCGTCGCTTCCGAAGCGGCTATGAAATATTTTGTGCTGGGTTCGCTGGCGTCTGGCATGTTGCTGTATGGCATCTCGATGATCTACGGTGCTACTGGTAGCGTGGATTTGCAGGTCGTGGCGGACGCTGTGGCGCAACAGGGTCCAGAGAATCTGGTGTTAGTGTTTGGCTTAGTGTTTCTGGTGGTTGGTCTAGCATTCAAACTGGGTGCAGTTCCGTTCCACATGTGGGTGCCGGATGTTTATCAGGGTGCGCCGACCTCGGTTACGCTGTACATCGGTTCAGCACCCAAGTTGGCAGCGTTTGCGCTGATCATGCGGATTTTGGTGGACGGTCTTGGTACTTTGCAGAGCGACTGGCAGCAAATGCTGATTATTCTGGCGGTGCTGTCGATCGCTTTGGGCAATCTGGTGGCGATTGCGCAGACCAATATCAAGCGGATGCTGGCCTATTCGACGATTTCTCACGTTGGCTTCCTGTTGTTGGGTATCCTGTCAGGCACCCCGGAAGGCTATGCAGCGTCGATGTTCTACACCATTGTCTATGTCCTGATGGCGGTTGGTGCGTTCGGGGTGGTCATTTTGCTGAGCCGATCTGGCTTTGAGGCGGAGAATATTGATGACTTTAAGGGTCTGAATGATCGTAGCCCATGGTTAGCCTTTTTAATGATGATGATCATGATGTCGATGGCGGGCGTACCATTCCTGGTTGGTTTCTACGCTAAATGGGTGGTGTTGCAGGCGGTCGTCAATATCGGCTTGGTTTGGCTGGCGATTGTTGGTGTGGTGTTCTCCGTGATCGGCGCGTTTTACTATCTGCGGGTAGTGAAATGCATTTATTTTGATAAGCCGGAGCGGAATGACGCTATCGAGATGAGTCGCGATACAGAAATCGTTATCAGTGTTAATGGGTTATTGCTGATGGTGCTCGGCTTGTATCCAACCGCGCTGATGACTTGGTGTGCAGCAGCATTGCTGAACTGAGGCTGATTTAGCTTAGCGGATATGTCGCAGAGCTTGATGATCAGCTTATGGCTGGGCTTGGCGGTGGTCGCCGCCAACTTGCCTTGGCTCATTGAGCGTTGGTTGTTGGTCTTCGCCCGCCCTGATCAGCGGGCGAAGCCGTTTTGGTTGAGGTTGATCGAATGGGGTTTGTTATATGGCCTGATCGCCGGGATGGGGTTCGCATTTGAGTACAAGGCGACCGGTACAGTCCATGCCCAGGATTGGGAGTTTTATGCCGTGACGCTATGTTTGTTTGCGGTCAGCGCCCTCCCAGGATTTATCTATCGCTATCAATTTCGGCAGTTGCTGGAACAAATGGGACGGGGAAAAGTTCAGGGAACGGGGTGATCGAGTAAGTGGTTTATATAGTAGATGAATTAAGAGATAGGCAGTAAATCTTACTGAGTCGTTGTCGTTAAATCGTTGCCTTGGAGCGCCAGTGCAGCCAAGGTCGCCAAGCCTTTTTGCTGCACTGCAATATAAAACAGGGTATAGTGAGACCGCTTTTAGTTAAGTTTGTGGAGCGGTCATGTCCAAGCAATACCCGATCATTGCTATTACGGGTTCCTCTGGCGCCGGCACTTCGACGGTTCGTATAGCGATGGAACATATCTTCCGACGCGATGGGATTAACGCTTTTACAGTTGAAGGTGACAGCTTTCATCGCTATGACCGTCTAGAAATGCAAAGGCAAGTGGAGCATGCGCTGCGGGAAAGTCGCCACCTCAGCCACTTTGGGCCGGAAGGCAACCTGTTTGACCGGCTGGAGGCTTTATTTATGGAGTACAGCGAGCGAGGTACCGGGCTACGGCGCTGCTATCTCCATGATTCAGAAGAAGCTAGTCTCTACAATCAGGAGCCAGGCACGTTTACTCCCTGGATGCAGCTACCTTTGGGAACTGACCTGTTATTCTACGAAGGTTTGCATGGTGGAGTGGTGACTGACAAGGTCAATGTCGCCCGCTATGTAGACCTGCTGATTGGGGTTGTGCCGATCGTTAACCTGGAATGGATTCAGAAAATCCATCGTGATACCGCTGAACGTGGTTACAGCACTGAGGCTGTGACCGACACTATTCTGCGGCGGATGCACGATTACACTCATTACATCGTGCCGCAATTCTCACGCACCGACATCAACTTTCAGCGGGTGCCGACCGTGGATACCTCGGATCCCTTCGCCGCTCGCGATATCCCGACCCTGGATGAAAGCTTTGTGGTGATCCGCTTTCGGGAGCCGCGCAAGACGCATCCAGATTTTACCTATCTATTACACATGATCCATGATTCCTTTATGTCACGCCGTAACACCATTGTGGTGCCGGGTGGCAAAATGGGATTTGCCATGGAACTCATTTTGCAGCCGCTGATCGAGCAGTTGATTCGCCGAGAGTATTAGAACGTTTTGCATGTTGACGTTCGATCGAGTAGATGCTCCTCAATCAGCGACGTGCAGGACGATTTTGCCCCGGGCATGGCTGCCTTGACTGATAGTGTGAGCCTGACGAACCTCGTTTAGCTGCAAAACGGTATGGATGAGCGGCTTCATTCGGCCTTCGTCGATCAGCCGAGCAATGACCGTCAACTGCTCACCGCTGGGGTGAATGAAGACAAAAGCGCTGCGGACGCCGCGTCCAGCAGCGGCTGCTTCCGAAGGCGGGCTGACCACTGAAACCAGGATGCCGCCGGGTTTCAGTACCTGCCAGGAACGCTCCTGTGTGTCACCGCCGAGGGTGTCGAACACCACATCGACATCTTTCACTGCCTCCTCGAAACGGGTTTGGGTATAGTCAATAAACTGATCAGCGCCCAGTTCCGTTACCAGTCCGGTGTTGACTGCTGAAGCAGTGGCGATGACCCGTGCGCCATACACCTTAGCTAATTGCACCGCTAAACTGCCCACGCCGCCCGCCGCGGCGTGAATCAGCACGGTTTGGCCAGCTTGCAGCCGAGCTGCATCTACTAGCACTTGCCAGGCCGTCAGGGCCGTAAGCGGTACAGCGGCAGCGTGAATATGATCCAAAGTCGCTGGCTTATGGGCGGCTTCGCTGGCCTTGACGGCGATGTATTCGGCATAGGCTCCATCGCGTTCGATGTCGGGGCGGGCGTACACTGCGTCGCCGACGTTGAATCCACTAACCTCTGAACCGACTGCAACCACTTCGCCGGATACGTCCCAGCCGAGGGTGAGCGGTAGGGTATGATGCAGTAACTCTTGCAGCCAACCCTCGCGGATTTTCCAGTCTACGGGATTGACCGCCGCTGCCCGCACCCGAATGAGGAGGTCATCAGGTCTGAGTACAGGCCGAGGAACATTATCTTCATAATGCAGCATTTCGGAGCCGCCGTAGGCGTGAATGCGCACTGCTTTCATGGTGGATGTTGTCATGGCGAGATCTCCAGAGACATCGTTTGAAAACTGCGGTGACCTGCTTGATCGAGCAATATTATGACTGGCAGGTTTCCGATTAAGGATGACATTCAGTATGATCATCCGCATCAAATAAGCAAAGCAAAAGCACAGGTGGAACACAATGGATTTAATCGGTTTTCTGTTGATTGGTTTGGTCGCTGGCTGGATCGCTACAAATTTCATGCGCGGCGGCAGCATGGGGTTAGCAGGTAATCTGGTGATCGGTGTGGTGGGCGCTTTCGTCGGTGGATTCTTGTTTCGACTATTAGGCTTCGCAGCAGTGGGACTGATCGGTCATCTGATTACGGCTACAGTAGGCGCGGTGGTGTTGCTATATGTGGTTCAGGTGTTGAAGAAAGCATAGAGCGCCTGAGCTGTTCAATTCACCGCCTCATCATCGCTGGGAGTTCCACTGATCCATGGATGTACTTTGGCTTGCATTGGCTTTTCTGCTAGGCCTGTTCTCTCGCCACCTCGGCCTGCCGGCGCTGGTCGGCTATCTGGCCGCCGGCTTTGTCCTGAACGCGCTGGGTCAGCAGGGCAGCGCACTGCTCGATCACATTGCCCATGCGGGCGTGTTGTTGCTGTTGTTCAGCGTCGGACTGAAACTGCGCATCAAGAGCCTGGCGCGACCCGAAGTCTGGGGCGGCGGACTGTTGCATCTGGCGATTAGCGGTGGGTTGCTGGGCCTGGGTTTCCTGGCGGTCGTAACCCTGCCCGCCTGGCAGGCGCTGGTGTTGGCGACGACTCTGGGTTTTTCCAGCACGGTGTTGGCGGCCAAGTCGCTGGAGGAAAAAGCGGAACTGCGCGCCTTTCATGGCCGGTTAGCCATTGGTATTTTGATCATTCAGGACTTGGCGGCGCTAGCGTTGATGGCGTTCGCCGGGGCGGCAGCGCCTTCACCATGGGCGTTGCTAGTGCTTGGGCTGCCATTGTTGCGCCCGGTGGTGACCCGGTTGCTGGATTGGAGTGGCCATGATGAACTGTTGGTGTTGTATGGATTAGCGTTGGCGCTGGTCGTCGGTGGGCTAGGCTTTGAACATCTCGGTCTCAGTTCGGAACTGGGCGCGTTGCTACTGGGTGTGTTGCTGGTTGGCCATCCGAAAGCTATGGAGCTGTCCCGGTCGGTATGGTCGCTCAAGGAGGTCTTATTGGTCGGTTTTTTCCTGCAAATCGGCCTGATGGGTTGGCCAAGCTTGGCTACTTTGGGGTGGGCTGGGTTGTTAGCCTTATTACTGCCGCTCAAGGCTGCGTTGTTTTTCTTCATTTTGATCCACTTCCGCTTGCGGGCGCGCACGGCTTTTCTGGCTGCGCTGGCCCTGACCAGCTACAGCGAGTTTACCTTGATCGTGGTGCAATTCATGGTCAACAACGGCCAACTGGACGCGAGTTGGCTGGTGCTATTGGCCATTACCGTTGCCTTGTCTTTCGTGATCGCTGCACCGATTAACCGCTTTGCCCATACCCTGTATGAGCGGTTCGAGGAACGGCTAACGCCTTTCGAGCTTCCCGACCACCATCCCGATGAACAGCCGGTATCGCTGGGCAGCACCCAGATTCTGATTATCGGCATGGGCCATGCGGGAACCTCGGCCTATGATTTCCTCAAAAAGCGCCAGAACGTGCCGGAGCATCCACACAAGGTATTGATCGTGTCGGGCATCGACTCGGATCTGAACAAGGTCGAGCGGCATGTGCATGAGGGGCGGCGAGTGGTGTACGCCGATGCGGAAGATCCCGGTTTTTGGCACCGCGTGCGGTTGGACGGCATCAAGGCGGTGTTATTGGCAATGCCGGACCTGGAAGCCAAGCACATCGCCAGCCGACAGTTGCGGCGACGCGGCTTTGCCGGGTTGATTGGAACCGTCAGCAACTATCCTGAGGAAGAACAGTCGCTCAAGGCGGCGGGCGCGGATATGACGTTTCTCGCTTTCAATGAGGTGGGCGTCGGCCTGGCCGAACACGTTTGGGAAGCTTTGCAGAAACGGGCCGAATCCAAAGCGGAACAGGCGACAGTCTGACACCTCCAGGCGCGGGCGTGGTCTATGCGTTGGCTATCCCGCTACTTTGAGGAACCGCTATGAATCACAGGACCACCAAAACCGATGCCGAATGGCGTTCACAATTGACCCCGGAGCAGTATCGCATCTGCCGCCAGAAGGGGACTGAACCCGCGTTTACCGGCGCGTATTACGACTGCCACGATCCCGGCGTTTATCGCTGCGCCTGTTGCGGCGCGCCGCTGTTTGATGCGGAAACCAAGTTTGATTCCGGCAGCGGCTGGCCCAGTTTCTGGCAACCGGTGGAGACAGACCGGGTGGCGACTGCCGATGACCAGAGCCTGTTCATGCGCCGCACCGAAGTTCTGTGCGCGGATTGCGGGGCGCATCTGGGCCATGTGTTCGATGATGGCCCAGCACCGACCGGATTGCGCTATTGCATCAACTCGGCGGCGCTGAAGTTGATCAAATGAAGTGAGGTGAAAATGAAGGTTATTCCCTATTCGGAAGCTTTCGGCCATTTTGCGGAGATGATCGAAAAGGCGTGTGATGACCACACCCCGGTCGTGATTATCCGCGATTGTCAGCGTCCAGTCGTACTGATGTCACTGGAAGATTATCAGTCCCTGGAAGCAACCGCCTATTTGCTGCGCAGTCCTAAAAATGCCCATCGGTTGATTGAATCGATTGCTCAACTGGAATCAGGCGGTGGTGTGGAGCGGGAGTTGATCGAGTGAAGCTCGTATTCTCGAAGAACGCTTGGATTGAGACCGCATGTTGACCCATGACCAGCTTTCCTCCCTGCTGATCGATCTGGAATCAGATCGCGTTGAAAGGACTACATCGATTGGCAAGACGGATAAATTTGGTGAAGCGATTTGCGCCTTTGCCAACGATCTACCCCATCACCGACAACTTGGCTATCTCCTCATCGGTGTTAAGGACAACGGCCAATTATCCGGGCTAACAGTCACCGACGAACTATTAAAAAACCTGGGCGCTATCCGTTCGGATGGCAATGTATTACCGCAGCCAGTTATGAACGTCGCTCATTTCAGCTTCGACGATGGCGATGTGGCCGTCGTCGAAGTGACTCCATCCGACCTGCCTCCGGTGCGCTACAAAGGCCGAGTCTGGATTCGTGTTGGGCCACGCCGAGCCATCGCCAGTGAACAGGAAGAGCGCATCCTGACTGAACGGCGTGTAGCTTTGGCGCGATCTTTTGATGCCCGCTATTGTCCAGAAAGCACTCTCAACGATTTGGCATTGGGACAATTTGAAGCCTACCGTCATCAAGCGGTTGATTCCGAAACGATCGCCGCCAATCAGCGGTCGATTGAGCAGCAACTGGCCTCACTGCATTTTTTTAATCCTGAACGACGTTGTCCAACCTATGCCGGCATCCTGCTTTTTGGCAAAAATCCCCGCTACTTTTTACCTGGCGCTTATGTGCAATATTTGAAATTACCTGGCGCGGATTTGACCGACCTTCCCGAAGATCAGGCGGAAATATCGGGTGATTTGCAATCCGTGCTTCGCGAATTGGAGTTTCGGACCAGGATATTGATTCAAAAAAATCTCAAATCAATCAGTGGATTGCAGGAAAAAATTCTTCCTGATTATCCCGAATGGGCGCTGCGCGAATTACTGATGAATGCGGTCATGCATCGCGATTACGAAAGCAATACGCCGATTCGTTTTTATGTATTCAATGATCACATCGAGATCATGAACTCTGGCGGCTTATATGGAGAAGCGACACGCGAGAATTTTCCAACCCGTAACAGCTATCGAAATCCAGTCATCGCTGAGGCTATGAAGGTGTTGGGGTTTGTCAATCGCTTTGGGTACGGTGTGCAACGCACGCAATCACTACTGAAAGCGAACGGCAATCCGCCTGCGGAATTTGAATTTGACGAACACTCGGTCTTAGTCAAGATCAGCCGGAGATCGGCATGAAAACGATTGCCTTCTTTAACAACAAGGGTGGGGTAGGGAAAACCTCGCTGGTTTATCATCTCGCCTGGATGTTCGCTGAACATGGAATTGTCACACTGGCTATCGATCTTGACCCACAAGCTAATCTAACGGCGATGTTTTTAGATGAGGATCGTCTGGAAGCACTATGGTCTGACGACGATCATCCACAAACAGTATATGGCGCTATACACCCTATCCTGCGTGGGACCGGCGACATTAAAGAACCTTTCATAGAGCCAATCACTCCGACCTTAGGATTAGCTCCAGGTGATCTGGGCTTATCCCGCTTTGAAGATAAGCTATCCAACGCTTGGCCTCATTGTCATAACCGTGATGAGTCCGCTTTTCGCACGATGACCGCATTTCACCGTATTATTGAATCCGCCATGAAAGATGGAGCCGAATTAGCGCTGATCGATGTCGGACCCAATCTTGGGGCAATCAATCGCGCAGCGCTCATTGCTTCCGATCAAGTCTGCATACCTCTTGCGCCTGACTTATTTTCTCTGCAAGGTCTTAAAAACCTGGGACCCACTTTGCGGGAATGGCGCACGACTTGGGCGGAGCTACTCAAGAAAGCACCCGCTGACTTATCGATGCCCAAAGGCGCAATGCAACCTGCTGGATATATCGTTATGCAACACGGTATCCGCGATTCAAGACCGGTCAAAGCTTATCAACGCTGGATGGGAAAAATACCGGTCACTTACCGTGTTGCGGTGTTGGATGAAAAACCCGGTGCAAAGATTCCATCCGTTGATCAGGACCCCTACTCGCTAGCGCTGCTCAAACACTATCGCAGCCTGATGCCACTCGCTATGGAAGTCTGCAAGCCGATGTTTTTTCTAAAGCCTGCTGACGGCGCCATTGGTTCGCACGTCGAGGCTGTCAAGAGTTGTTATAAGGATTTTCAGCATCTTGCTCAACGCATCGCCCAAGGCGCTGGCATTGCCATGAGCAACAACAGCGCTCTGGGATGATGGGTTTTCATTGAAGGGCGGGATCTCGTCTAAACTCCTCCTCAACGTCGCAACTTTTGGTCCTGTAAATTTTTCTGTGATGGCGAGGGCTGGCAGCGCGGGGCTAGGGCGTCGACTTTATCCAACTCATTGATCCTGCTAAGTGATGTTCGTTTCACTTGCCCGCCCTACAGTTCCGATCACAGGAAAATCAACATCGAACGCTTACAAGCACACCACTTGTACTGGCCCGATCTGGATATTGATTTAACCGTCGAATCCATTGAACATCCAGAGAAATTTCCGCTGATTGCCGCCAATGAATAGGATCAATCAACCCCTCGATCTCCGCTGGCCCCGCTGGATCGCCGACTTGCACCGCCTGCTCGGCATTCGCCCACAATTCATCCTCTCCGGGCCGATTCGCGATCTGTTCCTGACTCCCCTTGACGGGCAAACCGTCCTGTTGCCGATCCTGGACTGTCTCTGGGAAGCGCTGGCGATCCACGGCTATCAATACCTGCTGGTCTATGACCGGGTGGACGGGCTGCGCCTCCATCCCGACACCCCCGCGACCCGGCAAGGGGCCAGTCGCACACTCAACCAGGATTTCCAGGGCGCCCCGGTTCCGGTCAGTCTGAACCGCCTGCCCACCGTCCTGCGCGCCTTGATCACCGCCAACGTCCGCGCTGCTGCGGTCATCGACTACGCCGCGCGGGTGCCGGTCAGCGTCCAGCAACTCACCGAAGCCGAACACGAATTCTTTACCGCCTGCGAAAAACTCGCCTACGTCGCCCATCCCATTATCGCCGCCCCCGACCGCACCCCCCGGTTCAATCCGCTCCTCTGGCTGTGCCACCGCGAGAACGATCTACCGTCCTGGTTCACTCTCGACAACGAAGCCGTCCACCGCCTGACTCTCCCCGCCCCCGACTTCGATGCGCGCCGCCATGCGGCGGAATTGCTGGCGCCCTCCTTCGCTGACCACAACCAGGCCGCCCCCGAACAGCACCGGGAATTCGCGAACAGCTTCGCCCAACTCACCGAAGGACTGAGCTTGCACAGCCTGTTCGCCATCGCCCAACTGGCCGAAGCGCAACGCCTGCCGCTGGCCGACGTCGGCGACGCCGTGCGCTGTTTCCAGGTCGGCGAACTGGACAACCCCTGGAAAAAAGCCTACCTGCGCGAACGCATCCAGAACGCCGCCGAAATCATCGGCCAGCGGGTCAAGGGCCAGCAACCGGCGATCATCAAAACCGTGGATATCCTCATGCGTTCGGTGATGGGGCTGACCGGCGCACACACCGCCGCGACCTCCAGCCGCCCGCGTGGCGTACTGTTCTTCGCTGGTCCCACCGGGGTGGGCAAAACCGAACTGGCCCGCGCCCTGACCGCCCTGCTGTTCGGCGATGAACGCGCCTACATCCGCTTCGATATGAGCGAATTCGCCGCCGAACACGCCGACGCCCGCCTGCTCGGCGCGCCGCCCGGCTATGTCGGCTACGATGCCGGCGGCGAACTGACCAACGCCGTTCGCGCCCGCCCTTTCAGCGTGGTGCTGTTTGATGAAATCGAAAAAGCCCACCCGCGCATCCTCGACAAGTTCCTGCAAATCCTCGAAGACGGACGGTTGACCGACGGACGCGGCGACACCGTGTACTTCTCCGAAGCGATCCTGATTTTCACCTCCAATCTCGGCATCACCGTGGAAGACGAGACCGGTCAGCGCCGCCTGCGCGTCCAGCCCGGCCAACCCTACGAACAGGTCGAGCGCCAGGTGCGCGCCGCGATCAGCGACTACTTCAAATTCACCCTGGGCCGCCCGGAAATCCTTAACCGCATCGGCGACAATATCGTGGTGTTCGACTTCATCCAGCCGGCCATCGCCGAACCGATTTTCGCCGGAATGCTCGAACACATCACCCGGCGCATCGCCGACGAACACGATTTGACCCTGGGCATTTCCGAACCGGTGCGCCAGCAACTACTGGCCTGGTGTACCGAGGACTTGAGCGACGGCGGGCGCGGCATTGGCAACCGGCTGGAAACCACCTTCGTCAATCCCCTGGCCCGCGCCCTGTTCCACCTCGCCGACGATCCACCGCGTCAACACATCACCGTGACAGCGGTGCGTCTGGAAGACCATATCTACCGCGTGGAGTTGGCCTGACATGAGCGGCCCCAAGTGCTATCGCTACACCGTCGATCCCGCCCGGCTGGAAGCCGAACGCCAGCGCCGGGAACGGGACGAGTGCCAACAGGCCATCGACCAAACCCGTGCGGCCTGGTCCGCCCTGCCGCAAACCTTGGTCGATCTCCAGCACCGCTATCCCGCTGAAGCCCTGACTCTCGACCTGACCCCGCCCGCGCCGCCGATGGACGATGCCCTGGAAACCCTGCGTCAGTACCGAAACCGCCTGCATCAGCAACTGCTCCAGGCCCGCGCCGAGCTGCAACGCCTCACTGAACGCGCCGCCGCCAATCACGCCGCCAAAACCCTGCTGGCGGGACTCAGCCCGGAGGCGCCTGCCGTTCTGCGCACCGCCGCCGACGTGCTGCGCGCCAGTGCCCCGCCCTCTCCCGCCGAAGAACGCGATGCCGCATGGCAACGTCTGTTCCAGCGCCTGAATGATGCCGATCAAAGCCATCCCCCGGCGACCTTGATCGAGCGGCGCGATGCCTTCCTCACCGCCGCCAGCGACTCTCACGCCGAGGCGCTGGCCGCTGAACTGCGCCAGCAGATCCAGCGCCTGAATCAAGCACAGCGAACCGCGCTGGAACAGCAACGCCAACAGGAGGAACAAGACGCCGCCCGGCGCTACGCGCAACAGGTGATCGGCGAAACGCTGGCGGAACTCGGCTACGACGTGGAACCGGGTTTCGCCACCCTGTTTGTCGAAGGCGGCGTCGCGCATATCCAGCAACCCGATTGGGGCGACTACTACGTGCGGTTGCGGGTCAAACCCGAGGTAGGCGATCTCAATTTGAATGTGGTGCGGGTGAGTGAAGAACGCGCTTCAACCTCGAATGAACAGGCCCGGCGCGACCAGGAGATGGAAGCCACCTGGTGCGCCGCGCATCGCGAGTTACTGCAACGCCTGGCGGAACAGGGCATTGCCAGTCAGTCTCTGCGCGCTCATGCGCCGGGTGAATTCCCCGTTCCATGCGTTCCACCGGATGCCGTGCAACGCCCCAGCCGGGTGCAAAGACGGCCAACGGCCGGACGACTGCGGCAACGGGAGCTTTGAAACCGGGAATCGTCCCGTCAAACCACCCCGGCGCTGCGCGCCACCCCTCCTTATCCAAGGAGGGGAAATTCAACAAAACAATGACTGGAAAGAATTAATAAGATGGCAACCTGCGATCAAGATTTTGCATTATGGACCCGGCAGCAAGCTGACCTGTTGCGTCAAGGGCGCTGGAATGAGCTTGATGCCATGAACATTGCCGAGGAACTGGAGGATATGGGCAGCAGCCGCGAACGGGAGTTGGAAAGTCGGCTTGGCGTATTGCTGGCCCATTTGCTCAAATGGCGGTATCAACCTGAACGACGAGGCAAAAGCTGGCGTTCCACGATCAAGGAACAGCGACAACGGATTGATCGGTTGCTGGCCAAAAACCCCAGTCTCAAGGCACAACTGGCCGAAGCATTAATGAACGGTTATAACGATGGCGTATTGATCGCAGTGCGTGAGACGCCATTCGATGAAGGCGATTTTCCAGTGGAATGTCCGTTTAGTCTTGAGCAAACTCTGGATCTGAATTACTGGCCAGAATAAAACCTTTTCCCCTCCTTGGATAAGGAGGGGTGGCGCGCCAGCGCCGGGGTGGTTCGACCCACAAGGCCACGACCATGATCATCCACAACATTCAGCCGCTAAAACTGCGGCGCAAAGAATTACGCGCTGCCATGACGCCCGCTGAAATCCGCCTGTGGCAAGCCCTGAAACACAGCCAACTGGATCATCTGAAATTCCGGCGACAACCCAGCATCGGCCCGTTTATCGCCGATTTTTACTGCCCTGCCGCCAAACTGGTCATTGAACTCGATGGATCAGTTCACGATAGCGAAACCGCCCAACAGCAGGATGCCGAACGGACGGCGTATTTGGTCAGCCTGGGATTGCGGGTGGTGCGGTTTGAAAATCGTGAGGTTATGGCGAATCTGGAGGGCGTTTTGTGCGAAATTAAGCGACAGGCGCGGGCGTAAAAGATCGAACCACCCCGGCGCTGCGCGCCACCCCTCCTTATCCAAGGAGGGGAATTACTGAAAGGAGCATTGCCATGTTACAAACTATCGAAGTTGAAGTTGATGCTCAAGGCGGTATTCGTCCTTTACAACCGTTGCCAAAAGTATGGGAACAACGGGCCTTACTTACTGAACATGTCGAAATGAAAGTAAGGCCATGAGTCCGACTATCTTCAATGAAAGCGGATTTCGCTTCTTTTTCTTCTCCCGCGAAGAATCCAGGATGCATGTCCACGTTCACTGCGGACATGGTGAAGCCAAGTATTGGATAGAACCGGAAATCGAGTTGGAAAAAAACTACGGTTTGACCGCAAAAGACCTTCAAATAGCCCGACAACTGATAGAGGCACATGCAGATGCAATCCGCAACGCTTGGCGAAAACACTTCGGAAGTTGAAGTCACTCATGTTTCAAAACATGGGTTCTGGTTGCTACTGGATGATAAAGAATTATTTCTTCCTTTCGTGGAATTTCCCTGGTTCCAACGCGCCCCATTAGCCGCTCTATTCAACATCGAACGCTTACAATCACACCATTTGTACTGGCCCGATCTGGATATTGATTTAACCGTCGAATCCATTGAACATCCAGAGAAATTTCCGCTGATTGCCGCCAATGGATAGGATCAATCAAGCGGATTACTTCTTCATACGCGATGATAGATTGATCAATAAAATGCAAAGAGTGCCAGCCATTGAAACACGAGTGATCTCACCGATTGCATTAGCAATCGAGGTTTTACCATGAATATAGCCATTCATTCCTTATCGGAAATTAATCAACAGGCAACCGAAATATTAGTTCGCGAAATAAGCACTGTGGATACCATGCGGTTTCTGAGCCAATTTAGCCTTGGCGCTGGTGATTATACCCAGGAACGTGGTCAATGGCTCGATCAGTTATCGCTGGATGAAATTATTAGCGAAATCAAGACTAAGAGAAACAAGCCAAGATTATGACCTCAGCACGGGTTCAGTCCAGTTATGACCCATTTGGAGGGCGTTTTGTGCGAAATTAAGCGACAGGCGCGGGTGTAAAAGATCGAACCACCCCGGCGCTTCGCGCCACCCCTCCTTATCCAAGGAGGGGAAATTGAGTTGAATGGCTTAATATATTTAACATCGACCTATTTTGCTGGCTTCAAAAAAATCTCGAAGAACCTGAAATACCACCAATTGCATTAACAATCGAGGTCTTACAATGAATATAGCTATTCATTCCTTATCGGAAATTAATCAACAGGCAACCGAAATGTTCGTTCGCGAAATGGGCATTGTTGATATTCTGCGGTTTCTGAGCCAATTTAATCGTGGTACTGGCGATTATACCCAGGAACGTGGTGAATGGCTGGATCAGTGGTCTTTGGATGAAATTATTAAAGAAATCAAGATCAAGAGAAATGAGCCAACATCGTGACCCCGCGACAGTATCAAGTCTTTGTTTGGCTTGTTAAAGGCGCGGAAACGGGTCAGTTTGGAAGCGATGGATGCCGCTATTCGTGAACACGCCAAATAATACAATTTTTGAAAATAGAATGAGGATTAGCCAATGATTACTTTAACCATTGAACATCTGCAAGTCAGTGACTTACCGCCAGAATGGGCGCGGCGACTCAACGTAAGTCCAGAGCAGACGGTGACGGTTCAGATCGATACTGAAGAAGATCAGGAACCCACCCAACCGAAATTTTCATTGATCACTGACGACCCTGCTTTCGGCATTTGGCGAGATTACGAGGAGACCGCTGATGTCCCGGCGTTTGTCAGAGGTCTGCGTGCGCCTCGCTACCGCCGTAACGGTTCGCGTAATACAGGTTGAATCATGCTCATCGACACCGATGTGCTGATCTGGCATTTGCGCGGCTATCCCAAAGCCACGCAACGTCTCAATCAACTTTCCAGGCTAACTTTATCGGCAGTCACCTACATGGAATTGTTGCAGGGAATGCGCAATCGTACTGAGCTACAGGCTTTGCAAAAAAGCCTTGCCTTGCGGAGAGCCGAACGATTATCTCTGACACCGGCCATTACTGAACACGCCATCGTATTAATGGAGCAGTTGACGCTGTCCCATGGCTTACAATTGGGTGACGCCTTGATTGCTGCCACCGGATTGGAATATCAACTGACCCTCCTAACCGCGAATACCAAGCATTTTAGTGCGGTTGATGGTCTTCAACTCGAACGCTTTGAACCGGGAGAACCCTCGCGGTAGATTTGAACGTGGTGCGGGTGAGTGCTTCTTGGTTCACTCTCGATAATGACGCCGTCCACCGCCTGACCCTCCCCGACTTCGACGCGCGTCGCCATGCGGCGGAACCACCCCGGCGCTTCGCGCCACCCCTCCTTATCCAAGGAGGGGAAATTCTATGATACCCTTCAATGTGTTGTTGAGTTGAATGACCTAATCGGAGATTTTCCTGATGTCACAACCCCCTGACTCCCGTTCTGCCCCCGCCGCGACTGTGCGTGACGAAATCGCCGTGACGCGGCTGGATGGCCCCGCGCCGACCGTGCGCGATGCAGCGCCCACGGAACGGGCCAGTCTGCTCAGTCTCCCGGCGGCGCTGGCGGATCGTTACCGGGTGGTGCGGCATTTACCGACCCAAGGCGCGGAAGCCGATTTGCTGGTGGTGGAATCCTGCATTGAACCCGGACAGCAGGCAGTCGCCAAGTTGTACCGGCCCGGCATTCAACCCAAGAGCGAGGTGTTGCAACGCATTAACGCCGAAGCGCCGCGCCATGTCGTGCGCCTGCTGGACTATGGGCAATCGGAGGGCATCGGCTATGAATTGCTGGAATACGCTGAGCAGGGATCGTTGTGCGACTGGATGGCCGAGGGGGCGCTGGCGGAGGCGCAGGTCCGCGAGATTTTGGTGGAACTGAGCGCGGCACTGGCGGAACTGCATACGCATCACATTCTGCATCGCGATTTGAAGCCGGCGAATGTGCTGGTGCGGAGCCGGCAACCCTTGCAACTGGTGTTGACCGACTTTGGCATTGCCTCGCTGGCGGAAGCCACGTTGCACTTCACCACGATGAACCGCACGGTGCAATACAGCGCCCCGGAAGCGGCGACGGGCGTGATCGGCACAGCGGCGGATTACTGGTCGCTGGGCATGATTCTGGTGGAGGCCTTGACCGGCCAGCATCCGTTCGCGGGTTTATCGTCCGTGGTGATGCAATACCAATTGACAGTGCAGGGCATTCCGGTGGACGGAGTGGCGGAACCTTGGCGGACGCTGTGCCGGGGACTGTTGCTGCGCGATCCGAAACAGCGGTGGGGCCGGGCGGAGGTCGAGCGCTGGCGGGCGGGGGATGCCAGTCTGCGGTTGCCGGAGATCGAGCGCCCTACGAATGAAACCCGAGCTTCCCGGCCCTATCGGTTGGGTGGCGAGGAGTGCTGGACGGCGCGGGAACTGGCGGTGCAAATGGCCCGGCATTGGGCAGCGGCGAGTAAGGATTTGGGCCGGGGGTTTATCACCGACTGGCTGCGGACGGAATTGCACGATCAGGATCTGGCGCGGGCGGCGTTGGATGTGCTGGATGATGCCGCAATGAGCGCCGACGAGCGGTTATTGCGGTTGCTGGTGAAAATGGCTCCGGATTTGCCGCCAGTGTGGAAACAGTGGAGTCTGGCAAAGGCGGATTTGATCGCGGCGGCGAATCAGGCGAATCAGGGGGATGAAGCGTGTCGGGGGATGTTGTCGGATTTGTATCAGCGGGATGTATTGGGGATGTATGCCGAGGCGGGGAATGTGGAGTGTCAGCGGATACAAATGGATTGGCAGGCGACGGTCAAGGATTATGAGGAAACCTGGCAAACAGCGCTGGCAAATAGTAATTTTCTGGCTAAATCACAACCTGATTTCCTGGTGGTCTTGCCCAGTGTGTTGCTGGCCGCCGTGTCGCCGATATTCCAGGATGAACTTAAGGCGCAAATAAAATCGCTGGGGCTGGAGTCGTTTGAAGGTCCGTTATGGCTTAATGAGTTAACCGCGTCGCCACAGAATGGCGTGGCGCTGGCTTTAAGGACGTTGATCCCCGTATTACGACGCTCTTTGAGCGAATTGATAGCCCGTCATTACTGCTACGATGATGAGGGTAGTCTATCTGCAAATACTCATATCACCGACGTGGATTTGGCAGACCTGCAAAACCTTCCGCACCTGCAATCGCTCCATTTAAAGTGGTGCAAGAATCTCACGGACGCGGGCCTGGCGCACCTCGCCCCCCTCGTCAATCTGCAATCGCTCGATTTAAAGTATTGCAAAAATCTCACGGACGCGGGCCTGGCGCACCTCGCCCCCCTCGTCAATCTGCAATCGCTCGATTTAAGTGACTGCAAAAATCTCACGGACGCGGGCCTGGCGCACCTCGCCCCCCTCGTCAATCTGCAAATGCTCAATTTAGGGTCGTGCTACAAGCTGACGGACGCGGGCCTGGCGCACTTCGCCCCCCTCGTCAATCTGCAAATGCTCGATTTAAGTTGGTGCCAGAATGTCACGGACGCGGGCCTGGCGCACCTCGCCCCCCTCGTCAATTTGCAATCGCTCGATTTAAGTGGCTGCTACAAGTTCACAGACGCGGGCCTGGCGCACCTCGCCCCCCTCGTCAATCTGCAATCGCTCATTTTACGGTCGTGCCACAAGCTCACGGACGCGGGCCTGGCGCACCTCGCCCCCCTCGTCAATCTGCAAATGCTCGATTTAAGTTGGTGCAAGAATCTCACGGACGCGGGCCTGGCGCACCTCGCCCCCCTCGTCAATCTGCAATCGCTCGATTTAAGTCACTGCGAGAAGCTCACGGACGCGGGACTGGCGCAGCTAAAAAAAACGTTGCCTCATGTTAGGCTCTCTACCTGATAAGCCTGCATCCCGAACCACCCCGGCGCTGGCGCGCCACTCCTCCTTATCCAAGGAGAATCAATCATGCCATCCGCGATGATCGCCCTCAACAAAGCCCACTATCCCGTGACCGCATTAGGTCCCGGACGGCGCATCGGGTTATGGCTACAAGGGTGTACGCTGGCCTGTCCCGGTTGTGTGTCCCAGGATACCTGGACGTTCACCGCTGACCGAAGATTGCCCTTGCCCTTGCCCCTGCTGATGGCCTGGTGTCGAGACGTGGCCCAAAACGGTCTGGATGGCGTCACTCTTTCCGGCGGCGAACCCTTCGCGCAACCCGACGCCTTGCTGGCCTTGTTGCAGGCATTCCATGACTGGCGGGCCGCGAGTGGGCTGAATTTCGACCTGCTTTGCTACAGCGGTTTGCCCTGGCTGCATTTGCAAACGGAGTTCGCCCCCATTCTGGCCTTGCTCGACGCCCTGATTCCCGAACCCTTCCACGCGCATCAGCCGACCCGCCTGATCTGGCGCGGTTCCGCCAATCAGCCCCTGATTCCTCTGTCCGCCTTGGGCGAGGAACGCTACGCGCCCTATCAGCATCGGGAAGTGGAACGCCGGCCCATGCAGATCGTCGTCGACGCCGAACAAATATGGGGCATTGGCATTCCAGGGCCAGGCGATCTGGAAGACCTGGAACAACACTGCGCCGAACGTGGCGTACACCTGGGCGATGCATCATGGCGCGGGTGAGAATCTGCCCCACCTGTGCGCGCGAAAATGCCGTAGCGGCGATCCGCTGTACGCAATGCGGCGTCTCCATTGCCCAGATTTCCCCCACGGAAAGGGCGCCGCCGATCACGGCATCCTCCACGACCAGCGCCCCCTGCCCTCACTGCGAAGCGATGCTGCCCCCGGACAGCGTGGCCTGTCCCTATTGCGGCGAGTCGATGCACACCCATCCGCCTATCGTCATCGTCTGGCCCTGGGGTGAGCAGCCGCTCGATCAGGCCTTGATCGTCGGTCGCGACCCGGCAGTTTCCCCGCTGGCCGACCGTCTGGCCGGTTACAACAACCTTTCGCGCCGCCATGCCCGGCTACAGCCGGCCGCCGAAGGGTTATGGATCGAGGATTTGGGTTCCACCAACGGCGTCCTGGTCAATGAACGCCGGCTGACCCCGCATCAGCCCTTTCTACTGGCGGAGAGCGGATCTTTACGATTGGCGAAGGATTTTGCCGTGACGGCAAAAGTTAAGCGGCAGTAGCGAAGCCCACAAAAAAGGGGATTGCATTCCTCGCAATCCCCGCAAGACCTCCAAGCGACGCCAAGGTCAATCAGACTGAAATTCAGAGGCTGTACAAAAACTCTAAGACATCATCCGTTACCGGTTCCCCTCCTTGGCTAAGGAGGGGTGGCGCGAAGCGACGGGGTGGTTCGGGATGTCCGCATCTACAGCTTCTCAGACTGAAACAGACTTAGGTGTAGTCACCCTTATAGCTTTCGAGCGTCTTGATGTAGTTGGCGCGTTCAAAAGCAGTCGGATCGGCCACGTTCTGCTGGCTCATCGACCCCTTCATCTGCGCGACTGAATGGTACTGATTCATTTCCATCCAGGTCTGCAACCCATTCCGCAGAGTGCTCAGGTAATCAACGCCATTCTTGAGCAGAGCGGAAGTGGTCATCACCGCATCTGCGCCGGCCATCAGGTACTTCACGATCTCAATCGGCGTATGCACTCCACGGGTTGCGCCCAGGGAAGCTCGCAATTTCCCGTATAACACCGCAATCCATAGCAGCGGCAGGCGAATCTCATCCGCAGTACTCAGGTTCAGATTCGGCGCGACTTCCAGCTTTTCCAGATCGAAATCAGGCTGATAGAAACGATTGAACAACACCAGGGCATCGGCCCCCGCTTCATCCAACGCCTTGGCCATGGAACCGATAGCGCTGAAGAACGGACTCAGCTTGACCGCCACCGGGATTGTCACTGAAGCTTTAACCGCCTTGACGATCTCGATATACCGCTCCTCGACCGCCCGGCCACTGGTGGTCAGATCGGCAGGAATATAGTAGATGTTCAGTTCAATGCCCTTGGCGCCGGCCTGCTGCATCAACTGGGCATACTCGATCCAGCCGGAGTTGGTAATGCCGTTCAGGCTGCCGATGACCGGAATATCTACCGCTTCAGACGCCCGTCGCAACAAATCCAAATAGGTGTCTGGTCCGACGGTGTAATCGTCGATCTCCGGCAGATAGCTCAGCGATTCGGCGAAACTCTCCGTACCGGCCATCATCAAGTGTTCCAGCGCCGCGCTTTCATGCTTCAACTGCTCTTCAAACAGTGAAAATAGAACCACGGCCGCTGCTCCGGCATCTTCCAGGCGCTTGACGCCCGCCACGCTCCCCGACAGCGGCGAGGACGACGCCACGATGGGATGCTTGAGCTTCATCCCCATGTAAGTAGTTGTTAAATCCATGATAATTCCTTCTGCGTACAGGAATGAGGTTTCAGGGGGCCGGTATCAGGCTCTCGTTGTTCAGCCTGCCTGACACCAGCGCCTGATACCTGACTGATTACTTGAATTTCGGAACGAACGTGCCGCCGTCGCGGGTCGCCATGTCCTCGTACACTGACCAACGCCGATTGATGCCTTGTTGCGCCATCTCCATGAGACGCTCGGCCTCAGCGGGGTTGGTGTGCGCCAGCACCTTGTAGCGCACCTCGTTATAGGCGTACTTCTTGAGCGGAATCTTGGGCCGCCCGGAGTCGAGAACAAACGGATTTTCGTTGGAATCGCGTACTGCCGGGTTGTAGCGGAACAGCGGCCAGTGTCCGCATTCCACCGCCAGATGCTGCTGATCCAGCCCGCGCTGCATATTGATCCCGTGAGCGATACAGTGGCTATACGCCAGAATCAGCGACGGCCCGTCATAGGCTTCCGCCTCGCGGAAGGCCAGCAACGCCTGCTGCGGATTGGCGCCCATCGCGATACGTGCGACATACACATTGCCATAAGAAATAGCTTGTAACGCGACATCCTTCTTGCCCCCTTGCTTGCCTGCCGCCGCGAACTTGGCGACTGCGCCCATCGGAGTGGATTTGGACATCTGGCCACCCGTGTTCGAATACACTTCAGTATCCATAACCAGAATGTTCACATCGCGGCCACTGGCCAGAACGTGATCGACGCCGGAAGAGCCGATGTCATAGGCCCAGCCGTCGCCGCCGACGATCCATACACTGCGCCGCACCAATTGGTCGGCTAGCGCCAGCAACTGCGCAGCTTTCGGGTCATCGATTTTCTGCAACCGCAGTTTCAGTTCGGTTATCCGTCCACGTTGTCGGCGAATGTCGATTTCGGTGATCTGCTCGGCAGTCAGAATATCGGTGACCAATTCCTCGCCGATCCGTCCGGCCAGCGCCTTGAGCAATTCACCGGCATATTCCAGATGTTTGTCAGCCGTCAGGCGGAAGCCGAGGCCAAATTCAGCGTTGTCCTCAAACAGCGAGTTTGACCAAGCCGGGCCGCGTCCTTCGCTGTTAACTCCCCAAGGCGTCGTGGGCAAATTGCCGCCATAGATTGAGGAACAACCCGTCGCATTGGCCACCAGCAGCCGGTCGCCGAACAATTGCGAGAGCAGCTTGACATAGGGCGTCTCGCCACACCCCGCGCAGGCTCCGGAGAACTCGAACAGCGGCGGCAGGAACTGCACCCCGCGCACGGTGGAGAAGTCCACCCGACCACGATCTACTTCCGGGAGAGTCTCGAAGAAGCCGATATTGGCTCGTTCATTCTCCAGCACCGGTTCCTTGATCGCCATATTGATCGCTTTGCGCCCGGTTTGCTCTTTGCTCTTGGCCGGACACACTTCGACGCAGAGACCGCAACCGGTGCAGTCTTCCAGATACACTTGCAGGGTGTAGCGGATGTCCGGGAAGCCCCGGGCGTCAATCGGCGCGGTCTTGAATGCCTTGGGGGCAGTCTCCAGACTGGCCTCATTGTAGAACTTGGAACGGATCACGCCGTGTGGGCAGACCATGCTGCAATTGCCGCACTGAATGCAAATGTCCGGCTCCCAGATCGGCACAAAGGTGGAGATGTTGCGCTTCTCCCACTGAGTGGTGGCGCTGGGATAAGTGCCATCCACCGGCAGGGCGCTGACCGGCAGTTCATCGCCGCGCCCGGCCATCATCATCGCCGTCACGTTCTGCACAAACTTCGGCGCATTGATCGGCACGACCAACGGCAATTCGCGGGTGCTGGTGGCCTGCGCGGGAACCTTGATTTCCCGCAAATTGGCCAGGGTGTTATCCACTGCTTCGAAGTTCTTCCGCACGACCTCGTCGCCCTTGCGGGTATAGGTCTTCTTGATCGAGTATTTGATTTTCTCAATCGCTTTATCGCGGGGCAGCACTCCGGAAATGGCGAAGAAGCAGGTCTGCATGATGGTGTTGATCCGCGTTCCCATGCCGTTATCGCGGGCGACATCTTCGGCATTGATCGCATGGACCTTGAGCTGCTTGGCGATGATCTGCTCCTGCACCGGTCGCGGTAGCCGATCCCAAGCCTCTTCGGGTTGATGCGGGCTGGTGTTCAGCAGCAGCACGGCGCCGGGCGCCGCATTTTTCAGCACATCGCCGCGATCCAGGAAGCTGAACTGGTGACAACCAATGAAGTTGGCTGACTGTACCAGGTAGGGCGACCGGATCGGATCAGGGCCGAAACGCAGATGGGAAACGGTCTGCGAACCCGATTTTTTCGAGTCATAGACGAAATAGCCCTGGGCGTAAAACTCCGGGTCGTCACCGATAATCTTGATTGAGTTCTTGTTGGCCCCGACCGTGCCGTCCGCGCCCAATCCGTAGAACATCGCCCGCACCACTTTGTCGGACTCGATCATGAAGCTCGCATCGACGTCCAGGCTGGTGTGCATCACATCGTCGATGATGCCGACGGTAAAGTGATTCTTGGGCCGGTCCTTGCTCAATTCATCGAACACCGCTTTGCACATCGCCGGGGTGAATTCCTTGGACGACAGTCCATAGCGACCGCCAATGATCCGGGGTAGGGCTGGCATGGGCAGGGTTCCAGCGGTGTGCGCCTCCATCAGGGTATTCACCACTTCCAGGTACATCGGTTCACCGGATGTCCCCGGTTCCTTGGTGCGCTCAATGACGGCGATGGATTTGACGCTGGCCGGGAGCGCTGCCAGGAAATGACTGGCGGACAGCGGTTGGTACAAGTGAATTTGGATCACGCCGACCCGCTCGCCGCGCTGATTCAGATACTCAGCGGTTTCGCAAGCGGTTTCCGCACCGGAACCCATCAGAATGATGACCCGCTCGGCCAGCGGATCGCCGAAATAATCGAACAGGTTGTAGCGGCGGCCGGTGATGCCGGCGAATTTATCCATCGCCGCCTGCACAATACCCGGCACCTTGGCGTAGAACGGGTTGACCGTTTCGCGGCTCTGAAAATAAACATCCGGGTTCTGGGCGGTGCCGCGAATGAAGGGCCGGTCGGGATTCAGCGCCCGGGCGCGATGGGCCAGCACCAGATCATCGCGAATCATCGCCCGGATTTCGTCGTCGGTCAGCAGGGTGACTTTGTTAACCTCGTGCGAGGTGCGGAAGCCATCGAAGAAATGGATAAAGGGCACCCGCGCTTCCAGTGTGGCGGCCTGGGCGATCAACGCCATGTCATGCGCTTCCTGCACCGAACCGGAGGCCAACAGGCAAAAGCCGGTGGCGCGCACTGCCATGACATCCTGATGATCGCCGAAAATGGACAGACCCTGCGTGGCCAGCGAACGGGCGGCGACATGAAACACCGCCGAGGTTAACTCACCGGCGATTTTGTACATGTTGGGGATCATCAGCATGAGCCCCTGCGACGCAGTAAACGTCGTGGTCAACGATCCGGTCTGCAAAGCGCCGTGCGCGGCCCCTGCGGCGCCGCCTTCGCTCTGCATCTCCATCACCAGGGGAACGCTGCCCCAGATATTTTTGACGCCTTCCGACGCCCATTGATCCGCCAGTTCGGCCATGGTCGAGGAGGGTGTGATCGGATAAATGGTGCAAACTTCATTGACCCGGTAGGCGACGTAGGCCGCCGCTTCATTACCGTCAATGGTGGTCACTTGCCGTTCAGTCATTTTGTGGTTCTCGCTAAGCCCGCGATGGATAGCAGCGCGGACAGGTGGTTTTTGATCACCGGGCGCTCCCTGCTCCCATGGACAGGAGAGGGGCGGGGGTGAGGGGATGTCCTTAAAATAATTACGCTTCCGACGGTTCGGGGATCATCTCGATGGCATGGCAGGGGCACTGCTCGAAGCACACTGCGCAGCCGGTGCAGAGATCGTAGTTATAACGGTACCGCTTACCCGGTCCCAGCTTGATAACAGCGTCTTCCGGGCAAGCGCCGAAGCAGCCATCGCATTCATAGCAGTTGCCGCAAGACAGGCAACGCTTGGATTCATACAACGCTTCCTTGGCGGTCAGACCAGCCACCACTTCCTCAAAGCTGCTTTGGCGGCCCTTAATGTCAAGGTGACCCTGTGGGCGCTGGGCTGCGTCGGTGTAGTACCAGACATGCAGCTTATCGAAGGTCGCCAGATCGTGCTTGGGCGGCTTGACATAGGCTTCGCCGCGCAGCCAGGCGTCGATGTTGCGGGCGGCTTTTTTGCCGTGGCCGACGCCAATGGTCACCGTGCGGTCGGAAGGCACCATGTCGCCGCCGGCGAACAGACCTGGACTGCCGGTCATCATCTGCTCATTGACCATGACCACGCCGTCGGCCTTGAACTGTACCCCAGGCACCTTTTGCATGAAGCTGGTGTCGACGTCCTGACCCAGCGCCATGATCAAGGCGTCCGCTTCCAGTGTCTCGAACTGCCCAGTGGGACGCGGACGGCCCTTTTCGTCCACTTCCATGATTTCTACAGTGAACTTTGTCTCTTCAATGTTTTTGATGGTGCGCAGCCAGTGGATCTTGACGCCCTCTTCCAGCGCCTCGGTCGCCTCGAAATCGTGGGCCGGCATGTGGGCGCGGTCACGGCGATAGATGATCAGCGGTTCATAGCCCAACCGCTTGGCGACGCGGGCGGCGTCCATGGCGGTATTGCCGCCGCCGTAGATCGCGACCCGCCGCCCCAGTTTCGGCGCATTGCCGGTTTCCACATCCTTGAGGAAACTGATGGCGTCGAGCATCTTGCCGGCGTCACGCGACGGGATATCGGTGCGCTTGCTGATGTGGGCGCCGACCGCGACAAAGATGGCGTCGAAATCGCCTTGCCGCTTTTCAGCCAACAGGTCATCGACCCGATGGTTGAGCACGATCTTGACGCCCATGTTCTCAATGCGCTTGACCTCGGCGTCCAGCACGTCGCGCGGCAGCCGGTAAGAAGGAATACCGAAATGCATCATCCCGCCAGCCATCGGCCCGGCTTCGTGGATTTCGACCTCGTGGCCCAGTCGGGCTAGGTGATAGGCGGCGGACAGCCCGCTGGGGCCAGCGCCGACGATCAGCACTCGCTTGCTGGTGGGCGGCGCAGTGACCTCAAATTGCCAGTTTTCCTGCAAGGCTAGATCGCCGAGGAACCGTTCGACCGCGTGGATGCTGACTGAAGAATCCAGTTTGCTGCGATTACAGGCGGTTTCGCAGGGGTGATAACACACCCGGCCATGAATGGCGGGCATAGGGTTGTTTTCAGTCAGACTTTGCCAAGCCTCTTTGAAACGACCTGCCTGGGCGTGGGTCAGCCAGGCCTGGATGTTCTCGCCTGCTGGACAGGCATTGTTGCAGGTCGGCAGCAAATCCGCGTAAATCGGCCGCTGGATGCGTTGTGGGCCGACATTGTGCTTTTCATGTGTCAGGTCCAGCGGGCGCGTCATATTAATAGGCGTGTCAGTCATCGTGCTTCTCATCGTCTGGTGGTTAGGGGTCACCGGCCGTCCGGGGAGGGACGGACTCGATCTAGCAGTACTCGGCGCTGCCCGTTGCGGTCGTTCTCAAGTCTCTTGATCGAAGCCACCGGCGACGCTCGGTCAGCCAAGCTAAACTTGTCCCATTAAACGTAGACCATTTTGGTGGGAAGTGAATAACAGCCCGCACAACAGCCGGCATTCTTTGAACCCCCAGTAAGGATTTTCGCCGATGAAAGCTATCCTTCTCCGCCAGCTTGGCGGCCCAGAACAGTTAACGGTTGAAGACGTCGCTATGCCAGAGCCTGGGCCGGGTCAGGTGCGTGTTCGACTCTATGCTTCAGCACTCAATCGCCGCGATGTCTGGATCACTCTGGGTCAATATCCCAATATCCGTCTGCCTTGCATCATGGGTTCCGACGGGGCAGGGGTCGTCGAGCAGATCGGGCCGGATACGCCAGCGGATCGGCTCGGCCAGGCAGTCATGATTTATCCCGCTTATGACTGGGGCGGTGATCCGCGCTGTTCTGGCCCGACTTTCCGGGTGTTGGGTATGCCCGATCCGGGAACCTTTGCCGATTCTGTGTGCGTTCCCGTCAACCATGTATTCGCCAAGCCGGCGCATTTGAGCTGGCATCAGGCGGCCGCGATGCCATTGGCCGGATTGACGGCGTGGCGGGCGTTGATAACCCAGGCGGCGGCGCAACCGGGAGAAACGGTTCTGGTGACGGGCATTGGCGGTGGAGTCGCCACGTTCGCCCTGAAATGGGCGGTGGCGCTAGGGGCGCGGGTCTTTGTCACCAGCGGCGATGAGGCCAAATTGGCGCAAGCTCGACAGATCGGCGCGGCGGGGGGCGTCAATTACCGTGCTAATGATTGGGAGAAGCAACTAGCCAAGCTGACAGGTGGCGTGGATGTGGTAATTGACGGCACGGGTGGACCGGCTTTCAAAGGGTGTTGCGCAGTGTTGAAGCCGGCGGGACGGTTGGTCGTCTATGGGGCAACAGCGGGCGCTCCACCCGGTCTGGATCTGGTGCGGCTGTTCTTCCGACAAGCGCATATCATCGGTTCCACCATGGGGTCGCCGGATGAGTTTGCGGCTATGCTGCGCTTTGTTGCAGAGCATCGCATCGAACCAGCGATTGACCGGGTTTTTCCACTCAATGAAGCGGTTTTGGCTCATCAACGGCTGCTGACTGCTGAACAGTTGGGCAAAATTGTGTTGCAGCATGATGAGTGATGGGGGCGAAACTTGACGCAGTGCAACATGAACCTTTATACTGCACTGCAACATTCATCAAGAATGTTGTCCTCCAAATCCTCCTTTGGTGGTTCTTGGCCGGGGTTAGCGATAATCCCGGCATTTTTTATTGCACCGCAAAAAAATTGTGCGTATCCCGGCTAACCGACTTGACGCAGTGCAACATTCCGACTAAACTACACTCAACATCGTTCAGATGTTGTTCTTCTCCACACCTTCCTTTGGTGGTTCTTTAGCCGGGTCAATTAGTGATCCCGGCTTTTTTTATGGGTGTTGTCCGCTATCAACCGGGGTTGCCACGGCAACATCACTCTCCCGCCGCCATCCGTTCCACCCGTTGAAAACCGCGTGGCAGTGGTTTACCTCGCCGGCCTCGCTCACTCGTATAGCCTTCCAGATCAGTGGGTTTAATCTTCATATCCCGTTTACCGGCAGTCAGAATCAGACTCTGGTTCGGTGGCAGGAGCGTTAGCGCCGTCAACCGCTCTTCACCGGGCAGGTCAATCATTTTATTGCCCTTGCCTTTGGGCAAGCGTGGCAGGTTTTTCACTGGGAACAGCAGTAACCGGCCACCGCTGCCCACTACGGCCAGTTGGTCGGTTTCGGGATTGGTGATCGGCAACGGCGCCAGAATTTCCGCCTTTTCTGGCACGGTCAACACCAGCTTGCCGGCCTTGTTGCGGCTCAGCAGATCATCAAAAGCGCAGACAAAGCCATAGCCAGCGTCGGTGGCCAGCAGATAGAGGTCTTCGGGATTACCTATCAACACATAGATAAAATGAGCGCCATCCGGGGGACTGAGCTTGCCGGTTAATGGCTCGCCGTAACCTCGCGCTGAGGCCAGCCCCGCCACTGGCAGGGTGTAGGTGCGTCCGGTCGTATCCAAAAAAACAGCCGATTGATTGCTGCGGCCCTGCGCTTGAGCCAGGAAACTATCGCCGGACCGGTAGCTGAGCGCTGAGGCGTCGATCTCGCGGCCTTTTGCGGCCCGCACCCAGCCCTTTTGTGACAAGACCACCACCATCGGCTCGCTGGGGGTCAGGTTGGTTTCATCCAGCGCTTGCGCGGGTCGTCGTTCCACCAAGGGACAACGGCGCGGATCGGCATAGCGCTTGGCGTCTTCCTGAATTTCATTACAGATCAGTTTGTTAAGGCGCTGCTCGGAGCCCAGTAATTGCTGCAATTGCTCCTGTTCCTTGCGTAACTGATCTTGTTCGCTACGCAGTTTGATCTCTTCTAGCCGGGCCAGATGCCGCAACTTGGTTTCCAAAATCGCCTCAGCCTGGAGGTCGGATAATTGGAAGCGGGCGATCAGCGCCGGCTTGGGTTTTTCCTCAGTGCGCAGAATGTGGATGACCTCATCCAGGTTAAGATAAGCGATCAGCAAGCCTGTGAGAATGTGCAGGCGTTGCTCAACCTGATGCAGACGGAATTCCAGCCGGCGACGCACGGTGATCACCCGGTAACGCAGCCATTCTTCAAGGATTTGCTGAAGATTCTTGACCTGAGGCCGGCTATCCAGGCCGATCATGTTGAGATTGACCCGGTAACTCTTTTCCAAATCGGTCGTGGCGAATAAGTGATCCATCAACAAGTCCACATCTACCCGATTGGAGCGCAGCACCAGCACCAGCCGGGTCGGATTTTCATGATCGGACTCATCACGCAGGTCTTCGACCATCGGCAGTTTTTTATCACGCATCTGCGCCGCGATTTGCTCCATGATCCGCGCTCCCGAGACCTGATGGGGCAGGGCGATAATCACGACATCGCCGTTATCCCGTTCAAAGCGGGCGCGCAGACGCACGGCGCCATTACCGGTCTGATATAGCTTTCGCAGTTCTTCGCGGGGCGTAATGATTTCCGCGCCACCCGGATAATCGGGTGCGGGCACAATATCCAGCAGGGTATCCAGCGCACTGTTGGGGTGATCCAGCAGATAGATGCAGGCGGTGGTAATTTCGCCGAGATTGTGCGGAGGAATATCCGTAGCCATGCCGACCGCAATGCCGGTTGCGCCATTCAGTAATACATTGGGCAGACGAGCCGGCAGCAAAACCGGCTCATCCAGAGTCCCATCAAAATTGGGGGCCCAATCGACGGTGCCTTGACCGAGTTCAGTTAATAAAACTTGGGCGAAGGGTGATAATCGCGCTTCGGTATAGCGCATCGCGGCGAAGGATTTGGGATCGTCCGGCGAGCCCCAATTCCCTTGGCCATCGACCAGTGTGTAGCGATAAGAGAATGGCTGAGCCATGAGGACCATGGCTTCATAACATGCGGAGTCGCCATGTGGATGGTATTTTCCCAGGCAATCGCCGACGGTGCGGGCGGATTTTTTATGTTTGGCTCCGGCGTTCAAACCTAACTCGGACATGGCGTAGACGATGCGTCGTTGCACTGGTTTCAACCCATCGCCGATATGCGGCAACGCCCGGTCGAGAATGACGTACATGGAATAATCCAGGTACGCTTTTTCAGTGAAATTTTTGAGTGGTAAGCGCTCAGTAGCGTCAGAAGTGAAAAAGGCGAGTTCAGTCATTGAAATTAAATTAACTCACTGATTAATAAATAGTTCATCCAGATCAACCATTGCATCGGGAAAAAGAGTTGGCGCAATTTTACCGGTGCGGCAGCAGTTTCGTTGCTGGTATTCGCCATTGATTGGCTCACGGTAAATCTCCAGTTGTCGATTTTTGATATCCAGCAACCAGACTTCCGGGATACCATTTATTGCATATAAAGGGATTTTGACATCGCGGTCATATCGCAAGGTGCTGTCAGATATTTCAATGATGAGCAAAACGTCCTCTACGTGAGGATGAGCGCCTCGGTAATAATCATCCCGCCAGCGCAATAAGGCAATATCAGGCTGGGGTTCTTCATAATTATTGAGTACGACTGGATTTTGTCCGGCAATAACTGCTTTACCATACAGACGGTAGGCAAGAAAACTGATTAAATAATTATTATGACCGGCATGCTCACTGCCTATCGGCGCCATTTCAATAATTTCTCCATGTATCAACTCGACCCGTGCATTTTCATTTAATAACCCCACATCCACCATGTGGTGATATTCGGTCACGGTCCAGCGATGGCGTGGTTGAAGATTCAATACTTCCTGTTCTACCAAGAGTTCTGACATTGTGTGTTCTCCCACTCAATGAAGAATCAAAAAAGCGCAACTTCCGCCTCCGGCGCCACCAGTTGCTCAAAATCCTTGATTAAGGTGCGGAATAGTAACCAAAGTGATCGGGGACATTGACAATTCGCAAGGCGAACGGCGTGCAGTTGATTAAAATGGGATTTTATCCGCAACTTTGTATAGAGGATTGATTGTATGAATATCGCCCAAAATGTTGGCTCTACTGACAAAATCGCCCGCTTGGTCGTCGGCGCCCTGCTGATCGTTTTGGCGCTGATGGGACAGATTGGCTGGTGGGGCTGGATTGGCCTCGTGCCCATCGCCACCGCGCTCATGGGCTGGTGTCCCGCCTATACCCTGCTTGGCATCAAAACCTGCCCAATGAGTCCGCCGCCTTCTTCAAATTGACCGAACCGGATTTTTCTGGATTGCAACGGCTGCGAGGCAGCCGTTTTTTATGCCCGCGCCAGGGTAATGGTCAAGTTGGCTTTCTGTTCGGCGACATTTTCAGCGCAACGGCTTGATTTTCCTCCTGCTGGAAAAAGTCCATTAACTGTTGCAGTTCAACCGTCTGTTCGTTAATCGACTGGCTGGCCTGAGCTGCCTGGGCCACCAGCCCAGCGTTTTTTTGCGTTACCTGATCCATTTGCAAAATTGCCTTGTTCACCTGCTCGATGCCCGAGGCCTGCTCGCGAGCCGCCGCAGTGATTTCCGCGACAATATCGCTCACTTTTTTGACCGCACCCACAATCACGCGCAGAGTCTGCCCGGATTGCTCCACCAGTCGACTGCCGTCCTCGACCTTAGACACACTGTCGGCGATCAACGCCTTAATTTCCTTGGCCGCATCGGCGCTGCGCTGCGCCAGTTTACGCACTTCGCCGGCCACCACGGCAAAGCCCCGGCCTTGCTCGCCTGCCCGCGCGGCTTCTACAGCCGCGTTCAACGCCAGCAGGTTAGTCTGAAAGGCAATTTCGTCAATGACGCCGATAATATCGGCAATCTTGCGGCTGCTCTGATGGATCTCCGCCATCGCCGCCACCGTCCGCTCAACCACCTGTCCACCCTGCTCGGCATGATCCCGCGCCGCTCCAGCCAACTGGTTGGCTTGTCCAGCATTGTCTGCGCTGTTTTTCACCGTCGCGGTCAGTTCTTCCATGCTGGCAGCGGTTTCTTCCAGCGCTGCCGCCTGTTCTTCAGTGCGCTGGCTCAGATCAGTGCTTTGCTGAGCGATTTCCTCGGCGGATGCGCCAACCCGGTGGGTTGATTGCACGACGTTATCGACAATACCCCGCAATTGCCGGACCATGGTTTGCATTGCGGCCATCAAATGCGCGACTTCATCGTTGCCAGTGACGACCAGCTCCCCATTCAAATCGCCGCCCGCCACTCTTTCCGCTGTAGCGACGACATGGTTGAGCGGATTCACAATACTGGCGGCCAACCACCACCCGCCTACGCCCAACACGATCAGCAACGCCAGCGTACTCCCGCTCATTCGCCAGGCGTCTCGCCAGAACATGGCGTCAATATCATCAATGTAAACACCAGTACCGATCACCCAACCCCAAGGCTGGAAACCCTTGACATAGGAGAGTTTGGGCACTGGCTGGTCGGTTCCCGGCTTTGGCCACATGTAGGGGACGAAGCCCGCACCTTCCCGTTTGACCATCTCCACGAATTCGACAAACAGCCGCTTGCCGGTTGGATCTTTATTTTCCCGTAAATCTTTGCCATCCAGTTCCGAACGAATGGGATGCATGACCATGTGTGGGGTCATGTCGTTGATCCAGAAATATTCCTGTTTTTCATAACGCAAGGTTTTGATGGTGGCTAGCGCCGCCTTCTGTGCGTCCACCTCGCTTAGATTGCCGGCCACCGCCAAGTTATGAAATTGTCCTGCAATGCCCACCACTACTTCAGTCAGGTGGCGCAATTCCTGTTGCCGATCAGTGATCATGCGATTCTTGAGTTCGTATAGATAAATGATCATTCCAAAACAGATGGCTAAAAAGACAATGCCCAGCATGGCCCAGATGCGGGTCCGTATTTTGAAACGCATCAAAATATCATTCATGCTCTTAATCACAGGCTTCTCCGGTCGGGTTCTCTGAGAGGCAAACTATCGATGCGGGGTCGTCTGGACTGAACGATTATTCGTCAAACAGCTATCGCGTCGAATATACAATAAACTGTAGACCGCTGAACCTGAAAAACAAGGAAGTAACAAATCGATCAATCCAGTGCCGGTATTATTTACCTGTTTTACGCCGCCTACTGCTTTGCACCCGGCCACGCGCCGCCGGTTGATGGTAGGGGTTTTCTCCGCCGCGAAACTCTACGCGAATCGGCGTCCCCCATAAGTCCAGACGCTTGCGATAGACATTGATCAGATAGCGCCGGTAAGTTTCCGGGACATGATCAATCCGGTTGCCGTGGATGATAATCAGCGGCGGATTTTGCCCTCCCTGATGAGCGTAGCGCAGCTTGATGCTGTGGCCATGCACTAGGGGCGGTTGATGGGCGGCCAGTGCGTCTTCGAGGATGCGCGTTAATTCCGGTGTTGCCAGCTTGCGCGTGGCGGCGGCATACGCTTGCCGCACTGAACCGAGCAGTTCGCCGACGCCAGTCCCATGCAGCGCGGAAATGAAATGGATTTTAGCGAAATCCAGAAAACCCAACCGCCGGTCCAGATCCCGCTTAACCTGGGTGCGAGTATCAGAATCGAGATGGTCCCATTTGTTGACCGCAATCGCCAACGCCCGACCGCTATCGGCAATCAATCCCAACAAACTGGCGTCCTGATCGCTAACGCCTTGCCGGGCGTCCAGCACTAAAACAGTGACATTAGACTGTTGAATAGACTGTAATGTTTTAATGATGCTAAACTTCTCTACAATTTCACTGACGCGGGCGCGGCGGCGCACTCCAGCGGTGTCGATGAGCACATAATGCTGACCATTGCGCTCGAAAGGCGCCGCCACACTGTCGCGGGTTGTGCCGGGCAAATCACAGGCCAGCATCCGTTCCTCGCCCAGCAACCGATTGACCAGAGTAGATTTACCGACATTAGGGCGCCCGACAATCGCCAGTTTGAGAGGGTCTGTCAGTTGCTCATGCAGCGAATTTTCTTCAGCTTCTTCACGGTGCGGTAACGCCGCCAGCACGTCTTCCATGAGATCTTCGACGCCCTGGTTATGAACGGCGGCGATGACATGCAGATGTTCTAACCCAAGGCGATGAAAATCGGCGCTGATCAAATCAGGATCGCGATGCTCGGCCTTGTTGATCACCAAATGCAGCATTTTGCCGGCCCGGCGCAATTGACCCGCAATTTCCTCATCGGCGGTAGTCAGACCGGCGCGACCATCCACCAGTAGCAGCACTGCATCGGCTTCCTCAATGGCCCGCCAGACCTGATGGGCCACGAGTCCATCCATGCCGGCCTCCTCACCCGTCAAACCACCGGTATCCACCACCATATAAGGCTGTGGGCCACGTTGGCCAAGGCCGTATTGACGGTCGCGGGTTAAACCAGGCAGATCCGCCACCAGCGCATTGCGGGTGCGGGTCAGAGAATTGAACAGAGTGGATTTGCCGACATTGGGTCGGCCGACAATCGCGATGACAGGGAGCATGAGCAACCAGGTTAAAAGCTGAAGAATAAAGGGAATTGGCTTTACAGCCTTTCGGAAAGTGATTGGCATTATGCCTGAAACCGTATCTGCAAACCTGTTGGATTTCTGGTAATCTCGTTATTCCTTCGATAATTCCCAATTCTTGCGCACCCAGCCCATGGTCCCGATGTTTCGTACTCGCGTCAAAATTTGTGGCGTTACCCGTTCGGAAGACGGTGTAATGGCGGCTGAGTTGGGCGCGGACGCCATCGGACTGGTGTTCTATCCACCGAGTCCCCGGTTCGTGGGCAGGGCGACTGCGCAACGCATCGTGGCCGCCCTGCCGCCGTTCGTCGTGACCGTGGGTCTTTTCATGAATGCGGAACCCGCAGCAGTGCAAACGGTGCTGGAGTCGGTTCGGCTCGATCTACTGCAATTCCACGGCGATGAAACGCCCGTCTATTGCGAATTTTTCGGCAAACCCTACCTCAAAGCAGTGCCGATGGGCGCCAACCCGGACGTGCGGGATTACGAACAGCAGTTTTCCAGCGCGACCGGTTTGCTGCTGGACAGCCATGGTGGCCAGAAAATGGGTGGGACCGGTCAGAGTTTTGACTGGGCGCGGATTCCCGCTGAACGATATAAACCACTAATTCTCGCAGGTGGGCTACACCCTGGCAATGTCACCGAGGCGATCCGGCAGGTTCGTCCTTATGCGGTCGATGTCAGCAGTGGGGTAGAATCCGCCAAAGGCGTTAAAGACGCCGCACTGATGCGCGCATTTTTACGAGGTGTGTATGACTGCGAAAGCCATGCGTAACCCGGTCGATTTCAGCCAGTTTCCCGACCAGAGCGGCCATTTCGGCCGTTACGGCGGCCGGTTCGTCGCCGAAACACTGATGGAAGCATTGCACGAACTGAACCAGGCTTGGCAGGATTGCCGCAACGACCCTGAATTTCTGGCGGAACTGGATGCTGATCTGGCCCATTATGTCGGACGCCCCAGCCCGCTTTATCATGCCGAGCGCTGGAGCCGACAGCTCGGTGGCGCGCAGATTTACCTCAAACGTGAGGATCTCAATCACACCGGCGCCCACAAGATTAACAACACCGTTGGTCAGGCGTTGGTGGCCAAGCGCATGGGTAAGACCCGGCTGATTGCTGAAACCGGCGCTGGCCAGCACGGTGTTGCCTCCGCGACCGTTGCCGCGCGATTGGGCATGGAATGTGTGGTTTACATGGGTGCAGAGGACATCCAACGACAGGCGCTGAATGTCTATCGAATGCGGTTGCTGGGTGCGACGGTGCATCCCGTCACCTCCGGATCACGCACGCTCAAGGATGCGCTCAATGAGGCATTGCGCGACTGGGTTGCCAATGTAGATAACACCTTTTATATGATCGGCACGGTGGCTGGCCCGCATCCCTACCCACTGATGGTGCGTGAATTTCAGGCGGTGATTGGCCGCGAAGCCCGTGAACAGATGCTGACCGAACATCATGCCCTGCCGGATGCCCTGGTGGCCTGCGTCGGTGGCGGTTCCAACGCCATCGGCCTGTTCTACCCGTTCCTGAATGATCGTGAAGTCGCCATTTATGGCGTCGAGGCGGCGGGTTCCGGCATTGAGACGGGTCGCCATGCCGCCACGCTCTGCGCGGGTCGGCCGGGCGTGTTGCACGGCAATCGCACCTACCTGCTCAATGATGATCATGGTCAGATCACCGAAACCCACTCAATTTCCGCTGGCCTGGACTATCCCGGCGTAGGCCCGGAACACGCCTGGCTGAAAGACATTGGCCGGGCGCACTATGTCGCTGTGACCGACGACGAAGCCTTACGCGCTTTCCATCGCCTGACGTTGACCGAAGGCATCATTCCGGCGCTGGAAAGCAGCCATGCTCTGGCCTACGTGACAGAACTGGCTCCGACCCTGCGCCCTGACCAGAGCATCGTGGTTAACCTGTCCGGGCGCGGCGACAAGGACATCCATACCGTCGCTACAGTGGAAGGCATTCAGCTATAGCTTGCATCCTCAATCCCTTTTCCTGCAAGCGGGGAGGGGAGTTTTGAACCGCTTCCAAGAGTTTTGCCGCATGAATCGTATTACCCGCTGCTTTCAGGAGTTGCGCCGCACCGGTCGCAAAGCCCTGATCCCCTACATCACCGCTGGCGACCCGCGCCTGGAGCAAACCGTACCGATGCTACATGCCCTGGTTGCGGCTGGCGCGGACATTGTGGAGCTGGGCGTCCCGTTTTCCGACCCGATGGCTGATGGCCCGGTCATTCAGAAAGCCTGTGAGCGGGCGCTGATCCAGGGCATGACGTTGCGCGGGGTGCTGCGTCTGGTGCGCGAATTTCGTCAGACCGATGCCGAAACGCCGTTGGTGCTCATGGGCTATCTCAATCCCATTGAGAGCATGGGCTATGAAGCCTTTGTCACCGGCGCCCGTGAGGCCGGCGTCGATGGGGTATTGACTGTCGATCTGCCGCCTGAAGAGGCTGCTGAACTGGCGGAATTGCTGATCGCTGCCGGCATCGATCCCATTTTCCTGCTGGCCCCGACCAGCACCGCCGAGCGTGTACGCGGTACGGCGGAGTGGGCGCGCGGTTATCTCTACTATGTTTCGCTGAAGGGCGTCACCGGTTCCTCCGCAATCAACGTCACCGAGGTTGCGGAAAAATTGTCAGCTATTCGTGACTGTACCGATTTGCCATTGGGCGTCGGCTTTGGCATCAAGGATCCGCCGACGGCAGCGGCCATCGCGCAAGTCGCCGACGCCGTGGTTGTAGGCAGCGCCTTGGTCAGCAGAATGGCGGAACTAGCGGATGATCCCGAACGAATGCGGCGGGAAGTCGCGGAACTGCTCGCCGCCATGCGTCGGGCGATGTCAGCGATTGGATAAACCGCTATCAGGAATCAGGGACTTATGAGCTGGTACGAAAAACTCGTTCCCACGCGGATTCGCACCGATGGCCGCAACAAGCGTCAGATCCCCGAGGGACTTTGGAGCAAGTGCGAAGAATGCGGCGCGGTGTTGTACGGCGCTGAACTTGAGCGCAATCTGCAGGTGTGTCCCAAGTGCAGCCATCACATGTACCTCGGCGCTCGCCAGCGACTACAGGGTTTTCTCGATCAAGACGGCGTGACGGAGATCGGCGGAGACATCGAACCCACCGACTTTCTGAAATTTAAGGACAGCAAGAAATACAAGGATCGGCTGGCGCAGGCGCAGAAATCCAGCGAAGAAAAAGACGCCTTGATTGTATTGCGGGGCTTTTTGAAGAGGATGCCGGTGGTGGCGGCCGCTTTTGAATTTGAATTTATGGCTGGGTCCATGGGTTCGGTAGTTGGCGAACGTTTCGTTCGCGCTGCCCGGACTGCATTGCACGAGCATATTCCTTTCATCTGTTTCGCCGCCAGTGGCGGAGCACGGATGCAAGAGGCGCTGGTGTCGCTGATGCAAATGGCCAAAACCAGCGCAGCGCTGGCCCGATTGGCTGAGCATGGCGTTCCCTACATTTCAGTACTGACCCATCCGACCACCGGCGGCGTATCTGCCAGCTTGGCCATGTTGGGCGACATTAACATCGCTGAACCGAAAGCCTTGATCGGTTTTGCCGGACCGCGGGTGATCGAGCAAACCGTGCGGGAAAAGCTGCCAGAAGGTTTTCAGCGCAGCGAATTCCTGCTGGAACATGGCGCTATCGACCTGATCGTGGATCGCCGTGAACTACGCGACCGCTTGGCCAGCCTGCTGGCGATGCTGACGGGGCGCGACGCACTGGTGACGATGTCGTAAGGCCCGGATATGCGCTTTACGAAACTGGATGACTGGCTACGCTGGCAGGAAACCCTGCATCCCCGAGCTATCGATCTCGGTCTGGAGCGGGTGCGGACGGTGTGGCGCCGGCTGCAACCGGAACCGCTATCGCCTATGGTCATCACCGTTGGCGGGACCAATGGTAAGGGTTCCTGCGTCGCTTTCCTGGACGCCATACTGCGTGCAGCGGGCTACCAGGTTGGGGCTTACACTTCGCCACATCTGTTGCGTTATAACGAACGCATTCGGATTCATGGCGTGGCCGCCGATGAGGCCATGCTCTGCTGGGCCTTCGCCCGTATTGACGCGGCGCGAGGCGATCTTTCCCTGACCTATTTCGAGTTTGGCACTTTGGCGGCGCTGGAATTATTTCGTGAAGCGAGGGTAGACGTTGCCGTACTGGAAGTTGGGTTGGGCGGGCGGCTGGACGCGGTCAATATCGTGGACGCCGACGCTGCGCTAGTGGCCAGCGTCGCGCTCGACCACACTGACTGGCTTGGCGGCGACCGTGACAGCATCGGTTACGAAAAAGCCGGAATCTATCGTCCTGACCGACCGGCGATTTGCGCTGATCCCGACCCGCCGCTGCGCTTGGTGGAGTACGCTGCAAGCATTCATGCCCGATTGCTCTGCGTGAATCGTGACTACCAGTTTGCCCGCACCGACGCAACCTGGCGTTGGCAATCGGGCGATTGGCGTTTCGATGCCTTACCATTGCCGGCGCTGGCGGGCGACCATCAACTGGGTAACGCCGCTGCGGCCCTTATGACCCTGATCAGCTTGCAGGATCGTTTGCCGGTTTCACCAGAAGCGATCCCCACTGGATTGATCAACGCCAAGTTACCAGGGCGTTTTCAGATTATTCCCGGCCCGGTTGAATGGATTCTCGACGTAGCCCACAATCCGCACGCAGCGGCGGCGCTGGCGGATCAATTGCGGGGGCGCCTCTGTGCTGGACGCACTTGGGCAATCATGGGTTTACTGGCCGATAAAGATGCTCAGGGCATTATCGCAGCGTTGACTGGAGTGATTCATCGGTGGTATGCGGTCACACTCGATGGGCAGCGTGGACGAACCGGCGCCGAACTGGCGGCGTTGCTTCGCGCGACCGGCGCCTGCGTTGAAACCGCTGGGATTCAGGAAGCTTGCCGGGTGGTCCAGACTGCCGCCAGTCCGGGCGACCGCATCGTTGTCCTGGGTTCATTTCACACGGTCGCCCCAGTGCTGGCGCTTCAGCCCTGGGGATCAAATTTTCCATCGCCGCCATCACGGGAGGCTTGATTTTGGATAATCGTTTGACCCAGCGTCTAGTCGGTGTCGCTGTTATCGCGGCGCTGGCGGTTCTTTTCGTGCCGGAAATGTTGCAGAAACCTGCGCCGCCAACCCCCACAGTTCAACCCCCTGCGTCTCCGCAAACAACGCCGCTGATCATTTCAAAATCGCCGCCGGATTCACCTTCAACCCCGGCGCTTTCGCCTGCAGCAGCAACGGTCCCAGCTCCAGCCGCCGAGGAGGCGGGAACTGTCGAGCCAGTAGCGCCACTGCCCCAGCCTACGGTGGCGCCGCCGCCTGCGGTAGCGCCCCAGCCTGCCGTCGCTGCTCGGACTAGCGCGGCTAAACCGGTGCAAGCTCAGGAAGACGCCCGCAAGGCGCAAGAAGCCAGGACCAAAGCCGAAGCTGAACGTATCGCCGCTGCCAAGGCGCGCGCCGAGGCAACACGCCGGGCGGCCCAGGCGCAAGAAGCGAAGGTTCGCGCTCAAGCAGAAGCAGCGCGTCGGGCGTCTGCTGAAGCGGATGCGGTGCGCCGGGAAGCCGCTCAGGCCAGAGTGGCGCCCCCCTCGGAAACCCGTCCCACGGCGGCCTCACAAACCGAGGCCGCCCGCGCCGCCGAGGCCGCCCGCGCCGAAGCGGCCCGCGCCGAAGCGGCCCGCCGTAATGCACAAGCGGAAGCGGCCCGCCGCGATGCCCAGGCGGAAGCCGCCCGTGCGGAAGCAACCCGTGCGGAAGCGGCTCGCCGCAAAGCGCAAGCCGAATCCACGCGGACGGCCCGCGACACGACTCCTGTCAGGTCATCCCCCGCGCTCCCAACGCTTGAACTGGTCTCCCGGCCCGAAACACGGCCTTCTCCACCCGCGCCGCCGCCTCGTCAACCGACCCTGGCCAATCCTGCCAGTCATGGCGCAGTCGCCGGTAGCTATGCGATCCAGGAAAACGCCTTTGCCGTGCGGGACCAGTATCGCAGTCGCAATATCCGGGCTGAAGTGGAGCGGGTGATGGTCAGCGGTCGCCCGATGTATCAGGTGCGTGTCTGGCGTTGAAACGGACGAACGCGCTATTGCCGCCCCGTCTTTCTGCTAAAATGCGCCTTTGCAGACCGCACGAGGCTTGGCGCGCTAGTATGAGCGAATCGCAAGAGACGACAGGCCATGAACTGGGCTGATTACCTTATCGTCATTCTGATCGCCCTTTCCATGCTGATCGGATTATGGCGCGGTTTGTTGCGTGAGGTGATTTCCCTGGTGACCTGGATCGCTGCATTCGCCATTGCGTTCCTGTTCGCTGAGGATGGCGCTGCGCATCTGGTTTCACACATCGAGCTTCCATCATTGCGGATGGCTGCCGCCTTTGGCGGACTGTTTCTCATCACCTTGCTGATCGGCGGGCTCATTGGCTTGCTGGCTTCCTATCTGGTCGACTACACCGGGCTGACCGGCACAGACCGATTGTTAGGCGCGATTTTTGGTCTGGCGCGCGGCGCCGTGGTGGTGGTCGTCATGGTGTTGGCGGCGGGATTGACGCCTCTGCCCAACGATCCTTGGTGGCAACAGTCACTGCTGCTGGGTCGTTTCCAGGAGGGGGCTATCTGGATGCGGGGCTTTCTGCCGCCGGAACTGGCCCAAAATGTTCGATTCCCTTAAGTCCACTCACTGAGGGTAGCGTCCATGTGCGGAATCATTGGCATTGCAGGACGGAGTCCGGTCAATCAAAGTTTGTTCGATGGTTTGACCGTGCTACAGCACCGGGGCCAGGATGCGGCAGGAATTGTGACGTGCCATGAAGGTCGCTTGTTTCTGCGTAAGGACAACGGCTTGATCCGCGATGTAGTGCGCACCCGCCACATGCGTAATTTATACGGCAATATTGGCATTGGTCATGTGCGTTATCCGACCGCCGGCAGTTCGGATTCCGCCGAGGCCCAGCCGTTCTACGTCAATTCGCCCTTCGGCATCACTCTGGCCCACAATGGCAATTTGACCAACTCGGTGGAACTGAAGGATGAGTTATTTCGCTCCGATCTGCGCCATATCAACACGAATTCCGACTCAGAAATCCTCCTCAATGTGTTTGCGCACGAGTTGCAACAGCGCAGCCGGCTGTCAGTTGACGCCGAGGATATTTTCGCAGCGGTGGCGGCGGTGCATCGACGGGTGCGGGGCGCTTATGCGGCGGTGGTCCTGATCGTTGGTTTCGGTTTGGTGGCGTTCCGCGATCCGCATGGCATTCGGCCCCTGGTGTTTGGCCGTCGCGAAACCGAAAATGGCGCGGAATACATGGTGGCTTCCGAAAGCGTGGCGCTGGATGCGCTGGATTTTCAGCGGGTCCGCGATGTCGCGCCGGGGGAAGCGGTGATTTTCGATGTGGACGGACGGATGCACACCCGTCAGTGTGCAGAAAACCCCATCTATTCGCCCTGCATCTTTGAGTTCGTCTATCTAGCCCGGCCCGACTCGATCATCGATCAGGTTTCGGTGCATAAAGCCCGGCTGCGCATGGGCGAATATTTGGCGGAAAAAATCCTGCGAGACTGGCCAGAACAGGACATTGATGTCGTGATCCCGATTCCCGACACCAGCCGCACCGCCGCGCTGCAAATGGCGTCAATTCTGGGCATCAAATACCGCGAAGGCTTCATCAAGAACCGCTACATTGCCCGCACCTTCATTATGCCTGGTCAGAAAACCCGCAAGAAATCAGTGCGGCAAAAGCTGAACGCGATTGATCTGGAATTTCGCGGCAAGAATGTGTTGTTGGTGGATGACTCTATCGTGCGCGGCACGACCTCCGAGGAAATTATCCGCATGGCCCGCGACGCCGGCGCCCGCCGGGTCTATTTCGCCTCCGCTGCGCCGCCGGTGCGTTATCCCAACGTCTATGGCATCGACATGCCCGCCGCCCGCGAACTGATCGCGCATGGCCGCTCTGAAGAGGGAATCGCTCGGGCCATTGGCGCTGATTATCTGATTTTCCAGGATCTGCCGGATCTTGAAGAAGCGGTGCGGCGCGGCAATCAGGCACTCCAGCGTTTTGATGCGTCCTGCTTCACCGGCGAGTATGTGACAGGCGACATCGACCGAGACTATCTGGACTGTTTGGCCCGTCAACGTTCTGACGTGGCCCGGCATACCCACGAAAGTGCTAATAGCGCCATCATTGATCTACACAACAATGTCTGAATGGATCGAACCCTTGGAGACCTCCGGCATGGACTTAGACCGTGCGGATTCGCCCGAATGGAGTTTCACCACGTTGGCAGTGCGCGCTGGCCAGACCCGCACGCTGGAAGGCGAACACGCTGAGCCGATTTTCCCCACTTCCAGCTTTGTCTTCGCCAATGCGGCTGAAGCTGCCGCCCGGTTCAGTGGCGCAGTTCCGGGCAATATCTATTCCCGCTTTACGAATCCAACCGTGCGAATGTTTCAGGAACGACTGGCGGCGTTGGAAGGTGGTGCGGCCTGTATCGCCACGTCCTCCGGTATGGCGGCGATCCTGGCGACCTGCATGACCCTGTTGAAAAGCGGCGACCATATCGTCTCGGCCAGCGGCGTATTCGGCACGACCTTGTCGTTGTTCAACCTGTATTTAAGCAAATTCGGCGTCGCGACCAGCTATGTCCGATTAGCGGATGTGTCCGCCTGGGAAGCGGCGATTCGCCCAGAAACCCGGCTATTTTACCTGGAGACGCCCTCTAATCCGCTGATGGAGCTGGCCGACATCCAGGCGTTGGCTGACTTGGCTCATGCCCACGATATTCTGCTAGTGGTGGACAACTGTTTCTGCACTCCGGCCCTGCAGCAACCCTTTCAACTGGGGGCCGATTTAGTCATCCATTCCGCGACCAAGTATCTGGACGGTCAAGGCCGTTGCGTCGGTGGGGCAGTGATCGGCGATCAGCAACGGGTGGGTGTCGATATTTTCGGATTCCTGCGCACCGCCGGTCCGACCATGAGCCCGTTCAATGCCTGGGTGTTCCTCAAGGGGCTGGAAACGTTGCATTTGCGGATGCATGCCTGTAGTGAATCTGCTTTAGTGCTGGCGCAATGGTTGGAAAGTCAGCCGGCGGTGGGGCGAGTCTATTACCCGGGCCTCCCTTCGCATCCTCAGCATGAGTTGGCGAAACGGCAGCAGAGCGCCTTTGGCGGCATCGTCTCTTTCGAGCTGCGCGGCGGGCAGGAAGCAGCTTGGGCGTTGATTGATCACACTCGGCTGATTTCGATTACCGCTAATCTGGGTGATGCCAAGTCGACCATTACCCACCCTGCAACGACGACCCACGGTCGGTTGACGCCCCAGGAACGGGAACGGGCCGGGATTAGCGACGGCTTGGTGCGGGTTTCGGTGGGGTTGGAAGCGGTGGTGGATTTGCAGCGCGATCTGGAACGGGGGTTGCGGCGCTTGTGATCAAAGCCCTGACCTTTGATCTGGACGACACCCTATGGGATATTTGGCCGGTGGTCGAACGCGCTGAAGAATTGCTGCAGGATTGGTTGGTGGCCCATTATCCGCGCATCCCGGAACGATTGACTCCTCTGGAATTACGGGAACTGTCCAGTGAGGTCAGTGCTGCCCGCCCCGACAAAGCCCATGATCGCACCTGGTTGCGCAAGGCGGCTTTGAATTTGGCGGCGCAACGGGCGGGGTATCAAGAATTTGATGTCGAAAGCGCGTTCGCCGTGTTCTTCATTGCCCGCAATGCTGTGGAACCTTTCGCTGATGTGCGCCCGGTGCTGGAGCGACTGGGCCAGCGCTATCAACTGGCATCGTTGTCCAACGGCAACGCCGACTTGCGGTTGATCGGGCTGGATGACCTGTTTATTTTCTCACTCAACGCCATCGACATCGGCGCGGCCAAGCCCGACCCGCTGTTGTTTGAGGAGGCGCGCCGGCGCCTGGCGGCCCGGCCTGAACAGATTGTTCATATCGGCGATGATCCGGAACACGATGTTTTTGGTGCGGCCCAAGCTGGTTTCCGAACCGTTTGGGTCAATCGCCCCAACCGGGACTGGCCGGGTGGCCAGCGGGCTGATGCAGAAATTGCCAGTTTGGATGAATTGGAGCCGGTGCTGGCGGCTTGGGAGGGCCAGGGCTGAAGCACTGCGGTGGCCATTACCAGGGAATGGGTTGCCCATCCCGGAAAAAGCCGCCAGTTGGTCCATCATCCGGTAACGCCGCTGCCCAAATAATGCCCGAAGCGCCCTGTTCCACCGTCCGCTCAGCGTTAGGGCCGCCCATCTCGGTGCGCACCCAGCCGGGACAGACGGAGTTCACCAGGATATTGTGGCCTTGCGTTTCCGCCGCCAGGATGCGGGTCAGGGCGTTCAGGGCCGTCTTGGAAATCCGGTAGGCTGGCGATTTGCCTTCCATCTCGCTCAATTGGCCCATGCCGCTGGAGACGTTGACAATACGGCCATAGTGTTGCTGCTTCATCAACGGGGTGAGTTCCTGCGCCAGGAGCAGTGGGCCGTAGAGATTGGTTTTCAAGGTCGCGGTCAAAGTGTCCAGGCTGGCGTTGAACACACTGGCGCTGCCCGAATCTTCGGTGCCGTGCATGTCGAGAAAGACCCCGGCGTTGTTCACCAGGATGTCCACCCGACCGCAACGGCTATGAATGAATGCGCCCAGTTCAGCCACACTGTTGGCCGAAGTCACATCCAGGGGTTGGAACAAGACATCGAGTCCCTCGGACAACAACTTTTCCAGGGCGATCTCGCCCTTGCCGGTATGGCGACTGGTGATGATGGCCCGGATGCCCCGCTGGGCCAATTGCCGGGCGGTTTCCAGTCCCAGTCCTCGGTTAGCGCCGGTGACCACGGCCACCGGTTTGTCACTTTTGCCACTCAACATGGTTTCATCCTCCAGCGACTTCTCCGGGAAGCGCGCCTCGACAGTTACTGCTGTTTCAGTATGTTGTTTTATTCATACTTGATGTTGTAAATACTAACAGCATCTGGTCATGGAAAAAATAAGAAAACCAAAACCAGCCTCGTCCTTGCGACCACTGACCTTTACTTTCAATGGGTAAAATTCAAATGCCCGTCTGTTAAACGGGTGAATTTCGTCGTGCGCAATTAAATCCATTGTTCCAGCCAGCCGAACACGGCGCGCATTCCCATGGCCTCGCCGCCTTCCGGTCGACCGGGTTGCGCTTTCAGATTCCAGGCCATCAGATCAAAATGCGCCCACGGAATACCAGCAGGCACAAATTCCTGCAAAAACAGTGCAGCGGTAATGGCCCCGGCATAGGAGGAATCCGAAGCGTTAGCAAGATCAGCGATTGAACTGTCCAACATTTTCCGGTAGGGGGCATGCAGGGGTAACCGCCAAAACATATCCTGCTCGCGCTCCGCCGCCGCCAGCAACCCGGACGCCAATACCTCATCGTTGCAGAACAGCGCGGGCACTTCTGTACCCAAGGCCACCCGCGCTGCGCCGGTCAGTGTGGCGAAATCCACCATCAATGCGGGTCGTTCGCTTCCCGCTTCCGCGAGGGCGTCACAGAGAATCAGCCGACCCTCGGCGTCCGTGTTGTGAATCTCGATAGTCAAGCCCTGTCGTGAGCGGATCACATCGCCGGGACGGAAGGCGTTGCCGGCGACGGCATTGTCCACCGCAGGGACCAGAACCCGCAGCCGGATCGGCAAACCGGCGCTCATGATCAGCCGCGCCAGGCCCAGCGCGGTCGCGGCTCCGCCCATGTCTTTTTTCATCAGGCGCATACCGCTTGATGTTTTTAAATCCAGTCCGCCACTATCAAAACAGACGCCTTTGCCGATGAGCGTTACCTTGGGATGCGCCGGATCGCCCCAGCGCAGGTCGAGCAACCGGGGGGGATGGACGCTGGCGCGACCGACTGCGTGGATGACCGGGAAATTGCGCGCCAGCAGTTGCTCGCCGATCGTTTGCTCGAACGTCGCGCTGAAATCCTGGGCCAGCGTCTGCACGATCTCAGCCAGATGCTCCGGCATCAGATCTTCCGCTGGAGTGTTAATCAGATCACGGACTAGGGTGATTGCTTCCACTTGCTGCTGGATAAAATTTGCACGGCAACCAGGGTTTAACGCCAGTCGCGCCATGGTTCGTTTCGGTTGTTTGTAGCGGATGAACTGGTAAGCGCCCAGCGCCCAACCCAAGCTCAACCGTTCCAGTAGGCAAGGTTCGAGCGTAACGTCGAGGACATAATTGCCCTCCGGCAAGGCAGACGGCAGGTTGCCCAGCGCCCAAAGATCATTGGCTTTGCCGATACTTATAACGACCGCCCGTAATTGGCCATCCACACCGGGCATCAGACTGAAGTTGCCTGGCTTAGCTTTGAAGCCAGTCGCGGTCAGCCAGCGGCGCAGCGGTTCATCCTGTTGCTCCAGCCAGGCGGCGAACTCGCTCTCGACAACGGGAATGAGAGGAATGCAGCCCGGTGAGTGGCTGGGAAGTAAAGCGTGATTCATACCGGTCTCTCTCGTTATGGCCATGGCGTTTTGACCGCCATCCAGTGATTTTCATCGACGATAGGCGCAAAATCCGCGTTCATTGATTGCCGCGCTTTCCAGGGCGCAGCCATCCCGTTCAGCCAGCGATTCCCCGACGGAGCCGCCCTTTGTCCGAGGCGAAAACCTTGTACCACATGTTCAATCAGCGTCTGACCCAACTGTGCAACGCCAGTCCGCGCTCCTTGCTGGATGGTCGCCTGCTGGGCCTGGAACGCGAGGCGCTGCGGGTCGCCCCGGACGGCCATATTGCGCAAACCTCTCATCCTGCCGTGCTCGGCTCAGCGTTGACGCACCCGCTGATCACCACCGATTACTCCGAAGCATTGCTGGAGTTTATTACGCCGCCGTTGCCCAGTGCGGAAGCTACTCTGCAATGTCTGGATGATCTGCACCGCTTCGTTTATCCACGCATCGGCGATGAATTGCTGTGGTCGGCGAGTATGCCCTGTATCCTGGCCGGCGAGGCCAGCATTCCGGTTGCCGAATATGGCCGTTCTAACCTGGGCCGGATGAAGCATGTTTACCGACAAGGTCTGGCGTGGCGCTATGGACGGATCATGCAGGTTATTGCGGGCATTCACTTCAATTTTTCGTTGCCGGACGTATTCTGGACGGTCTTTCAAGGCTTGGAAGGCGACCGGCGCTCACCCCAGGATTTCCGTTCTGAAGCCTATTTTGGCTTGATCCGCAACCTGCAACGCTTCGGCTGGTTGATTTTGTACCTGTTCGGCGCTTCGCCAGCGGTTTGCAAGTCGTTTCTCGATGGCAAAGCAACGACCCTGGCGGAATTCGACGCCCATACCGGCTATGGTCCCTACGCCACTTCACTGCGGATGAGCAACGTCGGCTACACCAACCGCACGGAAAAGAAAAGCGGCGTGAATGTCTGCTACAACTCGCTGCCTGAATATATCGCCAGCCTGACCGAAGCGACCCGGATTCCGTGGCCTCCTTACGAACAGATTGGCGTTAAAGTGGCTGGCGAATATCGTCAACTCAATGCCAACATCTTGCAAATCGAGAATGAATATTACACGTCGATGCGGCCCAAGCAACCGCCACAGGGCAATGAAAAACCGACGATAGCGTTAAAACGGCGCGGCGTGAGCTATGTAGAGCTGCGGTCAGTGGATATCAATCCGCTGGAGCCATTGGGGGTTACGGTCAGCCAACTGCGCTTTCTGGAAACTTTTTTGCTCTTCTGTCTGTTGGCTGAGTCGCCGCCCTTTGACGCCGAAGAGCGCCAGATGATCGATGACAATCAAATGGCGACCGCGCTGACCGGTCGTGATCCAGCGCTGGTTTTGCAACGCCGCCGCGCTTCGGCTTTGCCATTGCGTCACTGGGCAAAAGAGATTCTCGGGCAGTTACAGCCGCTTTGCGAGTGGCTGGACATCGGTAGGGAAGGGCGGTTTTACACCATGGCGCTGGCCGAGCAACAGGCGGCGCTGGCGGACCCGGAGCGCACGCCATCCGCCCGGGTGCTAGCGGAAATGCGCGCCAGCGGTGAAAATTTCTTTCAATGCGCCCAGCGCTTGTCGGAGCAGCATCGCCACTATTTTGAGTCGCCGCCGCTGGCTGAAGAGCGGACAAGATTTTTCGTCGATGCTGCGGAACGGTCGTGGCGCGAGCAGCAGGAACTCGAGGCCGGAGATGATCAGTCTTTTAACGAGTTCCTGAATGGCTATTTCACTCAGGCATGAAGGGGTGGCTCAACTCTTGAGCAGTGAGCGGATCGCCGATGAGGTGATGACCTTGCCCTCGCCGCGATAGACCTCGTGATTGGCTTCAATATCGCTGAGTTTGTAAAGGTAGTTCACCATCAGGCCCGCTGATTGAGTAACGCCATTCGCCGAAGTATCCGCCAGCCAGTTGAGCCGCTCAATCCGGGCGCCGTTGGAAAGATGAAAGCGCGCTACCCGGTCTAGCACCGGGCCGCCATCGCGCTTTTCCTTGACCAGATAATGGGCGCACAATCGCATCAGTGGATGTTTCAACGCCTTGGCCAGCTCCGGTTTCTGTATCCAGTCTGTTTGCAACAGGGTTTGCAGCGAAACTGGCTCTTTGCCAGTGCCCGCCGCACTGGCCAGCGCCTTACGCTCAGCGGTGTTCAGGAACTCGGCTTCCGCATCCGGTCCAGTTTCACGCAGCTTGCGATCCAGCCAGGGACGGAAATCGGGAATAGGCGACAGCGTGGCGAAGGTTTTGAGGTTCTTGAATTCACCGGCCAGTTCATCCACCACCCGCTTGATCAGGAAATTACCGAAGCTGATGCCGCTCAGGCCGTCGTGGGCGTTGGAAATGGAATAAAAAATCGCCGTGTCGGCTTCATGGGGATCGATCACCGGCGCGGTTTCATCCAGCAGAGTCTGCACATTGTCGGCGATACCGTGAACGAGCGCCACCTGCACGATAATCAGGGGTTCATTGGCCATGCGCGGATGGAAGAACGCGAAACAGCGCCGGTCGGAGCTGAGCCGGTTTTTTAGATCATCCCAACTGCGGATGGGATGCACCGCTTCATAAGCGATCATTTTTTCCAGCAACGAAGCGGGCGAATCCCAGGTAATACGCCGCAACTCCAGAAAACCGACATCGAACCAGGATGCCAGCAGCGACAGTAAATCTCGCTCCAGCGCCGCCAGCGCCGGGTCTTCCTTGCTCCAGCCCAGCAGTTCTTCGCGCAAATCCACCAGAAACAGAAAGCCCTCGGGCAGGGCGTTGAGTTGCGTGAGCAGGCGCAAGCGTGGCGGCTGCAAGGCCTGCCGCAACGCCCGTTCGGCTCTAACGCGCTCCTTGGGATCATTGTCAGCCTTCTGCAGCGCGGCTATCGCCTGATCTACGGCCTTGCGGTCAATGTCGAATTCATTGGCCAGCACTTGCAGAAACCGCTGGCGGCCCTGGGCGTTCAGCGATAGATAAATACGTCCCAGACTGGCGGCGCGCGCCCGGGCAGAGACTTCACCGCCACGCGCTTCCAGACAATCCCGCATCTGAATTTTCAACGCTTCCGCATCCTTGTCGGGAAGATGCGGGCTGGGGGCCGCTGAAAAGAGTCCTTCGCGCCAGTCGGCCATGTCGCGCCACGCCTCGCGGAGATTGTGCATGGTGCGGTCCAGGATACTGGCGCGGGAGATTTCAGACTCGCGGATCGTGAGTTCGGTCATGACGGAGTTCCCTAAGGGTTCAAGGTCTACCGCAGTGGCTGCATGGTTTTTTCAAGTATAGACGGTTAACACGGCGCGTCGAGCTTAAATCTGGCCGGCCATGGCGGCGTGATCCTCAAGCAAAATTTCCAGTTCAGCCAACGCAATTTCCCCTAAGCCCAGGGTTTGCGCTTCCGAGGTGGCAGCGAGGGCGATGTTCGGATCACCGCGCAGGCCGATGCCCAGTTTTTCGCAGGCCTGATCGGTCAGTCGAATGATGGCGAGCAGGGTGTTAGCACCATCGTAGGGTTCCTTATGATGATCGCGCGCTACGATGCAGTACTCTTCCGGCAGGTTCCAGCGCTTCATGAGTACATACCCTTGAGCATTGTGCATATTGCTATTCAATAATTCCTTGAGCAGCGTTTCTGGCCACGGGCTACCTAGTGGGTTACTGGCGCCCAGTTCGTCGATCACCCGCAGAATGACCAGTTGGCCAATGTTGTGCAGCAAGCCGGCCATAAAGGCGTGATCGGTTTGTCCCTTTTGTCCACATTGACTGGCCAGCCACTGGCTACTCAAGGCTGAGGCGAAAGCATGTTGCCAAAGCTTTTTCATGTACTGGCTGAGCAGTGGACTGCGGGTCAGATAAAGACTGTGTTGCGAAACAGCCATCGCCAGCATCGCCACCTGGCGGATGCCGAGCCGGATGATCGCTTTCTGGATCGTGTTGATCCGTTGCAAGCCCTTGTAGAACGATGAATTAGCGACGCGCAGAATCTGACTGGCCAATGCCTGATCGCCGACGATCATTTTTTCCAGATCAGAAACCCGGGTATTGCGGTCGTGCAAGGCTTGTTGCAGTTTCATCGCCACTGAGGGAAAAGCGGGCAATTGCAGCGTGCCAGCGGCGAGGGCCTGGATAATCAGATCTTGTAACGATTGCTGAGCCATAATTCTATTCTTCCAGATCAATCATGCGCTGTGAGGCAACAGGCATTCCTTGAGGTCAGTCATGAAATCCCCACCAAGCGCTTGATTTCGGACAGCGGTCTGGGTTTTTCGAGACGGGGAAGATAACGAAAGGCTTCGGTGAGCGTGGTTTCACCTTTGGCGGCCTTGGCTAGGCCATCTTCTAACAGGGTGACCATGCCTGAGCTTTCCAGGCTCACTTGGCGGATTTGGTGAGACGTGCATTTCTGGAAGATGGCATCCTTGACCGCCGTGTTGAGAATCAGTAATTCAAAAACGCCAATGCGACCTCGATAGCCCGTATGACGGCATAACGGGCAACCTCGCCCCTGCTGAAAGGTCGCTCCTTCCAGATCGTGATATTTATAGCCGAGGCGTTGCAGCTCAGTCGCGTTGGGTTGATAAGGTTCAGCGCAGTGTGGGCAAACCCGCCGTAACAACCGCTGCGCGAGTACGGCGACCACGGTGGAAGCGATCATGAAGGTCTCTATATTCATATTGATCAATCGCAACAGAGCGCCAGTGGTGTCCTCAGTATGAAACGTGGTGAGTACCTTATGCCCAGTCAGCGCGGCCTGAATAGCGGCTTCCGCTGAGAAACGGTCGCGGATTTCGCCCAGCACGATAATGTCCGGGTCCTGACGCATGATGTGCGGCAAGGTTGTTTCAAAGGTCAGATTAATTTTGGGATTCAATGAACACTGGGCAATGCCTTCAATAATGAACTCTACGGGATCTTCAGCGGTGGTCACGCAGCGGTCAATACTGTTGAGATAGTTGACTGCGCTGTACAACGTGGTGGTTTTGCCGGTGCCAGTGGGTCCGGTGATCAAAATGATGCCGCTGGGCAGATCGAGCGCATCCTCGTAAAAGCGGCTCAGTGTGCGGGGAAACATGCTGATCTGGTCTAGTGGCACCAGTTGCGTTTTACGCAACAGGCGCAGCACAATTTTTTCGCCATAGACGGTGATATAGACGGAAACCCGGATATCGATATAGCGTCCCGTGTTGGGATCTTCGAAGGTGATATGACCGTCCTGATGGTGGCGTCGCTCGGCGATGTTGGCCCTACCCAAGATTTTGATGCGGTTGATAAAAGCAGGCGCTAGTTTCTTATCGACCGTTTTGTAGGCGCCCAGCACGCCGTCGCAGCGAAACCGGATGCGCAGGCCATTTTTCATGGGTTCAATGTGAATATCACTGACTTGAGCCTGGATCGCATCTATCAGCATCGCGTTGACCAACAGGATGACTTGGCTCGTGTCATCAGTTTGAGTCGCTTTTGTCTTTTTTTCCTCAATATGGCGCTTATAAGCTTCGATGGCTTCCTGAATCACACGCTTGCTGGCGATCAGTGGCACGAGATCAGGGCCGAATAGCTGTGCGGCATCCTGGCGGACACGGGGGTCTAGCGGATCAGCAAAGGCCACCAAAACCTGGTCTTTTTCGATGCGCAGCGGCAGAAAACTGCGTTGCATAAACCAGTTGGGATTGGCTTTTTCCAGCAGATTCCGGTCTACATTGCTCAAATCGGGTGACACCTGAGGAAAGCCGAGTTGGTTAGCCAGCACTTCAATGAACTTGTTTTCCTCGATAAAGTGGTTTTCCACCAGGATATCGCCTAATTTTTTACCCTTTCCGGTTTCACGTTGTAATGCCAATGCGGCACGTAAATCCTGTTCTCGGAGATAGCCCAGTTCCACCAGCAGAGCGCCGATGCGCACAGTAATCCGGTGTTTACGCAGGGTGGTGCGTTGTTGCTCCAGGTTGACATAACCGATTTCATTGAGAACGCTGAGCAATGATTTTTCGGTGGACAGTTTGGCTCGGACCCGCATGGCGTAGGCCAGTTGCTGATCCGTGATGATGCCATCTTCGATCAGAAATTTGGCGATTTCCAGGCCGGTATCCGGTTCTTGGCCGACTGTGGGTAGAGTTTGCGGGTCGGCAGGTGATGCGGTAGCAACCGTTTCCAAGGGAGCAGTCGGCCAATTAATGAAGCCCGCCTCAGGATACGGAATCGCTGGTTTGTCAGGCGGTGTCTCAGCAGAAGAGTCAGCAGGCGAAGAAAGCTGCGTGGGCGCGGACATGGTGGACCTTGGCGCTAAAGTTACAAATAGGCCGATGTTTAACACAGATCATTGTTATTGGCGAATTTCTGTGTTGCAGAGCGCTCTCCTGAGGGAGCGCTCTGCAACGATACGGTTAGAACTGTTCCTCGGTCAACGCCATTATCGAAACGCCGCCGTGCTGCACCGAGCGCAGCAGCGCGTTGGCTTTGGGCAGGATATGCTCAGCATAGAAGCGGGCGGTGATCAGCTTGGCTTCATGGAATACGGGGTCTTGGCCAGACGCCAGTTTAGTGTGCGCCACTCGTGCAGCGCGGGCCATTTGCCAGCCGCCGCAAACGTAGCCGGTTAGCATCAGATAATCGACTGATACCGCCATGACCGCATTGGCGTCGCGGCTGGCCAATATCCAATCCGTCGCCCTCGCCAGCGCCAGGACGCCTTCGCTTAACGCGGTGCGAATCACGGCTAAATCATCGCCCGGCGTCGAACCCAGTTCGGCAATCGTCGCTTCAATATCGGCAATCAGCGCCCGCAGGGTCGCACCCTGATCCATGCTCAGTTTACGTCCGGCCAGGTCAGCAGCCTGAATGCCGGTAGTGCCTTCATAGATCGTGGCGATGCGGGAATCGCGCAGATGCTGGCAAGCGCCGGTTTCCTCGATAAAACCCATGCCGCCATGGACCTGAACGCCCAGCGAGGCCACTTCGATGCCCAGTTCGGTTTCCCAGCCCTTGACCACCGGGATCAACAGGTCCACCCGCGCCTGCTGGGTTTGACGCACGGCGGGGTCGGGATGGTGGCGGGCTAAATCCATATGCTTGGCGGTGATGTAAGCCAGCGCCCGCATGGCCTCGTTTTGCGCCTTCATGGTCATCAGCATCCGTCGCACATCAGGATGATGAATAATTGCGACCCGGTCACCGCTTTTGACCCCGATGGGGCGGCCTTGCACCCGGTCTTTAGCGTATTCCCGGGCGGCCTGGTAGGCGCGTTCGCCGATGGCCAGTCCTTGTAGACCGACCTTGAAACGGGCTTCGTTCATCATGATGAACATGTAGGCCAAGCCCTTGTTTTCCTGACCGACCAGATAGCCAATGGCTCCATCCCCATCGCCGAAGGCCATGACGCAGGTTGGGCTGGCGTGGATGCCCAGCTTGTGCTCAAGGGACACGGCGTGAACGTCGTTGCGGACACCCAGCGAGCCGTCGGGGTTGATCAGAAATTTGGGGACGATGAATAGCGAGATGCCCTTGACGCCTTCCGGAGCGTCGGGGGTGCGGGCGAGCACCAGATGAATGGTGTTCGCCGTCATGTTGTGTTCGCCCCAGGTGATGAAAATCTTTTGACCAAAGATGCGGTAGTGATCACCTTCCGGGACAGCGCGGGTGCGCACGGCGGATAGATCAGAACCGGCCTGCGATTCGGTTAGGTTCATGGTGCCGGTCCACTCACCGCTGACCATCTTCGGCAGGTACAGCGCTTTTTGCGCATCGGAACCGGCGCGGCTGATGGCTTCAATCGCGCCGCCGTTGAGCATGGGACACAACGCGAAGGACATGTTGGCGGAATTCCACATTTCCTGGGTTGCAGTGTTGATCAATTCCGGCAAACCCTGGCCGCCGTGCGCAACCGGGCTGCTGATGCCGTTCCAGCCACCCTCAATGAACTTCCAGTAGGCTTCAGTGAAGCCTTCAGCAGGAAGGACACCCTGTTCGGGATGCAATTGCGCACCCAGCAGGTCGCCGGTTTTGTTGAGCGGCGCCAGCACCTCAGCCGCCAGTTTAGCGGCCTCCTCCAGCACCGCTTCCACCAATTCCGGACCCGCCTCTTGTTCGGCGAAGGCAGGTAGCGCGGTGATCTCGGCAAAGCTGGCCAATTCGTTGATGACAAACTGCATGTCGCGGGTTGGGGCGAAATAGGCGGTCATGGACGCCTCCTTAAATTCGGGGTTCGGGAAGTGGCCCGACAAACCCTTTCCAGGCGGTGGGGAAAGCGCCAGGAGAGGGGTTTGCGGAAAAGGCTGGCGGTTTAACCCGCCGCTTTAAGCTGATCCAGTTCCTTGGACAGTTCAGGGACAGCGATGAACAGGTCAGCGACCAGGCCGTAGTCGGCGACCTGGAAGATGGGCGCTTCTTCGTCCTTGTTAATTGCGGCAATGACCTTGCTGTCTTTCATGCCGGCCAGGTGCTGGATTGCGCCAGAGATGCCGACGGCGATATACAGTTCTGGAGCGACGACCTTGCCGGTTTGGCCGACCTGATAGTCATTGGGGACGAAGCCGGCGTCGACTGCCGCACGGGAAGCGCCGACCGCTGCATTCAGCTTGTCGGCGACTTCTTCCAGCAGTTTGAAGTTGTCGCCATTGCCCATGCCGCGCCCGCCGGAAATGATGATGCGGGCGGCGGTCAATTCGGGCCGGTCGGACTTGGTCAACTGTTGGCCGACGAAGCTGGACACGCCCGCATCCGCCGCTGGCGCGACGTTTTCAACAGGGGCAGAACCGCCAGTCGCCGCTGCCGCTGGAAAAGCGGTGCCACGCACCGTGAGCACCTTGACCGCATCTTTGGACTGGACGGTCGCCAGCACGTTACCGGCGTAGATGGGCCGGACGAAGGTGTCAGCGCTCTCGATCTTGATGACTTCGGAGACTTGCGCCACGTCCAGTAGCGCAGCAACGCGCGGCAGGGTGTTTTTGCCAGCGGCGGTGGCCGGGGCGAGGATATGACTGTAACCGCTGGCAATTTCGATGATTAACGCAGCCATATTTTCCGCCAGTTGGTTGGCGTAATGCGGCGCGTCAGCGATCAGCACCTTTTTAACAGCAGCGACCTGAGCAGCAGCCTGAGCGACGGCGCCGCAGCCATGACCCGCAACCAGGACATGAACATCGTCGCCCAATTGCGCGGCGGCAGTGACGGTGTTCAGGGTGGCCGCCTTGAGGACGGCGTTGTCGTGTTCAGCAATAACTAGAATGCTCATATTTGGACCCCGGAGGCGTTAGATGACGTGGGCTTCTTTGTGCAACTTGTCGACCAGGGCGGCGACGGTATCGACTTTGATGCCGGCTTGGCGCTTGGGCGGCTCCTGCACCTTGAGCGTCGTCAGGCGCGGCGTTACATCAACGCCGAGATCGGCTGGCTTTATCACATCCAGCGGCTTTTTCTTGGCTTTCATGATGTTGGGTAGCTTGACGAAGCGTGGTTCGTTCAGCCGCAGGTCCGTCGTGACTAGCGCCGGCATTTTCAACGCGACCGTTTCCAGACCGCCATCAACTTCACGGGTCACGGTGATTGCGCCATCACCTGGTTCGACTTTGGAGGCGAAGGCGCCCTGCGCCCAACCTAACAGCGCGGCCAGCATTTGACCGGTTTGATTCGCATCATCATCAATCGCCTGCTTGCCGAGAATGATCAAATCCGGCTTTTCCTTCTCGACAACGGCTTTGAGCAGCTTGGCGACCGCTAACGGTTGCAGTTCGACGTCCGTTTCTACCAGGATGCTCCGGTCAGCGCCCATGGCCAGGGCGGTGCGGAGGGTGTCCTGGCAGGCTGCGACGCCCAGCGATACGGCGACGATTTCTTTAGCTTTGCCCGCTTCTTGCAAGCGCACCGCTTCTTCCACGGCAATTTCGTCAAAGGGATTCATGGACATTTTGACGTTGGCGGTTTCCACACCGGAACCGTCCGCCTTGGCCCGAACCTTGACGTTGTAGTCCACGACCCGCTTTACGGCGACTAGAATTTTCATTGTTGACCTTTTGCTTGGGGTTGCTCGTGATTTTGGAATGAAGCCATCGGGTTAAACCCTGCTAAGTTATGGTATTTAGTCCCCTCTGGCGATGCAACGTATTTAGAGGATATCGAGCGCAAAAGATGCGTAATGAATCAAGCAGCTTCAAGCAGTTTGGCGCGTGTTCCGCAGCAGGAAGGTGAACAAGTCATTATCATCAGTCCGTCCTCATTGCGGTGAGCGATGCCTGGTTCTATAGTTTTTCCGCCTGAGATGCGGACATCCCGAACCACCCCGGCGCTTCGCGCCACCCCTCCTTCGCCAAGGAGGGGAACTGGGATGTCCGTTTATTATCGGGAAAGACAATATTTCTGAAGGGAGGTGATGCGCATGAATCCTCTATCCTATTACGATCCGAATGACCCCTATCCAGAGAGCGATGGCCTGCCCATGGCGGAGAATACCGAGCAGTACGACTGGCTGGTCAAGATTAAGGAAAATCTGGAAATCCTCTTTGCCGACCGTGGGGATGTCTTTGTCGCTGGGGATTTGCTGTGGTATCCCGTCCCGGATCGGGAGATTTCCGGCCCCATCGCCCCAGATGTCATGGTGGCGTTCGGACGGCCCAAGGGGCGGCGCGGCGCCTACTTGCAGTGGGAAGAAGCCGGCATCGCGCCGCAGGTGGTGTTCGAGGTGTTGTCGCCCGCCAATAGCCGGATCGATATGGCGAATAAGTTGCGTTTCTATGACCAGTATGGCGTGGAGGAGTACTACCTTTATGATCCGAAGCGCCATCATCTGGAGATCTATCGGCGGCAGCGGGAACACCTCAAGCAGGTCCCGCATCTGAATGGCTGGATGAGTCCTTGGTTAGGCATCCGCTTTGTGGTGATGCAGGACACTCTCGAAATCTATCACCCGGACGGCCAGCCCTTCCTGAATTCGGTGGAGTTAGCCCGATTAAAGAAAGCTGCTGAGGAACGGGCTGAACAGGAAGCAGCACGGGCTGAACAGGAAGCGGCGCGAGCGGAGCGCCTGGCCGAGCGCCTGCGCGCCTTGGGCGTCGACCCGGATGATTTGAAGCAGTAACCGTTCTTTCTGTATCCCTGTCCTCCCCCGCGAAGGGGGAGGGCGTTTGGTGATTAACCCTGCGTCGCTGCTTCCTGCACCGGGTTGCCGAACCACTTGTTCCGGACCATCTTGCGCAGCAGATCGACCGGAATAATGAGGATGGCTATGAGTAGCACCGCGATCCATTCAGAAACCGACAATCCCACCGTCCGCAAGATCTCGCCGCCATAGGTGATGAAAAAGATCTGAATCGCCATAATCGACGGGATAATGATAGAGAACAGACGATTGTCGACCAGGTGCTCCCACAGCTTCAGGCCCTGAGTACGGGCGTTGAAGGTGTTGAAAATCTGCACGAACACAAAGAAGGCGAAGAATGCCGTCAGGAACTTGGCCTCTGCGGCGGGCGAGGGGACAGGATGACCGCCGGAGAACAGGGTCTTGGTCCAGTCGCTGGTCAGAAACAGGATGCTGACGAACGCGATGAAAGCCCCGTTAATCAGGATGGAGGACCACATATCGGCGTTGATCAAGGGTTCGTCACGGCGCAGTGGTTTCTCCAGCATATAACGTTGCAGCGCCGCCTCGCCGGCAAACGCCAGTCCCGCTAGCGTGTCCATGATGATATTCAGCCATAGCAACTGGGTCATGGTCAGCGGCAGGTCAAAGCCGAAGAACTGCCCCAGGAACACCACCAGAATGGCGGAGACGTTCACCGTCAACTGGAAGATCAAGAACTTGCGGATCGACTTGAACAAGGTGCGTCCATACAGCACTGCCTTGGTCAACGACGAGAAGTTATCGTCGAGAATAACGATATCGCCCGATTCCTTGGTCATTTCGGTGCCGCTGCCCATGGCGAAACCGACATCGGCGTTCTTTACCGCCGGAGCGTCGTTGACGCCATCGCCGGTCATGCCGACCACCAGGCCGATTTCCTTGGCCAGTTTCACCAACCGGCTCTTGTCGGTCGGGAAGGCTCGCGCCACCACATACAAATGCGGCAGCTTCTGTTTCACTTCCTCATCCGACAGTTGAGCCAGTTCAGCGGACGTCAGGATGATCGCCTGTGGGTCATCCTCCAGCAATCCCACGTCCTTCGCAATGGCCTGCGCGGTTTCCTTAGCGTCGCCGGTGATCATGACCACATGAATGCCAGCGTTCTTGGCGGTTTTGACCGAAGCGTAGGAAGTTTCGCGCAACTCATCGCGCATCCCGAACACGCCCACCAAGGTCAAATTTGGCGGCAGCGCCTTGCTGTCGTCAATCGGCGCATCCGTGACTGCTACGGCTAGCAAACGCATGGCCCGCGAGGACAGTTGGCTCATGGCCGTTTGCAGGGCATCCGGGTTGCCCAAATCAATGGCGTTGCCGTCAGCATCCAGGCAGTGCATACAGTTTTGCAGAATCACTTCCGGCGCCCCCTTGACCAGGGTCAGCGTCCGGTCGCCAGTCACTTGGGTGGCGGAGAATTTGCGGGTGCTGTTGAACGGGATGAGATCGACAATATCGACATTCCCGTTCTGCGCCAGATACGGCTTGACGAAACGCAGCAGCGCCTGCTCAGTGCGGTCCGCGCCGACCATTTTCGGATCGTTCGGGTCGCTGGCGTCAATCACCGCGCTAGTGTTATTGCGCAGGGCGAAGCCGGCGGTATCGCGCAGCGTCTGGGGAATGGCCTCCAGATTGTCATATTGCACACCAGCGCCGGTCAGGAAGGCGCTGACCGACAGTCGGCCCTGAGTCAGAGTGCCGGTCTTGTCGGTGAACAGCAGATTGAGACTGCCGGCGGTTTCGATACCCAGCAATTTGCGCACCAGCACTTTGACGCTGAGCAGTTTCTTCATATTGATCGCCAGCACCATGGCGATCATCATCGGCAACCCTTCCGGCACGGCGACGACCACCACAATGATGGCCAGAATCGCGGCGGTAACGAAATCCTTGACGATGAGGCCGCCGGCTTGCGCCCAGTAAGCATCGAGGCTCTCAGCCTGCAGGAACATGTTGTTAAACATGAAGGCGACAAAAATGAAGGTCGCGCCGATATAGCCGAACATGGAGATGTGGCTGCCGAGCACGGACAGTTTGTGTTGCAGGGGCGACTGGCGGTCTTCGGCGGACAGCAGTTCCTTCATGGTCTGGCCGTAGCGGGTCTTATCGCCGACTGCACTGGCTTGCATCACGCACTCGCCATCGACCAGCAGACCAGCGCGGAACAGGCGATGATGTTCGTTCTCGGGATCGGCGCCTTCGGGCAACGCGGTCTTTTTGACCGGCTCCGATTCGCCGGTCAGCGCCGCTTCGTCGACTTCCGCATGGCCAGCGATCAACTGGCCATCGGTCGGCACGGTGTCGCCCGGTTGCAACAGGACATGGTCTCCGACCACCAAGTTGTTGATCGAGATTTCGGTCAGGTGACCATTGCGGAAGACCTTGACCAGAATCATCGACGCTTCTTCCAGCAATTTCTGGAAGGATTGCTCATTGCTGTGTTCCGACCAGGTGGCGACAAAGGTGGCGATCACCACCGCGAAAGCGATGCCAACGCCTTCGTACCATTCGGCGTAGCCGAAAACCGTCAACACCAGGGTGATCAGCAGGGCAGCAATCAGGATGATGATGATGGGGTCTTTCAGATTGCCCAGCAGCTTGTCCCAAAAGGTTTCCACCTCCTGGCTGGCGACCGCATTGGAGCCGTGTTGAGCGCGGGAAGCTTCGACTTCCCGGTCAGTGAGTCCCGGATAGGTAAATTTCATAGCGACCTTTAAATTAAAAGAATGGGTTATAAGGGAAAGAGCCACAATTTCCACCGAGCCGCAAGTTGTGGAGTAGCCCTGGCTAGCAAGTGTATCAGAGCGCAAAAAGTGGAAAGTGTTCGATTGCTGCTCTGGGATGGCGATGGTTCCGGAGGTGATCATCGGTTAGGATAATCAAATGCTGTATCCAACGGAAAACTCATGAAAACCCGCACTCAGGATTCACCCGCCATCTACCGTACCGACCGCGCTGAAACCGGGCAACAACTGCGTTTCGACCGAGGTACGCTATTACTGGAAGGGGTGGCGGAACTGCCGGCTGGATTGGAAAGCTGGTTTCAATACGATCCCCGAGTTGAGGCCTATCGCGCTCCGGCTCATCGCTATAGTGAAATTATCGGCCCATTGAAAGATGAGCTGGCGCGCAATAAAGCGCCGCGCTACCAGCGCCGGGAGTTGCTCTGTGCGCTGGAAATGACCCCTTACCCGCATCAACAGGAAGCGCTGGCCGCCTGGAAAGCTGCCAAGGGACGCGGGGTCATCGTGTTACCGACCGGTGCGGGGAAAACCCTGGTGGGCTTGCTGGCGTTGAGCTGGGCGCAACGCGACGGGCTGATCATGGTTCCAACCCTGGATTTGATGCAGCAATGGTACGCGCTGCTGCGGGCGGCGTTCCCGGATCAGGAGATCGGCCTGATCGGCGGCGGCTACCACGAGCCGCAGCCGTTGACCATTGCCACTTACGATTCCGCCGCCCGACATGTGGAGCGATTAGGTGACCGCTTCGGCTTGCTCATCTTTGATGAAGTCCATCATCTACCTTCCGAGTTCTATCGCAGCATCGCCGAATTTTCGCTGGCGCCATACCGATTGGGGTTAACCGCGACCCCCGAACGCGGCGATGGACGGGAGGTGGATTTACCTGAACTGATTGGCCCGATAGTTTACCGTCGACATCCGGAACAGTTGGCGGGCGGGGTGCTGGCGGAATTCCAGGTGCGCGTGGTTCATGTCGATCTGTCGCCCGCTGAGCGAGAGGCTTACCGGCAGGCGCTGGAGGAACGCAACGCCTTTTTGCAGGCGAATCGGTTGTCGCTCAATGCGTTGGAAGGCTGGAACCGCTTTGTCATGCTGTCCGCGCGCAGCGTCGAGGGTCGGCGGGCCATGCGCGCCCACCGCGACGCCCGACGCATCGCCCACGCCACCCCGGCCAAGCTGCGGGCGCTGGGGATGATCCTGGCGAACCATCCGGGAGCCAGGACGGTCATTTTCACGGAGGACAATGCGACGGCTTACGAAGTTTCGCAACGATTTCTCATCCCGTGCCTGACGCATCAGACGGCGATCAAGGAACGGCAGGACATTCTCGACCGCTTTAAAGCCGGGACTTACGCCGCCATTGCCACCAGCAATGTGCTTAACGAAGGAGTGGACGTGCCGGACGCCTCCATTGGCGTGATCCTGTCCGGCAGTGCTTCGGCGCGGGAGTTCGTGCAGCGGCTGGGACGGATTCTGCGGCGTGGCGAGGGCAAACAGGCCGTATTGTATGAGGTGATCGCTCGGGAAACCCGTGAAGAGCGGGTGGCTGACCGGCGCCGGGAGCATGTCGTTCACGGCAGAGAAGGGAATGTTGAACCAATTGATCTTGTTAAAAAACAAACTGACCTGCAATGGCTTTTGCCCTGACGGCCCGGCTGGGTCCGCTGATTTGAGCGGTCTGTTTTGCAGAGATAGAAAACCCGCAGCGCACTGAATCCGTCATGAAAATCCGGGTCAACTCCGTATAATCACCTCTTTCGCCCACTCGGAAACAACACGAACGGCATGGAATTCATTCGCGGTCAACACAATCTTCGCCCCTGGCATCATGGTTGCGTCGCCACCATCGGCAATTTCGACGGAGTGCATCTCGGTCATCAGGCCATTCTCGCTCAACTGGCCGAGCCCGCCGGGCGGCTGCGATTGCCCCGTCTGGTCATCACGTTTGAACCACAGCCACAGGAATTCTTCGCTGGCCCTGCCGCTCCACCCGCCCGGTTAATGCGCTTGCGGGAGAAGTTGCTAGCGCTGAACGGGCTGGGCGTTGAGCGGGTGCTGTGCCTGAAATTCGACCATCGACTAGCAGCGCTGCCGGCGGAACGCTTCATTGAGGATTTGCTGGTTCGCCAACTGGGCGTTCGCTATCTGGTGATTGGTGATGATTTCCGCTTTGGTCATCGTCGCGCCGGGGATTTCACCTTGCTGGTTAAAGCCGGCCAGCGATACGGTTTCGCTGTCGTCGACAATGACAGTTACCTGATTGATGGCGAGCGGGCCAGCAGTACCCGAGTTCGTCAGGCGCTCAGTTGGGGTGATCTGGAACTGGCGACGCGGCTATTGGGCCGACCCTACGATATGTGCGGGCGGATCGCGCACGGCGACCAGCGTGGCCGCACGCTCGGTTTTCCAACGGCCAATATCCATTTACACCGCCGCGCCACGCCGGTTTATGGCGTTTATGCGGTGCTCATCAGCGGCCCCGGTCTGAAACCCTGGCCCGGCGTCGCCAACGTCGGGCGTCGCCCCACCGTCCAGGGCGTTCGCGAGCAACTGGAAGTGCATCTGCTCGATTTCCAGGGCGATCTGTATGGCAAACACGTCAAAGTCGATTTCCTGCGCTACCAGCGCCCGGAGCAGCGCTTCGAGTCACTGGACGCCTTGCGCCGGCAAATTCAGAAGGACGAGCAGGAGGCCCGCGCCTGGTTGGCGTCGCGCGGGATTCTGCAAGCGCCCTCTCTCTCATCCTCCGCCGTTCTCTCTCCAGAGAAGACAGGCGCTTAAGCACCGGTTTCCAGAGGTTCACCCCGTGGCCGATTACAAAGACACCCTCAACCTGCCCCAGACCGCTTTCCCAATGAAAGCCGATCTCGCCCAACGTGAACCGGATTTATTGCGCTATTGGCGGGAACTGGACTTGTATCAACGCCAACGCAGCGAATTCGCCGGTCGGCCCCAGTTTGTCCTGCACGACGGCCCGCCCTACGCCAACGGGGTTATCCACATCGGCCACGCCGTGAACAAGGTGCTCAAGGACATCATCGTCAAGTCGAAAACCCTGAGCGGCTTTGATGCGCCCTATGTGCCAGGCTGGGACTGCCACGGACTGCCCATTGAGCAGGTGGTGGAAAAGAAATTGGGTAAGGTCGGCGTTAAGGTGGATGCCCGTCAGTTTCGCAACGCCTGCCGGGCCTTTGCGACGGAGCAGGTCGCTCGTCAGAGCGCCGATTTTCAGCGATTGGGCATCTTGGGCGACTGGGCGAATCCTTACCTGACCATGGATTTCCGCGTGGAAGCGGACATCGTGCGCTCACTGGCGCGGATCATCGCTAATGGCCATTTGTATCGGGGCTCCAAGCCGGTGTATTGGTGCATCGACTGCGGTTCGGCGCTGGCCGAAGCGGAAGTAGAGTACGAAGATCGCGATTCGCCAGCGATTGACGTGCGCTTCCCCGTCGCCGATCCCGAGGCGCTGCTCGTCCGCTTGCATCATGCCGGGGGGCATGGCGGCCAGGGGCCGTTGTCAGTGGTGATTTGGACCACTACGCCCTGGACCCTGCCGGCCAACCAGGCCGTGGCGCTCAATCCAGGGCTGGAATACTTGATGGTCCAGGTTGAGACTGACCGGGGTCAGGAACGGCTGGTAGTCGCTGAAGCGCTGCTGAAAGATTCTCTGGCGCGCTGGCAGGTGGAACATTATCTCGTCCTCGCGCATGGTTTGGGCAGCGATCTGGAAGGGCTGGCGTTGCGTCATCCGTTCTATGATCGAGAAGCGCCGATTATTCTCGGCGATCACGTCACGACTGAAGCCGGCACCGGCGCGGTGCATACCGCCCCTGCCCATGGTCAGGAAGACTATGTGGTGGGCTCTCGCTATGGCCTGCGGGTAGATAATCCTGTTGGCCCGGATGGAAAATTCCTGGCTGATACCCCATTGTTTGCCGGGTTGCACGTTTTCGCCGCCAATGAGCGCGTTATCGACGCCCTCAAGGCGCATGGGATGCTACTGCGCGTCGCCCGGCTGACCCACAGCTACCCACATTGCTGGCGGCACAAGACGCCGATCATCTTCCGGGCGACCCCGCAATGGTTCATCGGCATGGATCATCATGGCTTGCGCGCCCGCGCCCTGGAGGAAATCAAAAAACTCCGGTTTACCCCGGATTGGGGTGAAGCGCGGTTGCAGGGCATGGTGGAAAATCGCCCGGACTGGTGCGTGTCCCGCCAGCGCTCCTGGGGCGTACCGATCACGCTTTTCATGCATAAAAAAACTGGAGAGCTGCATCCGCGCACGCAGGAATTGATGGAGCAGGTCGCGCAGCACATTGAGCAGGGCGGCATTGATGCCTGGTTTGAGCTCGATCCGGTGGAGTTGCTGGGCGCAGAAGCGGCGGACTATGACAAAGCCACCGATACTTTGGATGTGTGGTTCGATTCTGGCACGACGCATTGCTCGGTGCTGGATCGTCGTTCTGAACTGCACTTTCCAGCGGAATTGTATTTGGAAGGCTCCGACCAGCATCGCGGCTGGTTCCAGTCCTCGCTGCTGGCTTCGGTGGCGATGCGCGGTGTCGCGCCTTATAAAGGCTTGCTGACCCACGGCTTCACTGTGGACGCCCAGGGCCGCAAGATGTCGAAATCGCTGGGCAATGTCGTGGCGCCGCAGAAAGTGCTCAACTCGCTGGGCGCCGATATCCTGCGATTGTGGACCGCAGCGACGGATTATCGCGGCGAGATGGGCGTTTCCGATGAGATTCTTAAGCGCATGGCGGACTCTTATCGGCGGATGCGCAACACTGCCCGGTTCCTGCTAGCCAATCTCAACGGCTTTGACCCGGCGCAACATCAGTTGCCGCCGGAACAGATGGTGGCGTTGGATCGCTGGGTAGTGGATCGCGCCCGGCGCTTGCAGGAAGAAATTCTGGAGGCTTACGACCAGTACCTTTTCCACCTGATTTATCAGAAGATTCACAACTTCTGTTCCGTCGATCTGGGCAGTCTGTATCTGGATATCATCAAAGATCGTCAATACACCACCGGCCCCGACAGCGTGGCCCGGCGCTCAGCGCAGACCGCCATGCACCACCTTCTCGAAGCGATGACCCGCTGGCTGGCGCCGATTCTGAGCTTCACCGCCGAGGAAATCTGGCGGAATCTGCCGGGTAAACGCGGCCCCTCAGTGTTTCTGACGACATGGTATACCGGGTTGTTCGCCATCAGCGAGGCAGACCCATTCAGCCCAGCGTACTGGGATCGGCTGCTCAATGTCCGTGAACTGGTCAGCAAAAAACTGGAGCGGTTGCGGATCGAGGGCGGCATCGGTTCCAGCCTGGATGCTGAAGTGACTTTGTATTGCTCTGGCGCGTTGGCGACCGATCTGGCGCAAATGGGCGATGAACTGCGGTTCTTCTTCATCACCTCCGGCGCCCATGTCCGGCCACTGAGTGAAGCGCCCGAGGATGCGGAGACCGAGCAGGTCAACAGTCAGCCGCTGGTTCTGGAGGCTATGGCCAGCAATCACGACAAATGTGTGCGTTGTTGGCATCATCGGATCGATGTCGGTCATTATCCCGATCACCCCGAGCTGTGTGGGCGCTGTGTGGAAAATGTCTTCGGCGCGGGAGAAAAGCGGCTGTTTGCCTGATGGCTCATCATTGATGCGCGGCTTCATCATGAGCCTGATAAAGCGGATAACCTGGAATCTTTTATGTTGAAACCCTGGATTGGGCTGAGCGTTCTGGTGGTCGTGCTGGATCAGGCGACCAAATATCTTGCTGAAACACTGCTGGTCATCCATCAGCCGGTGCCGATCTGGTCGTGGTTCAACCTGATGCTGACCTATAATACCGGCGCTGCTTTCAGCTTCCTGGCTGACGCGGGCGGCTGGCAACGCTGGTTCTTTCTGGGGCTGGGGTCCGCAGTCAGCATCGGTCTGGTCATCTGGCTGAAGCGCCTCCATCCTGAGGAGAAGTGGCTGGCGGCAGCGCTGGCGCTGATTCTGGGCGGGGCAGTCGGCAATTTGATCGACCGGGCTTGGCTTGGCCAGGTGATCGATTTCATCCAGCTTTATTACGACCGCTGGTATTGGCCAGCCTTCAACATCGCGGATTCGGCGATCACGGTCGGCGCAGTGCTACTGGTCGTCGACAGCCTTTGGCCGCCAGCCACCCGTTCCCGGAACGGTTGACCGCATCTTCCATGGCTCTGGAGATTTTTATGGGCGCCTACATTCATCTCGCCAACCCGCGTGGGTTCTGCGCCGGAGTTGATCGAGCCATCGGCATCGTTGAACGGGCGTTAGACTTGTTCGGAGCGCCGATTTACGTGCGCCATGAGGTAGTGCATAACCGCTTTGTGGTGGACAACTTGCGCCAACGGGGTGCGGTGTTCGTCGAGGAACTCGAAGAAATTCCGGATGGGGCGACGGTGATCTTCAGTGCGCACGGTGTCGCGCAGGCGGTTCGGGAACGGGCGGCGCAACGCAGCCTCAAGGTGTTCGACGCCACTTGTCCCCTGGTCACCAAGGTCCATATGGAGGTCAGCCGCCACGCCCGCGCTGGCCGCGAGGTGATTCTGATCGGCCATGCGGGTCATCCCGAGGTCGAGGGCAGCATGGGGCAGTATGATGAGAGAGCGGGTGGGCGGATGTATCTGGTGGAAACGGTCGAAGATGTGGAAACGCTAACCGTGCGCGATCCAACCGAATTGGCTTACGTGACTCAAACCACGTTATCCGTGGATGACACGGCGCGGATTGTTGCAGCGCTGCGCGCCCGGTTTCCCGCCATCGACGGGCCGCGTAAAGATGACATTTGCTACGCCACTCAGAATCGGCAAGACGCGGTGAAAGACCTGTCGCGTAACTGCGAGTTGCTGCTGGTGGTCGGCTCGCGCAACAGTTCCAATTCCAACCGCCTGCGGGAATTAGCCGAAAAGGAAGGCGCGCCGGCGCATCTGATCGACGGACCGGATGACATTGATCCAGCGTGGTTGAACGGTAAAACCGTTATTGGCGTCACTGCTGGCGCTTCAGCGCCGGAAGTGCTGGTGCAGCAGGTCATCGCCCGGTTGCAGGAACTGGGCGCGGCGACGGTCGCGGAAAGCGCTGGCCGGGAAGAAAACGTGGTGTTCGCGCTGCCCAGGGAATTGCGGTAATTGCCCGGTTTTCTGCCCAACTTCTGCGCCAACACCACGGTTTTCCTGACCGTTCTGCTGGCTGAACTGTTTGCTTTGGTGCTGGCGCTCAGCGAAGCCGACCGGCTGGGCGATTTTTGGAACCGCTTGGCGCTGATCTCGTTGTTCGTGCAATGGGTGGTGCTGGGCGTTGCCGCTGTCTTGTGTCTGAGCAGGCGTTGGCTGGCCCGGCTCGGCCCGACTGCCACGACCTTCGCCGTTTTCGGTTTGACGCAAGGGGTCACGTTCATTTTCTCCCTGCTCGGCGGTGGGTTCCTGAATTCATCACCGGAACTGGCCGTTCCCGCGCTGGCTTTTATCGTCCGCAACCTGGCCATTGCCGGCATTATCACCCTGATTGCTTTGCGTTACTTCTACATTGGCTATCAGTGGCAGCAGCAGATCGAAGCGGAATCCCGCGCCCGGTTGCGCGCCTTGCAGGCCCGGATTCATCCCCATTTCCTGTTCAACGCCCTGAACACGATCGCCAGCCTGATTCCCAGCCAGCCGGATCAGGCCGAACAGGCCGTACTCGATCTGGCCGATTTGCTGCGTTCGGCGCTTACGGACCGGATGTCCGTTTCTCTCGCTGAGGAATTGGAGTTGACGCGCCGTTATCTGGCGATTGAACGCCTGCGCATGGGTGAACGGTTGAGCGTGGATTGGCAACTGGCCGAAAATCTGCCGCTCGATAGCCTGTTGCCGCCGCTGGTGTTGCAACCGCTGGTCGAAAACGCGATTCGTCACGGCTTGCAGCGGTTGCCGAAAGGGGGAACGCTCACCGTGCGTATCGACCGGCAACCTCACGCCCTGGACTTTACCCTCACCAATCCTTGCCCTGAAGGCGATTTGCCACGCCAATCCGGTCAGCGCATCGCCCAGGATAATATCCGTCAGCGCTTGGCGCTGGCTTACCCACTGATGCCCCCTTTAAAAATTGTTGAAACGGCTGGCCATTATCAAGTGACGTTCACAATCCCGTTGATGGAATGAACCAGCGCATCGGCAGCGTCCCGGCGCTGGACTGCTACACTTGCAGAAAATCCCCCGATAACCTTGCGGCGCCGCCATGCGTGTCCTGATTGTCGATGACGAACCGCCCGCCCGCGCCCGGTTGCGCGAGCTGCTCAATCGGCTGTCCGACTATGAGCTTTGTGGCGAAGCCAGCGCAGCCGTTGATGCGTTACATCTAACACAGCGGCTGAACCCCGACATTGTGCTGTTGGACATTCAGATGCCGGGTCTGAGTGGTCTGGAAATCGCTCGCCAGTTAGCCGCGCTGGAGCAACCACCTGCGGTGGTTTTCACTACCGCCTACAGCGATCATGCGCTCGAAGCCTTTGATGCCGCTGCCATCGCCTATCTGCTCAAACCGGTGCGGCTGGAGCGACTGGAACAGGCGCTGGCCCGCGCCGGGCGCATCAACCGTGCTCAACGCAGCCGGCTGGCGGCTGATCAGCCAGCGGACGGAAGCCGCTCCCATATTCGCGCCCGGATCGGTCAGCGCCTGGAATTGATTCCACTGGCGGAAATTTTCTATTTCCAGGCGGATCAGAAATATGTCACGGTCCGCCATCGGCATGGCGCAGCGCTGATTGAAGAAGCGCTTAAGACGCTGGAGCAGGAATTGGGCGCACGAGTCGTGCGAGTTCACCGCAACGCTTTGGCAGTGGCAATCCATATTGCCGGATTGGAGAAGGACGCCGAGGGAGGGATAGCGCTGGTCTTCGATGACATCCCCGATCGGCTGGAAGTCAGTCGCCGCCACCTCCCGGCCCTTCGTCAATTCCTTAAGGAAGCCTGAGCGATTTCGGGCGATCTGCGCCGTGTGGCGGGTCAGGTAAAAAATCGAAAATTGACGTTGATGGAGTCCGGCAAGTGCATGATGTTCACGACTGGCGGCCTGGCGCCGATCTCGCTGCGCTGCGTCTGCGCGCTGAGTTGCTGGCGCGCATCCGGGCTTTTTTCGCAGCGCGGAACGTGCTGGAGGTGGAAACGCCGATGCTGTCGGCGGCGGCGATCACCGATCCCCATTTAGCTAGTTTCGCCACAACCTATTTCGGACCGGGACCGCGTTGCCGTCAGCCGCTGTACCTGCAGACCTCGCCGGAATTTCCCATGAAGCGGCTGCTGGCGGCGGGCAGCGGCTGTATCTATCAAATCGCCCGCGTTTTTCGCGACAGCGAAGCGGGCCGTCGTCACAACCCCGAATTCACTCTACTGGAATGGTATCGGGTCGGCTTCGATCATCATCGCTTGATGACCGAAGTGGCGGAGTTGGCGACGGCGTTGCTTAGCGACCGGCTACCGCTGGCGGAGCCGGAACAGTTGAGTTATCGGGAGGCGTTTGAGCGACATCTTGGTTTGAACCCACATCGGACGACTGTGGCGGAGTTGGCGGCGTGCGCACAGCGTAACGACGTTTCCATCCCGCCAGGGATGCCGACAGACGATGTTGATCCTTGGCTGGACTTGTTGTTGACGCATCGGATCGAAGCGCATCTCGGTCAGGGACGGTTGTGCTTTTTGTACGACTATCCGGCTTCACAGGCGGCATTGGCTCGTTTGCGCCCGGGCGATCCACCGGTGGGGGAACGCTTTGAGTTGTATCTGTACGGGGTCGAACTGGCCAATGGGTTCCACGAATTGGGCGACGCTGTGGAGCAGCGCCGCCGCTTTCAAGCGGAGAATGCGGCGCGGCGGGCGCATGGGCTGCCATGGATGCCGGTGGATGACCATTTGTTAGCGGCGCTGGCGGCCGGATTGCCGGATTGCGCTGGAGTGGCGCTGGGCTTTGATCGGCTGGTCATGCTGGCGGCGGGGAAGGCGTCGTTAGCGGAGGTATTGGCGTTTTCATTTGAGCGGGCGTGATTCACGCCCCGGCTTTTGGTCAGCGTAGGCTTTTATTATTTTTCCGTTATTCGACTACACTCAGTTACACTCAGTCGCTAATGGATTAACGTAAACTTCTTTCCTGCCACCCATGAGCAATCATCGTTGCCCTGTAGCGTCGGTCAGACCCAATGGTCAGTGCTCGGGATCGCCACGCTACCTGCATTGGCTGATACCGCTGTCTGTATTGCTGGCTGCGCTGTTCATCGTGTTGTTGGCGACCGGTTTCCGGGTATTGCTTTACACCAGTGCGCCCGGCGTGGTGGCCCGCACCAACAACGATTGGCAAGCCGCGCTGGATCGTGAGGCGGACTTGCGCCGGGATTTGGCCCTGCTTCAGGAGCAATGGCTAGGGCAGCAAGCGCAATGTCCGGCAGTGGTAACCCCGCCGCTAAAGCCTGTGACGCCGCCTGTTCCGCTACTGCCGCCATTAGCGGAAAAGCCGCAGGCGGAAGCGCCGGTTGAACCCATCTCGCCATCCACCCCGGACGAACCGCCGGAGACTCCAGAGTCGGCGTTGCTTCCAGCGGACCCGCCGCCCGCTCCGATCCAGCCTGATACGCCGCTGGTTATTCCCAATCAGCCGGAAAATATGGAATTTCTGAAAGGTTGCTGGCGTTCGGTAACGGATCTTTTTGATACGCGCGATAAAAAACCCATTCAGCATGAATACTGTTTTAATCAGAATGGCGCCGGTCAAGTGAGGGTCATATCTGAAAGTTTTATCTGTAAGGGTAAAATCAATGCGGTGATGCAGGGAAAGAAAAAACTGGTCATTAAAACGCTCAATCAATCGCTCGGCTGTAATAATCAAACCCGCTTTAGTGGTTGGCAGGTCATCTGTCAGGCACAGGCAAACGGCAAAGCCTTATGCCAAGGTGTTAATTATAAAGATAAAACCCGCTTTAGTGTAACCCTGCTTCGCAAATAATTCCCATATCATGGAATCCTGCAATGTTGCGAACTGTCCCGAAATATAAGCCTGTCGTTAGCATTATTCCCGGTGGCTGCATTCAGTTTCTCGATTTTGGATTAAACCTGACCGTTCTGGGCAAATGGGTCTGCGCTTTTAATGAATCGCTCCAAGCTGGCGCGGATGATGTGTATGACCTGCATTGCCTGGAATTGGACGAAGTCACTCAAAGTTATATCAGCCGACAAAATGGGCAGAGCGCCGATCCTCTGTATTCCATCAAGGCGGAAAAAGCGGTTGAGGTTTATCTCGATCAGTGGGTTCCCTTGCCCCTGTTACGGCGGGGCGGCGTTAAGCCCAACGGTCAGCCCGCCTTTCATCCCGGACCGGCGAACTGGGCGCGGGGCCGGTTAACGGCGCTGTCGGAGCCGGATCGTGATGGATACACCCACCGCTTCACCATCGCCCTGGACACGGTCAGTGAACCCCGCCCGCCCGGCGAGATTTATTTCGCTTTGGCCCCCGAAGATGTCCAGTCCGGCGAGGAATTCATGTTGGCTGACGATGCACGGGATAATGCTTGGTTGCTGGGCCAAGATTGGTTCGATGAATGGCTTTACCAACTGTTTTATCGATACAAGACGGCGCAAAAACGCGGCCGTCCCCTGCGGGACGAAGATTTTGAGTATGCCTGTGAACATCTGGCGCGCTATCTGGCTTTTCTCCATGTGCTAGCTCAATCGCGGAACATTCCGACGCTGCGCCTGGTCGATCCCAGCAAATACGCGCCCATTGAGGTCGATCTCATCATCGATGTCGGTAATTCACGCACCTGTGGCGTATTGATCGAAACTATTCCTGATGCCGCCACTACGGATTTGAATAACAGCTACGTGCTGGAATTGCGCGATTTGTCGCGGCCGGAGCAGATTGACCGCGAGCCGTTTGAATCACGCCTGGAATTTAGCAAGACGCTGTTTGGAATGCCGGAGTGCTTGACACTGTCACGGCGCAGTGGCCGGCGAACCGAGGCGTTCATTTGGCCAACGGTGGTGCGGGTTGGAGAAGAAGCAGCGCGTTTGGCCGCTCACTCGGCGGCGGCCAGCGGCAACACTGGCATGTCCAGCCCCAAGCGCTATCTGTGGGATTTGCAGCCCCGCCATCAGGAGTGGCGCTATAACCGTCCGACTGACGACCCCGTTACTGGCGAACAGCCGGTTACTTCCGGTAATTACATCCTCGATCTCAATGAAGTCGGCACCCCGCTAACGCATCTGCAAAGCGGGCGGTTGCGGCGCGAGGCGGCCTTTCGCACGCAGTCGCTCGAACCGGCCTTGCGCGCCCGCTATTCACGCAGCTCGTTAATGATGTTCGTCTTGAGCGAACTGATCATGCAAGCTTTGGCGACCATCAACTCGCCGGCGCAGCGCAGCGAGCGCCCACATTCCGACATTCCGCGCCGGTTGCGGCGGGTGATTCTGACAGTGCCGACCGCCATGCCCCTGACCGAGCGCAAACTGTTTCGTCGCTGGGCGGAATGGGCGCGGGATACGCTCTGGATGGCGCTGGGCTGGCGGGATTGGCTGGCGGTCAGTCGCAAAGGTGTGCGCACCGCTCGCAGCAACGATTATCGAGAGGCGCCGGATGTGCGGGCCGACTGGGATGAAGCCAGCGCCAGCCAACTGGTGTTTCTATTCAATGAGATCACGCGGAAGTTCCAGGGCGATGTGCGGTTTCTCTTTCGCCTGTATGGCCGGCAACGCGCCGGGCATCCGGGCCGGGAGAGCCTGCGCATTGCCACGCTGGATATTGGCGGCGGCACGACGGCGCTGATGATCACGACCTATGAAGCTTTGGGCGATGGCGCAACGGCAGTCATCCGGCCCCATCAACTGTTCCGCGAGGGATTTACGATCGCCGGGGACGACATTCTACGGACGGTGATCGAGCGCCATATCCTGGAAGCTATCCGCCAAGCCTTGCAGGCGGCAGGCATTGCTGATCCCAAGGCGTTGTTGAATCAGTTATTTGGCGGTGATTTCGGCGGGCAGTCGGAGCTGGATCGCGCCCTGCGTCGGCAGTTTGCGGTCCAACTGGCCACGCCCATTGCGTTGCGGCTGCTGCGCGACTATGAGGCGGTGGATTTCCAGAAGGGCAATCCGGGCTACAGCCGTTCCTTGCGGGATTATCTGCCCGACCCGGCGCAGTGGCCAGCTCATCTGGCGGCTTATGTCGAGCAGGCGGCCCAGCAAGAAGGCGCATTGCGCTTCGATCTGGCGACCGCGCCGCTGGCGTTCGACGCCCGCGCTCTGGATCGCACGGTGCGCGGCTGCATCGGGCCGATTCTGGCCGATTTGTGCGAGATGATTCATCTTTACGACTGCGATTTGTTGCTATTGACGGGACGGCCTTCGCGGTTGCCGGCGGTCGGTGGGGTGGTGCGGGCGAAAATGCCCTTGTCTCCGGATCGGATCATCGCTCTGCATCAATATCGGGTCAGCAACTGGTATCCCTACCGCGACGCCCACGGACGGATCGCTGATCCCAAAACCACAGTGGTCATCGGCGCCATGCTGTGCGCGCTCGCTGAGGGTCAGTTAGAGGCGTTTTCATTTCGCAGCAGTGAGCTGCATCCGCAATCCACCGCCCGCTTTGTCGGCGAAATGGAGCTGTCCGGGCAGATGCTGGACAGTAAGGCATTTTTCCGGGAACTGAATCTGGACAGTGAGGAACAGCGGGAATTGACGCATACCTTCAGCTTTGAAGCGCCGCTGTTCATCGGGTTTCGTCAACTGGAAGCCGAGCGTTGGCCAGCGACGCCCTTTTACCGGCTCAGTTTCGCCAATCAGCAGGCGATTGCGAATGCCCGGGGGCGGTTGCCCTACCAGGTCACGGTCAGTTTCACCTCCGGTCCCCATGATGATGCGGCCGGCGGCAGTGCGGATATTGATGAAGGGGAATTCAAAATTGAGGAAGTCACCGCTGCCGACGGCGCCCCCGTGCGGCGGGAGGAACTGACACTGCGCCTGCAAACTCTGAAAAATCAGGAAGGTTATTGGCTGGACACGGGCATTTTTAGCATCGTGTAGCGCCTCCCCACTCAAGGACACCGTTCCAGAGCCCGCCGTCGCTGCTCGCCCCGGAACTGTACCGGGTGTAGCGCCTCCCCACTCAAGGACACCGTTCCAGAGGGAAGACCAAATGTTGCCTGAAGATGAAAAACTGGTGGAGCGTTGCCGGACCGTGGGTCAGGCGTTGCAAACTGCCTGGACCTGGGTGAACGATAACCATAGCCGCATTGGTCAAGCCAGCGCCGGCTTGCGCCGCGATCTGCGCAAGAACCTGTTGTTGGCGCGGGGTTTGGAAGTGGCCGCACACCGCAAAATGGGCGTGGGCGTATTTGGTCCCAGTCAAGCCGGCAAATCCTATCTGGTGTCGGCGCTGGCCCGACCTGGCGCTCATCCGCTCATCGCCCATTTTGCCGGGCGCTCGATGGATTTTATCCGGGAAATTAACCCGGAAGGTGGGCGTGAATCCACCGGGCTGGTCACCCGCTTTACGCTGGATCGCTCGCCGGAGGCGCCGCCGGACTATCCAGTGGAACTGCGTTTGCTCACCCAGAGTGATCTGGTCAAGATCATTGGCAACACCTATTACGCCGATTGCCGCCATGATGACTGGCCTGATCCCGATCCGGAGGTGATTCTCCAACGGTTGGCCGAACTCGCGCAACAGGCGCAGCCCGCCGCCGTCGATCCGTTGTGTGATGATGATCTTTATGATCTGGAAGATTATTTCTGGCGTTCTTTTCGCGGCGCCGGGCGAATCAAGGTATTGAAGAACACTCCGTTCTGGAGTCAGGCTGCCGATCTTGCGCCCCGTCTGCCGCCGGCTGAGCGCGCCCGGCTGTTCGCGGTGCTGTGGGGTGATGTCGAGGCGTTTACCCAGCTTTATCTGCGGTTGTATCACGCCCTGAAAAGTCTGGACTTCGCTCCGGTCGCCCGTTGTCCGCTGGGGGCGCTGACGCCGCGTGAGCTGAGCATTATTGATGTGCAGATGTTGCGTGGATTGGGGGCGGACAGCGGCGAGCGAGTGGCGGTGCTGGCCGGCGCGCACCCGGTTCATTTACTGCGCGCCGAAGTTGCCGCGCTGACCGCCGAACTCAAGATCGTGCTGGAGCATCCGCCCGGTAGTCTGGACGGCATGGCCTATGGCTTTTTTGAACATACCGACCTGTTGGATTTTCCCGGCGCTCGGTCGCGGGAGCAGATCAAGGATTTGTCGGAGTATTTGAGCCGCCCCGAAGCACTGTCAGGCTTTTTCCTGCGCGGCAAGGTCGCTTATCTGTTCGAGCGCTACTGCGCCGAGCAGGAATTAGCGGCCATGCTGCTGTGCATCGGTCCCGGCAATCAGGAAGTGCGCGGCTTGCCCGACCTGGTTAACGACTGGATCGCCGCCACCCATGGCGCGACCGCCGAAGCGCGCACCGACCGCCCAGCGTCGCTATTCCTGGTGCTGACCAAATTTGACATGGAGTTTGAGCAGAAAGCGGGTGCGTCCGACGATCCGACGCAACGCTGGAGCATTCGCCTGTATTCCTCGCTGCTGGATTTTTTTGGCAAGCAGCATGATTGGCCGCATCACTGGAATCCGCAGGGCGGTTTTTGCAATACCTTCTGGCTGCGCAATCCCCATTTCAAGCAGAAGGCGATGTTCGACTATGACGGCGACTATGAACGCCAGGTGCGCGATTCGGAACAAGCCTACATTGCCAACCTGCGGACCGGGTTTTTGCACAACCCCGAAGTCCGCTGTCATTTCACTGATCCAGCCCGCGCTTGGGACGCTGCCCTGCGCTTAAATGATGGCGGTGTGGGTTATCTGGTGGAGCAATTGAGCGCAGTGTGCAGACCGGAACTCAAGCGACAGCAAGTCGCCCGGCGGCTGGATGAACTGGCTCGCGCCGCTGCGGGCCGGCTACAGAGCTATTACATCAGCGATGATGTGGAAGCCGAACGCGCCAAGAAGCGGGAATTGGGCAAGATGCTGGCGCGAAAGCTGGTGAATTGCGCCGTCGCGCAACGTTTCGGCGAATTTCTTTGGAATCTATACGTCAGTGATGAGCGCTTGTATGACGTGTACTTTCAGGTGGAGCGTCAGCCAGACGAGCCGCAGGCAGAATTGGCCCGTCCTGAATCGGAATTGATTGGCGCACAAGTGGATGCGGCAGATTTGCTGGGTTTGTTCGGCGACGATGAGCCAGCAGAGCCTACTCCCGCTGCTGAATCGCCCCGCGCTCGTCCGTCGTTGATGATGGACGCCGCCGACCGCTATGCCCGCGAGGTGATGGCGCATTGGCTGGATCAGTTGCGGGAATTGAGCGGCGAACGCGCTGCGCAAAGCTACTTCGGGCTGGCGGCGGATGAATTTGGCGCACTGGTTCACGAGTTGGCGACTGGCGCTGAGCGACTGGAATTGCATCAGCACATCGCCGCTGGCGTGCGAGATATTTCGCATTTTCATAATATCCACCGCGAGAAAATGGCCTGGAAGCAGGCAGCGCTGGCGGCGGCGCGGTTGAATGCTTATGTGAGCGGTTTGGGCCTGGACCCGCAGGGCGATCCGGCCCGGCGACCGGTGATCACCGTGGCGGGGCGGCAGCGACCCCTGTTTGCGCCGCGCCCACCCCTGGCCGGTTATCCAGCGCTCGGCCCCCGGCCTTTGCCTTACGACCAGGATTTTTACGCCGATTGGCTGTATGCGTTGACCCTGCTCATGCAGAGCAATGTCGCCGGGTTGGCGGCGACGGAAGCGGATCTCGAACAAAACCGACGATTGGGTCAGGCGCTGGCGGCGCTCGACACCCATTTCTGAACGGGGCGCAACGGCTATGATGATACCCTCTTCCGCGCTGGAGGTACCCGGTTACACTCTGGAACAGCGCCTCGGCGCAGGCGGCATGGCGCAGGTTTACCTGGCGGTGCAACACTCTCTGAACCGGAAAGTGGCGCTTAAGATCATGACGCTGGCTGAGCCGGAGTTGCGCCAGCGTTTTATTCATGAAGGCCGCATGGTCGCCCGCCTCAGCCATCACCACATCATCACCGTCCACGATGTCGGTGAATTTCCCGGCGGCTGTTACATCGCCATGGAGTACGCTGATGGCGGCGCCTTGGATCAACGGATCAAGCAACGATTGACCGTCGAACAGGCGTTGACGGTTTTTCGGCAAATTGCCTCAGCGCTCGACCATGCCCATCAGCGAGGACTGGTGCATCGGGACATCAAGCCCGCCAATATCTTGTTCATGGCCAATGGCGACGCCAAGGTGGCGGATTTCGGTATCGCCAAAGACAACCATCAGGACCACCATTTGACGCAGACCGGTTCGGTGTTAGGGACGCCGATTTACATGAGTCCTGAACAGGCGTTGGGGGATCGAGTGACCAGCCGCAGCGACCTCTACAGTCTAGGCGTCATGTTCTACGAGATGTTGACCGGCAACCGACCTTATAAAGCCCAGACCAGTCAGGCCCTGCTGGCCATGCACATCCAGGACCCCATTCCGCGCCTGCCCAAATCCTTGGCCCGTTACCAAGGAGTCGTGGATCGGCTGATGGCTAAACAGCCGGAACAGCGCTTTGCCACGGCAGCGGAATTGCTGGCCGTTTTATCGCAAATCCAGCAGGCCCCGACCGAGCAGGCCGAAGGCGAGAGCATCATGAACGAGGGCGAATGGCGGGTGCGCGTGGAGCTCGATCCCCAGCAACGCGCTGGCTATGCGGTGCTGGTCATTGAGGGTCTGGCATTGCCGCCGCATGAGGTGCAGTACAGTATCCGACGCTCAGGCTTTGGCAATGACGACTTGGGACCGGACGGCTGGTGCAACGGTGAACACTGGTTTGCGCCGCGACAGGTTGAAACGCTCTCAGCTCAGGAAAGCCGGTTGACGGTCGGGCCGGAGATTGCGCAGCACCTGGAAAATGGTAATTATCAGATCAGCCTGAAAGCGCCGGGTTTCAGCCAGTCACAGGAGCGGGTGATGCGTTGGCGCGATATTCCGCAACCGGCGGCAGTGGTCAAACGTCGTCGTGGCGGCATGGCGACGCCTGCGCCCGCGCCCGCAGCGCAATCCGCTCTGTCCGCTGCAGAGGCAACGGCTATCGGCCAGGATCAGTCGGCGCCGACGGTTGTTGAGACGGATCAAGCCGCTTCGCCTGAAGAGAGGCAGGCGGTGAGTGAAGGCCGGCCCATCGATCAGCAGCGCCAGCCGCCCAGAATCGCAGGGTGGGCCTTGGCGGTGCTCGGGATATCGGCAGCGTTGGGGGCCGGGTGGTGGTGGTGGTGGCAAGCGCGTGAATCCGTTTCGCCGCCGCCGATTGTTGCAAAACCGGTAGAAACACCGTCGCCCCCGGTGGAGTCGTCGGCTTTCACGGTTCAGAACGCCCGCCAGAAGCTGCAGGAAGGTTTGACGCCCGACCAGATGTACACACTAGCGCAACAGTTTCAGGCCCAGCCTGATGGCCTGCCAGGCGCACTACTCCTATACGGACAGGCTGCGGAACAAGGGCATGCCGCCGCCGCCCTGAAGTTGGGAGAGATGTACGATCCCGCGTCCAGCGCGCCTACCCCGTTGCCGCGCCGCCGCGCCGCTAAGGCCTATGAGTGGTATCAGCGGGCTGGGGCGGGTGGTGTTCCTGAAGCCAGTCAACAGTTGAACGCACTACGCGCCTGGGCGGAACGGGAAGCAGCGCGTGGCGATGCCGATGCGCAGGCATTGTTGCAGGAATGGCAGCCCTAGGAGAAAACCCCAATGACCCGAATTCGCTTCATTCGACAAGGGCTGGTCGCGGCAATTGTAGTCAGTTGCGCGGGACAGGCCGTGCTGGCCGCTGCGCCGTTGCTCATGGAAGGCAAGAAAACCCTGTATCAGCGTGTTTTGACCCATCCTGGCGCACAGCTACGCGATACGCCAGGCGCTAGCGGTCAGCCGTTGGCGAAAGCGCCGCCGGCATTCTCGGCGTTGTATGTCTATGAGCGCCAGACGGTGGAGGGTGAAGCCTGGATGCGGGTCGGGGCCGCCAGCAGCGGCGAATCAGACGGCTGGATGGCGGCCAGCCAGGCGAGCGACTGGAAACAGACCCTGGTGCTCAAGTTTGCCGAACGATCCGGGCGTCAGCCGGTGCTGTTCTTCCGCACCCAAAACCCGCTGACGACGCTGATCAATGATCCAGCGCCAGCCCAGCGGGTGCAGGCGCTGCTGGCGCAGGCGCAGGCGGCTAAGGCAGGTCAGGCCAGTGCGGGCGAACTGGTCGCGCTGGAGCCCCAGGAAGCGGCGGTTGCGCAAAGTCGCTTCTATCTGCTGCCGATTTTCAACTTCACGGAAGCGTACATTCCGAGTGGCCAACCGGTACAACTGTTGCAAGTCGCATCCATCGATCCGGGCGGCGGCGTGCAAACCATGACCACGCCGCCGCCACGTTCGTTGAAGACAGCCATGGCGTTCGTGATCGACACCACGCTCTCCATGGGGCCGTACATCGACCGCACCCGCCAGGTGATCGCCCAACTCTATGACGCTATCGCCGCTGCCGGTTTGAGCGACAAGGTCAGTTTTGGCCTGGTGGCCTATCGCAGCAGCGTTGCCAAAACGCCGGGTTTGGAATACGTCAGCCGGATTTACGCTAATTTGCAGGAGGGCCAGGACCGTGAACAGTTCCTCGATCTGGTGGGCAGCGTAAAGGACACTAAAGTCTCCAGCCATTCTTTCAATGAAGACGCTTTCGCCGGCGTCATGGACGCTTTGGAGAATATGGACTGGAGCGATTACGGCGCCCGTATTCTGTTCTTGATCACCGACGCCGGAGCCTTGGGCGGTAATGATCCCTTTTCCGCGACCGGCATGGATGCAGCGCAGATTCTGGAGGCCGCACAGCAACGGCAGGTCACGATCTTTGTGCTCCACCTGCTGACCCCATCGGGTGTTAAAAACCATGGGCCGGCCAAAGGTCAGTATCGGCAATTGTCCGCGAATCCCAACCCCTATATTGGCGATTTGTATGTGCCTATTCCGGCAGGCGATGTTGATCGCTTCGGGCAAGAGATGGGGCGTCTGGCTTCCGTATACACCCAACTGGTGCGGGATGTCGCCGCCGGCAAGCCATTAAATCCACCGCCGCCGGCCAAACCGATGACCGATCCCAAGGCCAAGGCGGAAGCGCTGGGTTACGCCATGCACATGGATTTTCTCGGGCGGACCCGGAGCGCCCAAGCGCCACGGGTCGTTTCCGCCTGGGTCGCCGATCATGATTTGGCCGATCCAGCGCAGCCGGCTTTTCAGGTGTGCCTCCTGTTGAGCAAGCATCAATTGAATGAGTTGCAACGGGGACTTAAGGCGGTGGTGGACGCCGCGATCAAGACGCGCATCAGTCCACAGAACTTCTTTCAGGAAGTCGCCTCGGCGGCGGCCCATCTCAGCCGCGAGCCCAACCGGCTGGGCCAGAAGACCTTTGGCAATCTGTACGAAAGTGGGTTGCTCGGCGAATTTTTGGAAGGGCTGCCTTATAAAAGTAAAGTGCTGGGGATTACTCAGGATTTATGGCTGAGTTGGAGCGTGGGCGAACAGCAAGACTTCATCGACGAGCTGGAATCTAAAATCAAGCTTTATGAAAAATTCCACAATGACACAGGCAACTGGGTCCGTTTTGGCAACGCCGGGCCTGGCGATGCGGTGTATCGGGTGCCGAAAAGCGCGTTGCCCTGAGCAAAACCCGGCGACAGCATTGAGCCCCAGGCGAAACCTGCTACTGCGCCGCCATGCCTGATGCCGTGTTTCAAATTCGCCAGTTGCGCAAACAGCGGGTCTGCCGTGGTGCAGCGTTTTGCCTGGAAGTGCCGGAATTGACCATTCAGGCCGGGGAGCGGCTGGCGCTGGTCGGCGCGAGTGGTTCCGGCAAGAGCACTCTGCTGGACATCCTGGCCATGGTGTTAAGCATCGATAGCGCCGAGACGTTTACTTTCACCCCTCCTGGCCGACCCGTCCACGATCTGGCGCGGCTCTGGCAGCGCGGCGAACTGGACGCCTTCACCTGCCTGCGCCGACATTATTTCGGCTATGTATTGCAAAACGGGGGGCTGCTGGGGTTCCTGACCGTGCGCGACAACATCGCCCTGCCGCGCCGCTGGTGCGCCTTACCGGAGGGTGGCGCGGTGGCGTGGCTGGCGGAACGGCTGGGATTAACCGGCTTGCTTGATGCGTACCCCGCTACCCTGTCGGTGGGAGAGCGGCAGCGGGTCGCGATTGCCCGCGCCCTGGCGCATGACCCGCCCATTATTTTGGCGGACGAGCCGACAGCCTCTCTGGACCCGCTGAACGCCGATGGCGTGATGGAACTGTTTCTGGGGCTGGCGACGGAACAGGGCGTCACCGTCATCGTCGCCAGCCATGACTGGACACGGATGGAGCGTTATGGCTTGCGGCGGATTGCGCCAGAACTGGCGTGGCAACGGCAAACAGACGGCGGTCAAGTAATCGCCCGTTTCACCCGGATTGATGAATGAAACTCATCGGCCACGTCGTCCATTTGGCCTGGCGGGATTATGTCCATGAATGGCGGCTGTCGTTGTGCGCTGTGCTGGCGCTGGCGGCGGTGCTGGCGCCGCTGCTGGTCTTGTTGGGACTCAAGCACGGTGTGGTGTCCACGCTGATCGAACGGCTGGCCAAAGAGCCGCGCAACCGGGAATTGCTGCCAGTGGGTAGCCAGCGCCTGACGCTGGACTGGTTCGACACACTGCGCACGCGGCCCGAGGTAGCGTTTATCATTCCCCGCACCCGCCAGATCGCCGGGACGTTGGAAATGCGCCGCCCGGAGTGGGGCCGCTCGGTGACAGTGGAATTGTTGCCGACTGCGCTCGGCGATCCGCTGCTGCCTCAAGGGATCTCGCCGCCGATGGAATCGTCGCAATTGCTGGTCACTCAGCCGGTAGCGGAAAAGTTGCAGTTGCGCGGGGGTGAATCTTTAGCAGCGGCGGTGAGCCGCAGCCACCGTGGCCGCCTGGAATACGCCCAGATGACCGTCACGGTTACGGCGGTGTTGCCGCTGGCCGCTTTTAGCCGGGACGCCGCGTTCGCCCGCCTCGATCTGCTGGAAGCGGTGGAAGATTATCGGGATGGTTTTGCTGTAGAACGCTTCGGCTGGCCGGGACAACCGGTTCCCACAGATACCCCGGAACGACATTACCCGGCTTTCCGCCTGTATGCCGGAACGTTGGATCAGGTTGCACCCCTGCGGGATGTTTTGCTGGAACGGGGCGTTGAAGTCGAAACCCAGGCAGCAGACATTGCCCGGATTCAGGCGCTGAACCGCAATTTGACGACAGTATTCGCCATCATCGCCGTTCTGAGTGCGTCAGGCTACGCTTGCGCGCTGGGCGTGAACATGTTGGCGGCGGTCGAGCGTAAACGCCGTGAATTAAGTATTTTACGCCTGCTGGGACTGCCAGGGCGCGGGCTGATGGGTTTTCCACTCATTCAGGCGCTGCTGACGGCCGGGTTTGGCGTGATAGCCGCCGGCCTGGCTTATCTGCTGACCAGCACATTGATTAATCAGCGATTCGCTGACCAGATGCAGGCCGGTGAAGCTGTGTGTCGGCTCACCGTCGGGCAGGGTGGAATCGCCGCCGCCACTACTGTATTGGTCTTGTTGTTCGCCGCCGGCGCTGGCGGTTGGCGGGCGGCGCGCATTGAACCGGCAGAGGGTCTTCGCGATGTCTGAAAGGCAGCCTTTTCATCCTCGGCGCTGGTTGGCGGGCGAGAGAGCCGGGGTGAAAGCCTCCTGGCGACTGCTGGGCTTGGCGGCGGGATTCAGCGCCGCTGTCGCGCTGGCGCAACCTGCGCCTGATCCACTGTTCAATCCGCAGCCGCTGGCCGATGATCTGGACCTGCCGCTGCCTTGCGGCGGCAAGATGGTGTTTCGCTATGTCTACATCCTGGGCAAAGGGCTGCTCGACGATCAAAGCTTCAATCTCGGTTACCCCTTCAGCGAAGGCGAGCCGGGCTACCGTCAGGCGTATTTAGCCGGTTATCGCAGCGGCTCGGTGGCGGGCCAGTTTCTGCTGGAAGAGGTACCGTCCGCTTGGCGCAATACGCTGGGGCCAGCGCTGAAGCGCTTAACTGCCGCGCCCGAAGAACCGTTGCAACCGCTGCTGTACTTCATCGGCAAGTACGAAGTGACCGATTGGCAATACCGCCTGGTCATGTCCCAGGCCGAGGCGATGTCATCCACCGCTCATCCTGCTTCCCCACCCGGTTGTCCACCTCCGGAAGCGGGAGCGATCACCCAACGCTTGCCCAAGGTGAATCTATCCTGGTTCGACGCCTTGCGCTTTACCGAGGTTTACAGTCAATGGCTGGCCCGCAACGCCCGGGATCGGCTACCCGCCGCTGCGGGTGGCCCGGAGAAGGGGGGGGCGCTGGCCTTTATCCGCCTGCCAAGCGAAGCGGAATGGGAATTTGCGGCGCGTGGAGGTCATCAGGTGAATCGTCAGGAGTTGGAAGGCCGGCTCTTTCCCCGGAAACTGGAAGGCGGTGGCGAGGGGGCATTGGGCGACTGGGTGGTTTACCAGTCGGCTACCGGTGGCAGTGGTTTCACGGCGCGGTTGATGCCGATTGGCGCCAAACGTCCCAATCCCGTCGGTTTACACGATGTCATCGGCAATGCCGCTGAAATGATTTTGGAGCCATTTCATCTGGTGCGCGGCAGCGGGCGGGCGCATGGCGCGACTGGCGGCTTTGTCGTCAAAGGCGGCAATTACACGGAAGGGGAAGACGCGCTGCTGACCGGGATGCGGCGGGAATATCCATTTTTCAATGAGAACGGTACGTCGCGCCGTAACGAAACGACTGGGTTCCGGGTGGTCATCGCCACCCTCTCTGCACCGGGCGCTCGTGCGCAAACCTTGTTAGAGCAGTGGGAACGGGAGGGGCGTTTCGCCAATCTCGTTGATCTTGAAGCGATTGCCGATCCCACTCAGCGCCTGGACGCCATCATTACAGCCACCCAGGATGAAAAACAGAAGAAGGCGCTGGGCGCAATTAACGCTGAACTCAAACAAACCGCAGGTCTGCTGGCGGAACAACGTAAAAACGCCGTGGCCAACCTGATCCAGTCAGCGGCGCTAATCGCCGAGACCATCAAAAACTATCATGGGCGGTTGCAGAATTTGCAGGAACAGTTGCAGTTGGCGCGCCAGACCGGGCAAAGCCAGGACGCTGCGGGTTATGCAGCCACCATCGCCAACGGCAACAAAGCCTTGCAGGGGGCGTTGTCGATTTATGTCGATAACATCGCTTCTTGCATCAACTATCCCGATGCGGTCGTGCAGGAACAGGCGACCCGGGCGCGCGAGGAGTTGGGGCGCAAAGAGGTGTTGGGCCGTACCTTGGCGCGGCGCACGGATTTATTTCTCAACCACGTACAGCAATATCGCAAGCAACTGAAGGCTGATCCCGAGAAGGTGCTGAGCGACATTATCAATCCCGTCCGATCATGATTCCAAAGGAGACGCTAATGATATTTATTCATTCCTTTTGCAAACGTTCCGCGCTGGCCTTGGCGATTGCGGGCAGTCTGGGTTTGCACGGCTGCGCCACCCTGCCGGGTCAGGAACCCACAACACAGGTGTCCAGTGTGGCCCGGCTGGTGACGACCGACTACTACCCCAACTGTTACCAGCCGGTCGAAGAGTTGCGTCGTTACGATGTCAGCGCCCGCATGGCCAAGCGTCAAGAGGAGGCCAGAACAGCCGGTATCCTGGCCGGCGCCGCGATTGGCGCTATCGCCGGGGCCGCTCTGGACAGTGGCAGCCGGGGTCGCGGCGCGTTACTGGGCGGGTTGGCGGGCGGCTTGATCGGAGCCATGGCGACCGCGCAACAGGATCAGGGCGCTACACAGCAAGCGGCTCAGGATCGCTCCAATCTCACTGACAAATACGCTTATTACATTGACGGCGATGTCAGCGACATGGATTTAACCCTGGCATCGGCGCAAAAGGCGCAGAGCTGCTATCAGAAAGAATATTCCAAACTGCTCCGGGATAAAAAACGGGGTCGCGTCACGGCCCAGGAGGGGCGGCAACGCTTGACAGAAATCGTCGCGGGGTTACAGGAAACCAATGGGCTGATCGCCACGGTGGACAGCCGTTTCACGGAAAACGTGGCTGTTTACACCCGTTCTTATGAAGAAACCTTGCAACAGTCCGGTTTGAACCGAACCCAGGTGGCTAGCGCGGCGGCCCCCGCCAAGAAGCCCGCCAAGTCCAGAGGCGCGGCAACTCCAGTGGTCTCCCAGTCGAAGGGTGCGACTCCAGCAGTTTCCAAGGAAATCAAGGAGACGGAAAAAAAGTTGCAGCAGGCTGAAACCAAGCGCGTGGAAAGCCGGAAGGTGGCGCAGAACGGCGCCAATATGGTGCGGGATATTTGCAAGAATCCAGACGCCAGCGATTGGGCGCCGGCGGATAAATGTACGGCTTGATCTGAGCCGAATCCATTGCCATCACGATCTCCAGGGTGAGCGCGCCATGAGTCCGTTACGGTTTATTCGCACTTCCGAGATGAATGCCTTTGCCCCGATTCGATGGCGCGGACGACGGGTGCTGGAGGCTTTCGAGCCACTGCAAGCCTTTTTAGCGGCGAAAAGCAACGGACAGCTCAGTGGATTGCTGGCGGAGCCGGCTCTAGCCAGCGAGGGCAGTAGCGCCGCTCGCTCGATTGCCTGGTATACCTCGGCGGAAGGCGAGATCGTTCCGCTGCCGCAAGCGTCTCCCGACCAGCAGCGAGAAGCACAGCGCTGGCTTGAGAACGCCCTGCAATCCGCCTCTGCGAGCAGCGATCCGGATATTGGTCCATTGCTGCAACGGGCGCTGATCGTCGCGACCCTGGAAGATATTCTGCTGGTGGGCGGTCAGGTTGTCCTGATTAACTGGGGATTGGCCCCACCGTCGGTCGTCGACCGTGAAGACGGGCTACGGCAACACTTTGCCGCGACGCTGGGTCGTTATGTGTCATTGCCCTGGTTAATGGCGACGACTCCTGGCGACGACCGCGCTCCAGACCCTGCGCCGGTTGATGTGTCTGCACCGCCTGATCGGGCATCACCGGTTCAGACAACGCCGAAAACAGCCTCGGCATCCACGCCGCCGGTGATTAAAACAGCATCGCCGGCTCTGGAATCGCTGCCTGCCTGGTATCAGCGCCCCTGGGCTTGGGCTTTAAGCGGTGCGTTGCTGCTGATCTGTGGTCTCTTGCTGGGTTTGCTGATCCGCTGGATGGCTGCGCCTTTGCCCCTACCACCGGTCGCCAACGATCTGTTGAGTTTACAAAATGAGGTTAACCGCTCTTTGGAGGAGCAGGTGGCCCGCCTCCGCAACGCACTGACAGGCGATGTGTGCGCGGTTGAGTCCCCAGTCCCGCTGCTGCCGTTCCCGGCGCAAAGTTCACTCTTGCCGGCGCCGGGTGATCCGGCGCCGGCCCCAGGGGATCGTCCGACCCCCACGCTGGCGCAACGCCTGGAAGAAACGACGGTCCTGGTGCTTTCGCCTCAAGCCGACGGGTTGAGCATGGGCACCGGTTTTTTGGTGGCGCCGGGCGTGATCCTGAGTAATAGCCATGTGGTCGGAACGCCTGCGCCTGACCGCTCGATTTTCGTCACGGGCAGAGCGTTGGGTGGCCTGCAAAAAGCGCAGTTGTTAAACGCCACGCCACTATCGGGATCACGGGAGCGGCTGAACACACCGGATTTTGCCTTACTGAAATTGACCGCCGGGACATCGGGCAATAGTCCATCGTTGCCATTGACCGTCGTAGCTGAAAAGTTGAATCCAGTGGTCGCCGCCGGGTTCCCTGGCTTCGAGTTACAGGTTGATCCGAAGTTTGCGGCGTTGCTGGACAAAAATGAAATGTCCGCTATCCCGGAGCTGGTGTTGTCCAGCGGCGAAATCAGCGTCATGCGCAGTGAGGGCGATGCGCCGACTATTATTGCGCATACCGCCATCGTCTCCCAGGGTAACAGCGGGGGGCCGCTGGTGGATCGGTGTGGGCGGGTGGTGGGCGTTAACACCCTGATTCGCCTGGATGACGAGTCGCGGCGTCAAGGGAATTATGCGCTGGGCGGCAACGCGCTGGTGGCTTATCTACGCCAACATCAGATTCCCGTCCGGGTAGCCGAAAATCCCTGCACGACGACGACTCCCTGAATTTTGAGATAGAGGCGGGCCCCCACCATGATCGCAACGACCCATTTGCTAACCACCGAACGCTCGCGGGCGCAATTGATGGGCGTCCGTGGCCAGTGGGTGGTCAGCGCCTACCAGCAAATGGCCCGGTTCATTGAATTGCGGCTAGGCCGGAGTCATCTCTTGTTATTCGCTGAACCGGTGATCGCCGTCAATGCGATTGATTGGTTCACCGCTGCCGAGGGCTCAGTCAAATCCTTTGCCCAGCTTGATGAAACCGAACAGGCGGCGTTGCTGCAAACTACCCGACGGCTGGTCACTGACCTTCAGCAGCTCTCTGAACAATTGAGCATCAGTCAACAAGCGGATCAGAATCTGATCGGTGAAATTCTCCAGAATATGCTGGCGTTTCCTGATCAAAGTGTGTTCCAGGTCGGCGAACAACCGGTGGTCGCGGGCTGGGGACTCCGGCTCAATGAGACCGGGTTGACGTGGCGGGTGGCGGCGATCATACAGTCAAAAACCCCGGTTGGGTTGGATGCAGGAACCATTGAGCCTTTGTCGGGTGTGCGCAAAGCGCGCCAGCCGGTGGACTCGCCAGCAATGCCCATTGCCCGGCGACGGCCAGGAACGCCAGCAAGCGCCGCGCCGAATATAGATTCCGTTGTTTCTAGCGAACGGGAAATGGCGTCAGGCGCCCGATGGCGGTGGATGTTACTGACAGGGTTATTGCTTGCGCTGCTGATGGCGTTGCTGCTGGGGTTGCGTGGTTGTGAAGGAATCGCACTACAGTGGGGTTCTCTGCCTTTGGCCGCTCCTCGTGAACCCAGCGTTCAACCTGCGGTGGTAGAACCGAACGTTCGGGAATCGGTAGATTCATTGGCCGACGCCCGCCAACGCGAATACCAGTTGCGTCAACAATTGGCCCAACTGCAAGCCACATGGTTGCAGCAGCAGCGGGCCTGCAGGCGTCGATAACAACACCATGGAATGGGGCTGAATTTTCACGATTTATTATCAGGACTTTCGCTTTTCGTCATTCCCGCGTATGCGGGAATCCAGTCATTCGTTGAAAAGAATGGATACCCGCCTTCGCGGGTATGACGAATTTACGGGTTTAGCGAAAGTCCTGATTATTTATATTCAACTAGATCACCATGCACGATATTCAAGCCTACTGGCGAGAACTGGACGAACTGCGGCGGGTGGCAGGGGCGGAGCATGAAGGCGCGCTGTCCCAGGCTTTCGCCGGCCTGCTGAAAGCGTGGGCGGTGGAGCATCAACTGGTCTTGTCGCAACAGCATCCGTTCACGACGCCATCGGGCAAAGTGCTGCGGCCTGATGGCGCGTTGCTGGATCGGGTGCGGCTGACGCATGGCTGGTGGGAGGCCAAGGATTCCCACGACGATCTGGATAAGGAACTGGCGGCCAAACTCGCCCAAGGCTATCCCACCGACAACATTATTTTCGAAGACACCCGCACGGTAGTACTGATTCAGCAGGGTCAGGAAGTGCTGCGGGCGGCCACCACCGATGAAGTGGCTTTGAACCGGTTGCTAGAGCGCTTTTTCGCCTTTCGCCCGCCGGAAGCGGCGCATTTCGCGGAAGCTGCGGCCCGGTTTCGCAATGAACTGCCGACAGTCATTGCGGCGCTTAATACGCTTTTGAGGAAAACGTTGACGGATGATCCGGCTTTTCAACAACGTTTCTCCGCTTTTCTCGACCAGTGTCAGCACACCATCGGCGTGCGGGTGACCGATCACCAGGCGCGGGAAATGCTAATTCAGCATATCTTGACCGAGCAAATTTTCCGCGACATCTTTCCCATTAGCGAATTTCACCGGGCCAACCACCTGGCCTGCGCCTTGACGGATTTGGAAAGCGCCTTTCTGCGGGGCGAAACCCGGCGCAATCTGCTGATTCGGTTGGAACCCTATTACATTGCCATTCGTCGCGCAGCGACAGGGGCGATTTCTGCTCCGGAGAAGCAGGAATTTCTCAAGGCGGTCTATGAGGATTTTTACACCGCCTACAATCCGAAGGACGCCGACAAGCTCGGTGTGGTCTACACGCCGGGCGAAGTGGTGCGCTTCATCATCGCCGGGTGCGATTGGCTGGCGCAGCGACATTTCGGCAAATGCCTGGCGGACCCGGAACTGGATATTCTCGACCCGTGCACCGGAACGGGAACCTTTATCGCGGAATTGCTGGACTGGTTGCGTGGAGATCGTGCGGCGCTCATGCGCAAATACACCGGGGAAATTCATGCCAATGAAATTTCCATTCTGCCCTATTACATTGCCTGTTTGAACATTGAGCAGACCTACGCGGAAATCACCGGAACCTGGCGGGAGTTTGTCGGGGCCTGTTTTGTGGACACGCTGGCCAACTGGGGCTTTGAATTGACGCATCGGGGTGCTCAATCGGATTTGTTTGGCGCTTTAACCGAGGAAAACCGGCGGCGAATCCAGCGCCAAAACACCCGGCGCATTCCCGTTATTATTGGCAACCCGCCCTATAATGCCAATCAACGCAGTGAGAATGACAACAACAAAAACGAACCGGCCTTGATTGCCGACGCCCGCATCAAGGAAACTTATCTGGCGGAAAGCTCTGCACAAAAGACCAAACTGTATGATCCCTATCTGCGCTTTTTCCGCTGGGCCAGTGACCGGATCGGTGAAAAGGGGATTATTGGTTTTATCACCAATCGTTCCTATTTGAGCGGCCGATATGCCGATGGTTTTCGTAAGTCTGTCGTTAAAGAATTTCAAGAAGCTTGGATTGTTGATTTGAAAAGCGATGTGCGGCGAAATCCAAAAATATCGGGCACAAAAAATAATATTTTTGGGATTCAAACGGGCGTCGCTATCGGCTTTTTCGTGCGCAACCCAAAACTGGAAGGTTGTGAAATTCGCTATATTGCGCTTGATGATTTCATGACCGCCATGGAAAAGCGCCGCTGGCTGGCGGCGCATCCGCTGCGACAACTGGCGCGGGATGGCGCACTGGCGCGTATTCGTCCGAATGCGCGGGGTGACTGGATTGATCAACCGACTGCCGACTGGTCGGCATTCCTGCCTGTAGCGGATAAAGCGGTCAAGGCTGGGCAATCCGAAGCGGCGATTTTTCGGCTGTTCGCCAGCAGTATAAAAACTAATCGGGATGAGTGGGTTTACGATTTCGATAAAAAACAATTGAAACGCAAGGTGCAGTATTTTATTGCCGCCTTTAATCGTCAAATTTCCAGCGGCTCTCTGGATGCAGAAACGCTCGATTATTCCATCAAGTGGAGCAGTACCCTGAAAACCAGAAACAAACTGCCTGCTTATTCAGTAAAAAGGGTTCATCAATCGCTCTGGCGGCCCTTCGTGAAAATGCATTATTACGCGGAAAAGGCAATGAGCGACCGCTTGACTGCCCTGCACTATCAAATTTATGGCGCCGATTTAAATCAGCCCAATCTCTGTATCGGTATTTCCGGTGGTTCAGCGATGAAACCGTTTCAAGCTCTAGCGCTCAGCGGGCTGACCGATTATGAGTGTGTTGAAAAAAACCAGCTACTGCCGCTGTGGATCTACGCGGATGATCATTCCCGTCAGGACAACATCACCGACTGGGCATTGACCCGATTTCGTGCTCATTATCACGACGAGTCGATTGAAAAACCGGATATTTTCCATTACGTTTATGCCGCGCTGTACAATCCTGCCTACGTAAAAACTTACGCACTCAACCTCAAGGCGGAATTTCCCCGCATTCCGTTCTATGCGGATTTCCGCCAGTGGGTAGCCTGGGGTCAGGCGCTCGTCGAGTTGCATACAGCATTTGACCATGCAGAACCTTGGCCGTTGGTGCGCAAGGAGGACCGATCTGCCGCCAGTCTTTCCCGACCCCGGCTCAAAGCCGATAAGGTCGCTGGCGTTATTGAAATCGATAGCATCACCCGGTTGGAAAGCATCCCGTCGGAAGCATGGGATTATCGCTTGGGCAACCGTTCAGCGCTGGAATGGGTTCTGGAAGGATATCAGGAAAAGACGCCCCGCGATCCGACGCTCCGCGCCCAGTTCAACGATTACCGCCTGGTGGACTACAAGGAACCGCTCATTGACCTGCTCTGTCGGGTGACCTGGGTCAGTGTGGAGACGATGCGGATTATTCTGAAGATGGGCGGCGTTTCGCTGGAGTCGCCCTCTTCTTCAGCCTGACACGGTGCGTCACGCGGCCGATTGAATCATCTTACCCAGCCGCTGCCCCATCCGCACCGGTGCGCCCGGTTTGATCTCCGCCTCCCAGCGCACCTGACCTGGCCCGAACAGCACAATCACCGTGGACCCCATGTTGAAGCGGCCCATTTCCGCGCCTTTGTCCAGCCGCACCGCGCCCTCGCCATTGGGCGGATAGCGCCAATGCCGAATCGTTGTGCCCAGCGGCGGGGTGATCGCCCCGGCCCATACGGTTTCGATAGACGCCACGTTAATAGCGCCTATCAGCACCAGCGCCATAGGCCCTGCCGGGGTATCGAACAGCGTCACCACTCGTTCATTGCGGGCGAACAGTTCCGGGACCATCCGGGTGGTCAGCGGCGAAACGCTGAACAGCTTACCAGGGATATGCACCATCTCTCGCAGCCGGCCTGTCAGTGGCATGTGAATCCGGTGGTAATCGCGCGGCGATAGATAGAGCGTCGTGAAGGCGCCCCCTTGAAATAAGCGGGCCCGCTCCGCATCCCCGCCCAGCAACGCGGTTACTGAAAAACCGCGACCCTTGGCCTGCACCAGCGTATCAGCGTCGGCGATGCCAATTTGGCTAACCGCGCCGTCCACCGGACAGCAAATGACGCGGTCGCCAGGCGCAATGTGACGTGCGCCGGGTTTCAGCGCCCGGGTGAAAAAGGCGTTGAAATGGGGATAGGCGCGCGGGTTGGTTTCGACAGCTTCGGCCAGACTCACCCGGAAATGCCGGGCGAAGTGGCGGATCAGCGCATCTTTGAACCATGGTGTTCGCACCCGCGTCGCCCGATAGGTCAAGCAGGTGAGTAATCGCTGCGGCAACAGGGCTTGCCACTGATGGCGGAGATAGTCACCCAGGGAGGCGGGGGCGGCTTTGGCGTCGGACATGGGTATGGGATTCGGTTGATTTGGAGCCGAAAGCATATCCCGTGGTTAGTTGAAGCGATAGAATTCATTGGCCATTCGCCGGCGATGATTCCCTATCGCCCCTTGTGACTCCCTATCGAAAGCCTGCCGCCCATGACCGCCTACTCTGATGTTTCGACCAGTCTGCACACCCTCCGTGATTTTATCCGTTGGGGCGCCAGCCGCATGAACGAAGCCGGTCTGCATTTCGGCCATGGCACCGACAACGCCCTTGATGAAGCAGCGGCGTTGACCCTGCACACCCTGCACCTGCCGCCCGATCTGCACACGGACTATTTGCAGGCGTCTTTGACCCCGGACGAAAAAGAGGCCGTGCTGCATCTACTGGAGAGGCGTCTGACCGAGCGCAAGCCAGCGGCCTATCTGACCCGGCGCGCCTGGTTCATGGGCCTGCCGTTTTATGTGGATGAACGGGTATTGGTGCCACGTTCGCCCTTGGCGGAGCTGATTGAGCGGCAATTCGCGCCGTGGCTGACTGACAGCCGCAAAGTCGAACATATCCTGGATTTGGGAACCGGCAGCGGTTGCATCGGTATTGCCTGCGCCTATGCCTTCCCTGATGCACAGGTGGATTTGGTCGATCTTTCCACCGAGGCTTTAGCTGTGGCGCGGCGCAATGTCACGGAGCATGGCCTGGAAGACCAGGTCGAGGTGATCCAGTCCGATTGGTTCTCGGCGCTGAAAGATCGTCGCTATGACATCATTATCAGTAACCCGCCCTACGTTGGCCTGGAAGAGCTGGACTCGCTGCCTGCGGAATATCACCACGAGCCGCGCCTGGGGCTGGCCGCCGGTGCAGAGGGATTGGACGTAGTGGTGGAAATCCTGCGTCAGGCCGCTGACTACTTGAAACGTGACGGATTGTTGATCGTCGAGGTGGGTAACGCCCAGTATGCTCTCTGCAAAGCGCTACCCGATGCGCCATTCACTTGGCTGGAATTTGAGCGGGGTGGTCAAGGCGTATTTTTGTTGAATGCCGCGCAGCTTCGGCGCTTGTAAAGATAAGGTTTAGGCTTGGAAATGATTCACACCCACCTTTGCTGATGGTCTTTACCACCTGACCAGTGTCTCTTAAAAAATGAGGTTCTTCGATACTTCTTGTGGAATTAATGTAGGAATCCGTAGGTCGGGCATAGGACATGCCCGACATGGGCATTCCTGTCGGGCAACGCGGCGCTTTTGCCCGACCTACGGTGTGAGTTCCACAAGAACCCTCGAAGAACCTATTTTTTATAGATCAATTTACTAACAGGTCAGTTATCACCACCAAAGTTCTCAATAAAGCGAGTGGACTATATTGAATCGTCTGATAAATATCTGATAAATATCTGATAACAAATATTACAGGCTTTTTTGACCAGCCAGTCGGTTAGCGAAAATAGTGCATTGAGGTTGTGAGTTGCTTATAATCTAGTCACTAGTGTGTTGGATGGGACGATTCAAGGACTCAGCTCATCCAGTCAAAGTCTCGTCCTTCCCTTAATCCTGCTGTGCCGTGTTGCCAATCGGCCGACTTTGGGAACGCCCATATGATCGACGAGTTGTTCCCGTTGACAGACGATATAGACCGGTCTGACGCTTCCAATGAGAGTTCTTTGCCTTGGAAGCTACTGGTCGTCGATGATGACCCTGAAGTTCACAGTGTCACCCGCTTTGTCTTGAATGAGTTGCGCATTCTCGGACGGCCATTGCGCCTGGTGCATGCTTATGATGGGCGGCAAGGGCGTGAGCAACTGCGCGAACACCCTGATATCGCCGTCGCCCTGCTGGATGTGGTGATGGAAACCGAGCAAGCCGGCCTCGACTTGGTGGAGTATATTCGCGATGAGCTGAAGCTGACGGAATGCCGGATCATCCTGCGCACTGGGCAGCCGGGCTACGCGCCCGAACTGACGATGATTCATGAATACGACATTAACGATTACCGCACTAAAGCCGAGCTGACGCACACCCGACTGATCACCACGGTCAGCGCGGCGCTGCGTTCCTATGAACAACTCCACGCGCTGACCGAGCACCGGCGGGGTCTGGAGCTGATCGTGGGCGCTGCCGCCGGCCTGATGGAACAATATGCCATCACTCGTCTCGCTGAGGGAATCCTCACGCAACTGGCCGCGCTACTCAAACTGCCGATGGACGGCATTGTCTGTACCCAGCGCGGCGCACCGTTGGGCGATAATCGTGAGCAGTTCTATGTCGTGGGCGCGGCGGGCCGACATGCACCGTACATCGCCCAGCCGCTGGGGATGCTGCCTGACGCCCGGATCGTATCGGCGATTCAGACCAGCATGATGCAACGCCAGCACGTTTTCGGCGTTGACTACACCGTGCTCTATCTGAAGGCCGATCCTCACCAGGATGCCGCGATTTTTCTCGATTCCAGTCAGGCGTTCACCGCCTTAGAACGCCCATTGCTCGAAGTGTTCGTGGCTAACATCGCCGCCTGCTTTCGCAACGTCAAGCTGGTTGAGCGCCTGCATTATCTTGCTTACCACGATCCACTGACCAACTTACCTAACCGCGAGCAGTTCATCGTTGACCTGGAGGCGGCCGCTTGTACCCGGACCGACGCCGTTGCTGCTTTGATCGATATTGATCACTTCGCCGATCTCAACGATGGACTTGGCCCGGACACCGGCAATTTGTTGCTGGTGGCCGTCGCTGCACGGTTGCGAGCAACCCTGGAACCGGCCTGCCGGCTGGCGCGGGTCGGTGCGGATGTTTTTGGTGTGCTGGGTCCGGAGCCTCAGGTCAACGCCACCCGCCTGCTGGCCCTGTTTCAGGACCCCTTTGAGGTTGGCGAATACCAATTTCCGGTGA
>Ga0209573_1000200_pt1 | contig 150429 bp, 143 predicted proteins | sample TNRBio252014_DNA_FD_185870 | JGI IMG/M metagenome (GOLD analysis project Ga0209573, IMG submission 185870) | Wastewater treatment Type I Accumulibacter community from EBPR Bioreactor in Madison, WI, USA - TNR Reactor_6/25/2014_ DNA (SPAdes)... | ecosystem: Engineered > Bioreactor > EBPR >...
TAATCGAACCGCAAGGTATGGCGGTCTATGTCTCTGTTGATACCGGCGAAATTACGGCGCGGCGCTCAAATTTATGGCGGGTCTATGATACTTTATGGGCCTTGCACATAATGGATTGGCAAAACCACGAGGATTTCAATCACCCTTTGATTGTCATGGCAGCAATTTTGGCTCTTATTTCGACCATTGCTGGTTTAGTTTTGATCCCGTATCGTATAAAATTTAATGGAAAACGGAAATAGCGTTTGAATTATTCAAGTTTTCTTGGCCGTTGTTATTAGCTTGCCAAAATCCTACTCCAATTGATTGATTTCGCCACTTTGACTTGTTGAATTTTTGTTGCCGTTATTATGCCTACTTGATGGTGCCTAGTTCAAAGCTGTGCAAATGAAAATTTGCTTAGCAAAAACTTAAAATCGCCTATTGCTACCGGTGTCATTTGTCTATATCAATGGCAAGATAAAAACATAGAAGGCCCGGAGGACAAATGGAAAACCAAGCTGCTCAAACCAAAGAACTTCAAAAAGCCAGCAATTATCGTTGGGCGATTTGTTTCTTACTGCTCGCTGCGATGGCAATTAACTATATACATCGGCAAACTTTGGGCCTTTTGAAGAATGACTTACAGGGTGTATTTCATTGGGACGAAAATGGATATGCCAATGTTGTGTTTTGGTTTCAGGCAGCCTATGCGGTTGGCTATGTCAGTTTTGGCCGAATTATAGACAAGATTGGCGCAAAGGCCGGCTATACAATTGCTTTCACATTGTGGGTTGTAGCGCATACTTTCACAGGTTTTGCCACCAATATTTTGCAATTCACCTTAGCGCGGGTCGCGCTTGGCTTGGGCGAATCTGGTTCGTTTCCTGCAAGCTTGAAAGCAATTGCTGAGTGGTTTCCGCAAAAGGAACGTGCTGCTGCTGCTGGGGTCTTTAATGCCGGGTCAAATATTGGCGCAATTATTGCCCCGCTGGTTGTTCCGTTGCTTACACTAAGTTTTGGTTGGCAGTCAGCCTTTTATGTAACTGGTGCTGCAAGTTTCATTTGGTTGATTGTGTGGCAATTGGTTTATCGCCACCCGACTGAACACCCAAAAGTGAATGAAGCCGAATTGGCAATAATTCAAAGCGATCCGCCTGATACTTCGAAGCCAATTCCGTGGGCGAAATTACTTGGATATAAAGAGACTTGGGCTTATGCAATATCAAAGTTTTTGATAGATCCAATTTGGTGGTTTTATCTTTTTTGGTTGCCCGATTTTCTATCTAAGACCTATCAGATGGATTTGAAATCTTCGTCGGTTGCATGGTTCGCAATTGGCTTGCCTTTGGTAGTCATATACTTGATTTCAGATGTCGGCTCAGTGGTCGGGGGTTTTGTATCTTCCAATTTGATAAAGCGCGGGGTTTCAGTAAATTGGGCCAGGAAAATTACATTGTTGATTTTCGCGCTATGCGTGTTGCCGATTTTCTTTGTAACCCAAGTTGGCAATATGTGGGCCGCGGTTTTGATCATTGGGATAGCTACCGCCGCGCATCAAGCGTTTTCGGCCAATATATATACATTGCCGTCAGATACTTTTCCGAAAGCTGCAGTTGCATCGGTAATTGGTATTGGCGGGACAGTTGGTGCAATTGGCGGTATGATTTTCTCAAAAACCGTAGGCGCGATTTTGCAGGCAACGGGATCATACCATATATTATTCATAATCGCTGGTAGTGTATATTTGCTAGCTGTCGTGTTTGTACATATTTTAAGCCCCCGTTTGGCGAAAGTGGAAATATGAAGCGAATAATTTTTTGTGCAATTGCGTTTTGTTTGGTTCAAACTACCGCTTTTGCACAATCATTGGCAGAAACTGACGCAACGGCCAGGGCGGCACATCGGCAAATTAAGGCGCGTAAGATAATATTAGTCGGCGATTCAACCGTCCAAGTGAATTCCGGTTGGGGTGGGCAATTTTGCAGCACGCATTTGGTCGCTTCTGTAACCTGTATAAACCTTGCGCGCGGCGGGCGGTCTTCATTTTCGTTTCGTGCCGAAGGCTCGTGGCAATTAGCTTTGAATGAAATGCAAATCCAAGGTTATGAAAAAGTATATGTTCTAATACAGTTTGGACACAATGACATGCCTGGCAAGCCTGGGCGTTCGACAGACTTGGCCGCTGAATTTCCCGCGCTTATTCGCCAATATGTTGTCGAAGCAAAAGCCGTAAACGCGGTGCCAATTTTGGTCACGCCATTGGTTCGAAGAAGCTTCAAAGATGGTAAAATTAAGAATGACCTCTTGCCTTGGGCAGAGTCTATTCGGCAGGTCGCCCGCGACGAACAAGTTGCTTTATTGGATTTGAACGCCCTTTCTGCTGCTGCAATAGAGCAGCTCGGAGCGGTCGAAGCGTTAAATTTGGCCCAGTCAGCACCGAGCTCCGAACTAATAGCCGCCGCCGCAACTGGCACTACTATTGATGCACCAAGGCCTGTGCCCCGTGTAACAAATTGCGATACTGCCCCAAGTACGCAAAATTGCATTGCACCGGCACCGGTTTCGGATGGCTTGCCGCGCGGCAGTTACAATGCCAATTTCGATTATACACACCTTGGTGAAACCGGCGCGAAAATGATATCGGCGATTGTCGCAAAAGAACTAGCAAGGGTTATGCCTGAATTGTCTAACTCTATTATTCCGTAGGTGAAAATGGACAGACGGCAAATCTTGACAGGTCTAATTGGTTCAGGATTGCTGGTTGCCTCGCCAGCTATTGGCACTCCAACATCGGCTAGAGTTCAAACCTCACGTGGATTATTTGACGGCAAATTTACCGATGATTGTTTCATTTTCAAGGGAATAAAATATGGCACAGCGTCAAGATTTGGCGCACCCGTTGCATTTGGAAATTCAGCCATAAGTTATAGCGCGCATGAATATGGTGCAGCCAGTTTTCAGCAATCAAACGAGCCTAACCAAAGTGAGGATTGCCTTTTCCTGAATATTTGGACACCAGCTTTAGACAATAAAAAACGTGCGGTAATGTTCTATATTCATGGTGGCGCGTATTCGAATGGCTCTGGTTCAGATCCAATGTATGATGGTGCAAAACTGTGCAACGACTATGATGTGGTTGTTGTTACAATAAATCATCGGCTGAATGCATTTGGTTATCTATATTTGGCGCGGCTAGAACGTGAACTAACCGGAAATCGGGGCTCGTTTGCGAAATCCGGCAATGCTGGGCAATTGGATCTTATTTTGGCATTGCAATGGGTAAGAGACAATATTGGCCATTTTGGCGGGGACACGGGCCGGATTTTAGCGTTTGGGCAATCTGGCGGCGGCGCAAAGATAGCGACACTTATGGCAACGCCAACTGCCGACGGTTTGTTTTCGCGTGCCGCGACTATGTCTGGTCAACAAGTTACGGCTTCTGGTGGCGGTAATGCCCATCGCAGAACTTTATCGATGTTGGCGGCACTTGGCCTTGGCCCCAATCAGAGATCTTTGGAAGTAATAAAATCGGCCCCACCAAATGAAATCATCGCAAGCCTTCAAGCCACCGATCCAGTGATTGGCAATGGCGGCCTTTATATGGGGCCGGTTTTGGATGAAATGGTTTTGTTCAGGCATCCTTTTTACCCAGATGCCGCACCGCAAGGTTGTAAAATACCGATGATAATTGGTAATGCAAAAGACGAAACACGGTTCTTCCTTGGCAACGATCCTGCAAATCATAGTCTCAGTTGGCAAGATTTGCCAAGCAAGCTGCCAAGCCAATATCGCGTCGATATTGATCCATATTTGGTTATCGAAAAATATCGGGAATGGTATCCAAATTATAGCGCGTCACAAGTGTTCTTTGCGGCAACAACGGCTGGTAGATCCTGGCGCGGGGCAATAATTGAGGCGGAGGAGCGCGCCCGCGCACGAGCAGATGCGTGGGTATATCAATTTAATTGGCAATCACCGAAGGATGACGGCAAATGGGGGGCCTGCCACACAATTGATATTCCTATGGCATTTCAAAACACCGCGGCGGCAAATGCAATGTCCGGAGACGGTGCGAGTGCCAGAAACATGGCAAAGATTTTTAGCCAGACGCTTGCTAATTTTGCCAAGACTGGCAATCCGCAAACAAATAGTATTCCCATTTGGCGCAAATATAATTTAGCTCGTCGCCATACAATGGTGTTTGATACTTTATCACGTTTGGAAGACGACCCACGCGGACAAGAACGCAGATTATTTGAAAAAGTTCCATTTATTCAGCAAGGAACCTAAATGAACAGACGTCAATCATTAACAATTGCTGGGCTTGGAGTTGCGCTGAACTTCGCAAACCCAAGTCACGTATTATCCGCAAATAGGTCCAGCTGGGCTAGGGGAATTGAAGGTCAGCGCAAGGCCGATTTAGGAAATGGGCAGTTTCTAAATCCAATTATCTCTGGAGATCATCCAGACCCATCGATAATTCGACTTGGTGATGACTATTATTTGACTGTCTCCAGTTTTGAAGCCTACCCAGGACTTGTAATTTACCATTCATCTGATTTGATAAATTGGACGCCAATTTCATACGCACTTAACAATTATGTCGGTTCAGTTTGGGCGCCAGATCTTGTTCATCATAATGGAAAATTCTATATTTATTTTGCAGTCAAACGCCCAAATGCCAACACTATTTTTGTCATACATGCTGACGATATAAATGGCCCGTGGTCGGCACCAATTGACTTAGGTTTGCCACACCATATTGACCCGGGCCACGCAGTTGATGTGAAGGGGAAGCGCTATTTATTCCTTAGCGGCGGCGATAGAGTAACGTTGTCTGAAGATGGGCTAAGCAAAATTGACACTCCAAAAAATGTTTATGTGCCATGGAGATATCCTGATGATTGGGAAGTTGAAGGGTTTTCACCAGAAGGGCCAAAAATTTTCTTACGTGACGGATTCTACTATTTGGTCACGGCTGTTGGTGGAACTGCTGGCCCCCCTACTGGCCATATGGTTATTGTTGCAAGATCTGAAAGTTTGGATGGTCCATGGGAAAATTGTCCGAATAATCCGGTTGTCCGTAGCCAATCGAGACAAGAATTATGGTGGTCGCGAGGGCATGCGACAATAATTGAAACCACATTTGGCGAATATTGGGCTGTATATCATGGTTATGAAAAGGACTTCATTACCTTGGGACGCCAATGTTTGTTAGCGCCCGTTACTTGGTCACGTGACGGTTGGCCCGTCTTTGGAGGTGGCGATTTAGCGAGGCCACTGCGCGCACCGCGCGCCAAAACCAAATCACCCAATGGATTAGCATTGAGTGACGATTTTTCCGTTTCGAAAATGGGTCGGCAATGGAATTTTATTAACCCAACGCCAAGTGACGCCAATCGCGTAAATATTGGGGGCAGACAGCTTGAATTTATTGCCAGTGGAACCGCGCCTTCAAATTCGGCACCTTTAGGATTTATCGTGGGCGATAGGGGATATGAATGCGAAGTTGAGATTGAAATAGAAGACCAATCGTGGGGCGGGCTTTTACTATTTTATGATAAAATGCTTTATTGTGGTCTTGGTGTAAACGCTACTAATTTCATTACTCACCAATATGGCATTGAACGCGGTCGCCCACGCAATCCTTTTGGCAAACGCCTTTTTATAAAACTTAGAAACAATGAAAATGTAATTAGCTTTTTTACTTCTGCCGACGGAAGAAATTGGCAGAAGTTTGACCGTGGCATGGAAGTCTCAGGATATAACCATAATGTAAGGGGCGGGTTCATGATGTTGAAGCCCGCCATTTATTCATGTGGTGTCGGCAAAGTTATTTACCGCAATTTCAAATTTCGCGCTCAATGAGGCGTGCTTGTCGGCGCGAACAAACTGTTCCAACCGGCGCGAGGCTCCATTGTTGCAAGGTTCCAATCGGCCTCGATAAACGGTCTTGTGACCATGGCATATGAGGGGTATCCAATATAATTTTGCCTTTGTGTATCAATTATTTCGCCGCGCCCTTCGGCAACATCTGACAGAATTTTGAAGTCTATTGGGTCTCTGGCCCATGGCCTTGCTCCAACCGTAAAGTAGATTTGATCTTCAATCTGGCTTGCTGGCAAAATCCTTATATCCGGCGTAATGTAAGGTGTTCTTGTGGTCAAAATTCTGGCTTGCCCTGCAGTGTAATTACCAGTCATTGTACCCGGAGCGCCTGCAAAATCCCTCACAATATTATCGCGCATAAATAATGAAACGCTTCCAGCGCCGCCAAGTGAAAACAGCGGAACATCCTTTCTGGTATTGGGGCCGGCGCGAAATACATTGCCTATCACGGTTATATTGCCAGTTTCAAAAGGAATGCTGCCCCATTCGTGCGCAATTAAATTATAATGAATCGCTTTTTGCCCAGGGTTGTAAATCAAATTGTTGATTTGCGCAGCAAACGCGCCACCTTTGAAAAGCGCATTTCTTTCAAGATTGGACGCATATAAATTGCCATACAATAAAATCCCAGTTGCATTATCGTGGAACAGTCCACCTTTCGAATGTTCACCTTTTTCGTGAACGGAGTTTGCCAAACTCTCAAAAATCAAATTGTTTGAGTAAGTAATATTGTGCGACGTATTCTGGCGCCACTGTGCAAGGTTGTTGCCATTAAATCTGGGCCCTGAAGCCGATAAATTCTCGTCGGTTCCCCAAGAAAAACTACAATGATCGACTATAATATTATATGAAGCGACGGCTGAAAATGAATCCATATCGTCGCCCGACATCACAGCCCCATCATTGTCGCCTGGGCGAAACATAACATGTTGAATAATTACGTCATGGGTATTGCTTGCATTGGTTTCGCCTCTAATAATGGTTATCCCGGGCCCAGGCGCGGTTTGCCCAGCAATAGTTATGAAGGGATTCCTTATTGATAATTTGCGACCAGCAAGGTTAATTACTCCACCAACTTCAAAAACCACAATTCTTGGCCCTTGGGCTTCGATTGCAGCGCGCAAAGAACCCGGCCCCTCATTATTTAAATTTGTTACCCTAATGATTCGGCCACCAGCGCCGCCAACCGTATCTTTTGCCCATGCCGTAAAATCGTATGTCGCGCGATTAAGCTTTGGAGGTGCCGCTGTTTGGGTAGTTGCCGCATGGCCTGAGCCCAAGAAAACAGACGCAAAACCGAGCGAAGCCAGTGCCAATAGCGCTCTTCGTTTAATTATCTTCATGACTTTCTTCTTCCTTATAGTTGATTGCTTTTTCATACGCGGTTTCCAGTTTTCCAATGAAATCAGGGTTGGTTAGTAGTGCTTCATCAAAAATCCCTGTCGAATGCAACAAAAATTCAACTGTGCTGCGTCCGTTAGTATTCGTTTTTGCAACAGCATTGCCAATTTCGTGAAGTCTATCACTGATTGGATCAATGATTTGTTCGCCACTTTCATTCATTTTAACAATAAACGCCAGCCAACACGCGACTGCAAACGCCAAATTGAAAATCGGCAAGCGTTGGTCCGATGCCTCAGCAATTGAACTTAATATACGCACTGGCAACTTCTTGCTGCCGTCCCACGCGATTTGGCGCAATTTATGCTTGATCTGAGGGTTCTTAAATCGCCGAAACACATCATCGGCATATGATTTCAAATCAAAATCAGCTGCCAGAAGCGGAATAACTTCATCGAAAACCAATGCTCTTGCAAACCTTTCGATTTCAGCATCCCGCATTGCTTCATCAACAAACTGATAGCCTTTAAGAATACCAAAATATGCAATTGCTGAATGGGCACCGTTCAAAATGCGCAATTTTGCCCGTTCATATTGGGCAAGGTTTTTAGTTATTGTGACACCCAAACGCGCCCAATCAATTGCCTGATGACCTTCATATTCTTCGATTACCCATTGAGCGTAGGCTTCACGGCATATTGGCCAATTGTCTTTTATTCCGATATTACTTTGAACCTTTAATCGCAAATCATCGTCTGTAGCGGGGGTAATGCTATCAACCATGGTGCTGGGAATTTCAATTTCATTTATTTGGTCTAATAAATCCGGCGCTGCACGTCGTGCAAATTCGATGATGGCACGCTTAAATAATTTGCCATTGCTTGGCAAATTATCGCATGGAATAATTACAAACGGCGGGCTTTTTAGGGTCTTGCGAAGTTGCAATCCGGCAAGCAAATATCCATAAATTGTTTTGGGGTCTTGAATGTTTTCAAGATCGTGGATGATATCTTCGTTGTGAAAATCAATATCACCGCTAGCGTTTAAATAATAACCTTTTTCCGTAATTGTCGTTGTAACTATTTTGGTATTATTTGAAGCCAATAATTGGCTCACTTTTTCGCGTGATTGCGGCGCATAAATAACTTCCTTAATTGCGCCAATAATTCGGAACTTAATCTCCGTATCAAGTTGTACCAAACAATAAAGGTTATCTTGGCTTTCAATTTGTTGTTTTAACTTTGTGGAATGAAGTGCGATTTCGGCAATTGCATAATTAGTGTCGCTTGCCAATAATTTGTCAAAATAATAAGCCTGATGCGCACGGTGGAAGGCACCGGGGCCAAAATGCACTACGCCAATCGTGGTTTCATCGCGACGATAATTTGGAATTTCGACGTTGATTGGCAACTCAGCGAGTGAGTTGTTATTCAATTCTTTCATAGGGTCACCCCATTTTTCCAAATTGCAAAGTCGCGTATGCCGTGAGTTTCATTTTTAGCCAGCTTACCACTTGCCATATCAACAATATTATCAATTAATTTTGAGGCTACGCTTTTGATGTTGGCGTCTTTGGTTATTATCCCTGCGTCAAAGTCTATCCAATGGGGTTTATTTTGCGCAAGATCAGTGTTTGAAGAGATTTTCAAAGTAGGCGCCATAAACCCTAGTGGCGTTCCACGACCTGTGGAAAACAATATAATATGCGCGCCACTCGCGACCAACGCAGTTGATGAAATTGCATCGTTTCCTGGTGCATTTAGAACATTTAGCCCTGCCTCAAGTGCCAAGTCCCCGTAGTCAAGGACACCCGTGATAATTGCGCCTCCGCCCTTCTGCACCGCGCCCAAAGACTTTTCTTCCAATGTAGTTATGCCCCCATCTTTGTTTCCGGGGCTTGGGTTTTCATAGATTTTCTGATTATTTCGAATAAAATAATTTTTGAAATCAGTGATTAAAGTTTGCAATTTGCCGTAAACTGTTTGGTTTGTGCATCGCGACAAAAGAACTTCTTCTGCGCCAAAAACTTCAGGGATTTCGGTCATTATTACCCTCGCACCTATGCGTGCGAAATATTCGCTCGCATGGCCGATTGCAGGGTTGGCAGTCAATCCAGATAGTCCGTCAGACCCGCCGCATTTTACACCAATTACAAGTTTGTCTATGCTAATTTTTGTGCGTTTGGTTCGACTTATTGTCGTGGCAAGTTCATCTAACATTCTCTTGCCATGGTCAAATTCATCGCCAACTTTTTGAGCTTCAAAATATTTGATTTTATAATGAAACTGCGCTGGAATGGTTGCCAATAGCTTTGACAATTGATTGTTTTCGCAGCCCAAGCCAATTATCAACACACCGCCGGCATTTGGGTGGCAGGCCATTGCCGCCATAATTCTTCGCGTTTGCGACAAATCATCTCCCAATTGAGAACAGCCAAATTGATGGGGCACAGCATAACAACCATCGAGATTGTCAAATTGGTTTACAGTCACTGATTGGGCAAGTTTCTGCGCTAATGACGAAACGCATCCGACGGTTGGTATAATCCAAATTTCGTTGCGAATGCCAACTCCGCCATCTGGCCGCTCAAACCCCATAAAATTGCGATCTGAAACTTGCGTTTCTTGTTGCACTGGTGGGCAATAGTCGAAATCGCTGGCTTCCACAGATAAGCAAGTCTCAAGATTGTGGCTGTGAACCCATTCACCTGCCGCTATAGCGACTTTTGCCTTTCCAATCGTATGACCATATTTTACAATGAAGTTTTGCGCAATTATCCGCGTTGTTGCAAATTTGTGGCCCGGTGCTATTTTTTCCCGTATATAAACTTCGACACCGGCAACGTCGACAATTGTCCCCGCCGCAAGTTCTGCCAGAGCAACCGCGACATTATCATTAGCCGCTATTTTGATAAATCGAACTGACACAATTAATACGACATTTTCAAAATTACTGCCTCAAACAATCATTGGCAAAAGCATCAATTATATCTAATAGACACCGGTGTCAAATTGCAAATAACCTGACTTGGCAAGTTAAATTATCGTGCTAAAGGTAATATTGGGTCAAATTTGTGTGAAAGCTCGCGATGGATAATTTAGAAGAGAAACAAAACAAGGCGCCTGAAATTTCTGGCGAAGTTGTTTTGGATGGAGTGGCACTAAAAGCAATCGCGAGTTTTCTTAAGACAAAAAGCAAAGCAACAATTAATGATGTTGCCGCCATTTCTGGAGTTTCAAAGAAAACTGTATCGCGAATTATTAATAAGTCGGAAAACGTCAAATTAGAGACTAGAGCGCTGGTTCTCGAAGTGATTAAGAAGCTTGGCTTTCAACCAAACCCGCAGGCTAGAGCTTTGGCGCTTCGGCGATCGTTTCTAATCGGCATGATTTATGACAATCCAAACGCACAATATGTAGTGAATATGCAATTGGGCGTGCTGGATGCATTGCGAGGCACGGGTTATGAATTAGTTGTGCATCCATGTGACAGCAATTCGAAAAACTTGGTCAGGGAAATAGAAGATTTTGTAGTAATGCAGAGGTTGTCAGGCATTTTGATTTTGCCGCCAATCGCCGAAGATAGAAACTTATTGGCATTGTTTGATCGCTTGGAAATCCCTTATGTGCGAATTTCTGCGCGTGATGGTGCGGACTATGAAGTTCCGATAAAGGCCAATCAAATTGTCTCACTTGATAAAATTGGTTGCGAATTGGCAGCTGCTCATTTGGCTGAAATAGGGCATAGGCAGATTGGCTTTATTCGCGGCAATAAAAACTACCCATCGTCGCATGCTCGGGCTTCGGGATTTGAAGCTGGCCTTGCGAAATATCATATAAAAATCGAAACTGAAAATGACAAACAAGGTGATTATTCATTTGAATCTGGTTATGAGGCGGCCAGAAAAATCCTTGGAAATAAAGATCGGCCAACCGCAATTATTGCTTGCAATGATGAAATGGCAGCCGGTGTTTATAAAGCCGCTTATGAAGTTGGCCTGAAAATCCCAGACGATCTAAGTGTGGTTGGCTTTGATGACAGCCCGCTTGCGCCACGCTTAACACCGGCATTAACTACAGTTAGGTTGCCCACAAGAGACATGGCAAAAATGGCGGCAAACATGGTGTTGAAAGCGGCTGTTGGTGCAAATCAAACCCTTTTCGTAGACTCAAATTTGGTAATGCGAAATTCAACCAAGCCGCTTGCAGTTTAATCTACTGCAAAATTGGCAGGCAACTTGCAATTAAGTAATGACACCGGTGTCGCGTTACGATACTAGCATATTTCATGCTAACCTGTGAAGACGATAATTTGTTGCATGGAAAATGATTCTTCGCAGACGGTTTTCGCAATAGGGTATTACATTTGATGGCTAATGTTCTGAAAATCGCAACTTCATCAAGTTCGCTAAAATCGCCGAAATTGTCTTTGGCCGATGACCGATTGTTTTCAGCGAATGAGCGCGAACGCCAAATAGCGTCGGAGTTATACAAGCAAGTTAAAGAACTTCCGATTATTTCGCCGCACGGTCATACTGATCCTGCCTGGTTTTCAACCAATGATAATTTTTCAAATGCAACTGATTTATTGCTTTCGCCAGATCATTATGTTTTCCGCATGCTTTATTCCCAAGGCATTAATCTAGACAATTTGGGGGTGGCAAGCCGCGCTGGACCTTCTAATTGTGATTCAAGGGCTGCTTGGCGTCTGTTTGCAGAAAATTATTATTTATTGCGCGGGACCGCAAGCCATGTTTGGCTTAACCACGTTTTTAGTGAAGTTTTCGCATTTGAAATAGCGTTGGACGGGCAAAGCGCTGATTTTTATTATGACGCCATCGGCGAAGCACTAGCAACCGAAGCCTTCAAGCCCCGAGCGCTTTTTGAACGCTTCAATATCGAAGTGATTTCAACCACGGAAAGCCCAATTGATGAACTAATCCACCACCGCGAAATTGCACAAAGTGGCTGGGCTGGGCGTGTAATTTCTGCATACCGTCCTGACAATGTTGTCGATGCATCGCGGGATGATTTTTTTGAATCTTGGCAACAATTTGGAGAATTATCAGGCGAAACCCTAGGTAACTTCAAGTCCTATATTAGGGCCCACCAAAATCGCCGCGCTTACTTCAAGTCACTTGGCGTGACTTCAAGTGATCATGGGCACGAAAGCGCCCGCACCGCCGATTTGTCAGCAGAAGAATGCGAAAAATTATATCAAAAAATAATCACTAACAAATATAGTGAAAATGACGCGGAATTGTTTGCGGCACAGATGTTGACTGAATTTGCGAAAATGAGCCTTGATGACCGCTTAGTTATGCAAATACATGCTGGCGCAAATCGCAATCACAACAAATTGATATTCGAAAAATATGGCCGTGACAAAGGCGGTGATTTGCCTAGTCCAACCGAATATGTAAGGTCCCTTAAACCACTTTTGGATAAGTTTGGTAATGAGAGTTCGTTATCAATTATCCTTTTCACGCTGGACGAAACCACCTATGCGCGCGAATTGGCGCCAATGGCTGGCCATTACCCCGCATTGAAGCTTGGGCCAGCGTGGTGGTTTAACGATAGCCCCGAAGGCATGCTTCGGTTCCGTGAGCAAGTGACACCAATTGCCGGGTTTTATAATACGGTAGGCTTCAATGATGATACTCGCGCGTTTTTATCTATTCCAGCTCGCCACGATATGGCCAGACGTATTGACGCGCGTTTTTTGGCAAGTTTGGTGGCAAGCGGTCGCCTGACCATTGATGACGCCCAAGCGACCATAATTGACTTAAGCTATCGATTGCCCAAAGCCGCGTATAAATTATAAATTAAAGGGAAGATAAATGTGCGATAAAACTTCAATATATTCAAAAACCTACTACGCAACGCACCCTGATATGATGTGTGGAGCCGACAATGAGGAACTGCGCGACAAGTATTTACTTGACGGTCTTTTCCAAGAAAATGAGATTGTATTGCATTACACCCATTTTGAGCGCTTTGTTATTGGTGGTGCCTATCCCAAGACAAATCCTGTTGCGTTGCCAGTGCAAACCGAGCCTGAAAGTGCCAAGGGGCATGCTTTTCTTGAACGGCGCGAAATGGGTGCAATAAATGTTGGCGACGGCGCGGGCATTATAGAAATCGACGGTGAGATTTTTGAACTTGGGCCAAGAGATGGCGTTTACATTGCAATGGGAAGTGAAAAAATAGTCTTTAAGTCTATCGACGCTAATTCGCCAGCAAAATTCTATCTTACTTCGACGCCAGCTCACAGTCGCTATGAAAATAAGAAAATTTCTATTGAAGAAGCAATACCATTGGAACGCGGCTCACTTGAGCAATCAAATCAACGGGTCATTTATCAGTATATCGTGCCAAATACTGTAAAGTCTTGCCAATTATTACTTGGAATGACCGTTTTATCGCCGGGGTCAGTTTGGAATACAATGCCGCCGCATTTGCATGATCGTCGATCCGAAGTCTATTTTTACTTTGGCCTTGGTGAGAATGACCGTGTCTTCCATTTTATGGGTGAACCCGATAATTGCCGGCATATTGTTATGCAAAATAATGAGGCCGTTGTGTCGCCACCTTGGTCAATTCATATGGGTTCCGGCACTTCGAACTACACGTTTATTTGGGCAATGGGCGGGGAAAACCTCGACTACACGGATATGAAAGTGCTTGATATTTGCCAATTAGCATAGTGGCGGGGAAATTATATGTTTGATTTGACAGGGAAAATCGCCCTTATTACAGGCGGCAGCACTGGCTTAGGCCAAGGTGTGGCTTGCGGCCTTGCCGAAGCTGGCGCAGATATCGCTGTTGCTGGCGTTACACCAGCAACCGAAACCGCCGCTAGAGTTAGCGATATGGGGCGCGAGTTCATAGATATTCGCGCGAACCTGTCTTCCATCGCGCCAATTGAGGGCGTAGTCGAAGAAGTTTTGAAAAAATATGGCCGCATTGACATTTTGGTCAATAATGCGGGCCTAATACGCCGCGCGGATGCGACAGATTTTACCGAACAGGATTGGGATGATGTTATGAATGTGAACATCAAATCTGCATTTTTTATGGCGCAAGCTGCGGGGAAGCGCATGATTGCGCAAGGTTCGGGCAAAATAATCAATATCGCTTCGATGCTATCTTTCCAGGGCGGAATTCGTGTCCCATCTTACACGGCGTCCAAATCTGCTATTGCTGGAATAACCAAATTACTCGCGAATGAATGGGCATCAAAAGGCCTAAACATTAATGCGATAGCACCCGGATACATGAATACCGACAATACAGCTCCTTTACGGGCAGACGAGGCGCGATCGGCGGATATTTTGGCCCGTATTCCTGCGGGGCGTTGGGGTTTACCTTCTGATATGGCCGGCACGGCAGTTTTCTTGGCTTCCCGCGCGTCGGACTACTTAAATGGGGCCATAATACCTGTGGATGGCGGTTGGCTGGCTCGATGAATTTGCAACCACTTGAATTGGCAAAAAAATTGACCGATGCGCGCAAAAAGGCGCTATCGTTCAGCCAATACCCAGCACAAATTCCTGTTGATTTGGGGTTTTCATATTTAGTGCAGGATGCGGCAATTGACATTTGGCCCGACGAAATAGTTGGGTGGAAGATAGGGCGATTGTCGCCAGAAGCTCAGGATATACATAAAACCGAGCGGTTATCGGGCCCCATTTTTAAAAAAAGATTGTGGAAAGCGTCAAATGAAACGAACTTGGTTAGCATAATTGAAGGGGGATTCGCTGCAGTTGAAGCAGAGTTTGTTTTTGAAATTGGCCAAGACGCAGACGCAAACAAGGTTGAATATAGTGAAACTGAAGCTTTTGAACTACTTGCATCAGTACATGCCGGTGTTGAATTAGCTGGCAGCCCGATATTTGACATCAATTCCTATGGGCCGCTTGTTGTTGCTTCAGATTTTGGAAATAATTTTGGCTTGATTTTAGCGCAAAAACTTCTGGATTTTAGCGATGAGTCACAATTGTCCTCCGAAAATTGCCTAAAATTCACGACCCAAACTAGAATAAACGGCGAAATTGTTGGCTCTGGTGGACTTTTCTCAATTCCAAATGGGCCGTTGGCAGCAATCGCATGGTTGGCAGGTCATTTGGCAAAACGCAACCGGCCTTTAAAGCGTGGTCAACTAATATCTTCTGGTGCAACCACTGGCATCCATGATTTTACGATTCAAGACAGCGCAAATGTTTGTTTTAGCTCTAATAACAACAACATAAGTGACGTGGCAATAAAGGCAAATTATTTAACAGAAAATTGGCTCGAGAAATAGCGACACCGTAGTTTAAACCCACCAAAGGCACCGCGCTTCTTGTCCAAAAACCGCTTCACACTTTTTGTCGAAGCGCTTGCTTACTTGCCGCGCTTCTTGTCCAAAAACCGCTTCACACTTTTTGTCGAAGCGCTTGCTTACTTGCCGCGCTTCTTGTCCAAAAACCGCTTCACACTTTTTGGGAAGCGCTTGTGTGTAAAAAAAAGTGATACCGGTGTCATTTTGATTGCTTTTTATATTTATTGGCTCTAGATTATGACAAAGGCACGTCAATTCTTGGTTCGATTGATTATGACACCGTTGTCATTGGTGGGAAATTTCGATCAAATACAGTTTTAAGATTTGCGGAACGAATACAACCTGCGTCTAATCGTGGGACACCGGAGGGAAAAATGAAAATTGTTAAAAAATGGAATTGCAAAGAAAGCAATCTAATTGCAACTGCATCGGCTTTGGCAATTATTGCGGCAACAACGATGGCTGCTCCTGCATTTGCTCAGAACGCGCCCACGCCGACCAACGGCAATGAAGCTGGCGAAGTAGTGATAGTGACGGGTTTCAGGTCGTCAGTTCGTTCCGCGATTGCTGCGAAACGCTCGGAGATAGACATTGTAGATTCCATAAAAGCTGAGGATATCGGCAAATTTCCAGACAATAACCTTGCGGAGTCCCTCCAACGTATTCCTGGTGTTGCAATTGACCGTGAAGGCGGGGAAGGAAAGACCATTACAGTTCGCGGCCTTGGGCCAGATTTTACCCGAGTTCGTTTGAATGGCCTAGAAGCGATTTCGACAACTGGCGGTAAAGATAAGGATGGCGGCGCGAATCGCGGTCGCGGTTTTGATTTCAACGTTTTTGCGTCTGAGTTGTTTAATTCGTTGACTGTGCGCAAATCGACTTCAGCTGAAACTGAGGAAGGTTCACTTGGCGCCACTGTCGATTTGCAGACCGCAAGGCCATTCAATTATCGCGAATTTACAATGGCCGGGTCTTTGCAAGCTGGGTATAATGATCTTTCAGAAGATACCGCAAAGCGTGGAACATTTATGATTTCTGACCGTTTTGCCGATGACAAGATTGGATTTTTGTTTTCGGTTGCATATTCAACCAAACAAAATGTCGAGCAAGGGCCGAATTCGGGTCGTTGGCAAAATGCGTATTCCGCTGCCAATGCTGGCCGGTTTGATTCATTTTCAACAAATGGTGGTACCAGTTTCACAACTATTACACCTTGCACCACTGCAACCACAAGAGTTTGTAATACAACTGAAATCAATGCCACCAATCCGACCTTAACAGGCGAGGCATTAGCAATTTCGCAGGCGCTATATCCACGGTTTTTGCGCACATCACAGTTTGTTACTGATGTTGAACGTTTGGGTGTAACCGGTTCCGTTCAATATCGTCCTACCGAGAATACTACATTCACTTTGGACCTAATGCATTCAGTATTTAATTCTGATCGCATTGAATATAATCTTGAGCCTATTTCGTTTTCAAGAAACACGACAGGTTTACCGCAAACTGATATCTACAATTATACCATCGATTCACGCAAAGTTATTACCAAAGCGTCGTTCAATGATGTTGATATTCGCACTGAAATGCGTTTTGACGAGTTACAAACTACCTTTGACCAAGCAAACTTTACTATCGATACTAATTTTACCGATAAGTTCTCTGGGCGCTTGTTGATTGGGCATTCAAAATCATTCTTGAATAACCCAGAACAGACAACTTTCACTTTCGAATCCTACAATGTCCGCGGTTATTCATATGATTTAACTGATATGGCGAATCCTGTAGTCAATTTTGGAACCAGCAGCACTGGCTGTACAATTGCACAAGCGTGTTATTGGCAATATGCTGCGGCTTCTTCAACGACTGCGTCGACGAATGCTAGTGGCGATGCTTCGCTTATCCGCATTCGTCCGTTAAGCGTCACCAATACATATGACACCGGTGCGGTGGATTTGCGTTATGAATTCAATGACAATGTGAAATTTAAATTCGGTGCATCATTTAAGAGTTTTGGGTTTGAGACTCGCGAATTCCGTCGTTATACAACTTCGGCTTTGACTAATAACGAAGCTGCCGCTCCGGGATCTGGCATAGTCGCAGAATTAAATGGCAATTTGGCGGCATATTCGCGTCAAATTTCATATGCTGGCACAACATATTTGGTACCGGATTTGGACTTAATTCGCGCTAAGTTCGACTATAATTGCAATTGCACAAATCAGTGGGGCCAATTCACGGTAAATGACACGAACAACAATGCACGTGCCAATAACCGAAGCGCCCAAGAAGACGACACAGCGGTTTACGGGCAAACTGATTATCGCTTCGATTTAGGCGGTATGCAAGTTCGAGGTAACTTAGGGGTTCGTTATGCACAAACCTCGCAAACAGTGACTGGCTTCTTCTCCCGTGGTGCAATACTTGAGCCGATTACTTTAAGAAGAAGCTATGAAGATACATTGCCTTCAATGAACATCAACTTCGAGCCTTTACCAGATGTGATTGTTAGGTTTGCGGCGGCCAAAGTTATGTCTCGCCCGACACTTGCTAGTTTGTCTCCTGCAGGTTCAATAAATACTACTGGCCAATCACTCTCCATTGGTAACCCAATGTTGAACCCTATTCGCGCCACAAATTATGATATGAGCATTGAATGGTATCCAAACCGCGATACCCTTTTCACCGTGAGCTTCTTCAAAAAAGAAATTCGTTCATGGATTCAATCTTTGACACGGACTATCCCATTTTCAGAAACAGGATACGACATTTCATTGTTAGATGGCACGGGCCAAACCGGAACAACGCCATATTTAGTTACCCAGCCTGTCAATACTCCGGGTGGAACTTTGACCGGTTATGAAGCCGCAATTAGCCAACCTTTCACGTTCTTACCGGGCTTCTTATCTAAAACCGGCGTGAACTTGAACTACACCCATGTTGATTCCAAGATTAATTATGTGATTTCGTCTTCTGCGACTGCAACTCTATATCGCGAGTATAATTTACTTGGAATGTCGCCTAATTCTTACAATGCAACCTTTTATTATGAAGACGATAAATTGTCGGGCCGTGTTTCGTATTCTCATCGTGATGGGTATGTATCGGTATTACTTCCAGGGTCTTCAGCGGATTTATGGGGCAAGCAGGATGTAAATAGTTTGGATGCGCAAATTTCTTACAAGGTCAACGATCGTCTGACTATGGTTCTTGAAGGCGTAAATCTAACCGACGAAGAACAAGACAGCCGTATCACTTATAATACTGCCCAAGGCAATGTCGCCAATGATTTGTTGTTTGATATAAGCACAAGTGGTCGCCAATATTACTTCGGAGTTCGCTATAAGTTTTAGTTGTAAGTTATTAAAGTAATAAGCAAATTTGAAATTTAACTGAAACGTGTTTGAAGGGTGCTGATTGACCGCAGCACCCTTTGAAATGTTGAGCTGCCCTAAACGCGCCGACTATTGACATCGACCAAGCAAATAGTGAAATTGAATTTTTTGCGCAAAGGGGTCGCTATATATGAAAATTCACTCTGCAAAAGTAATTGTAACTTGCCCTGGCCGAAACTTTGTAACTTTGAAAATCCAAACTGACCAAGGTGTTTATGGCATTGGAGATGCGACGTTAAATGGCCGCGAGTTGTCCGTCGTGTCATATCTTGAAGACCATGTGATTCCTTGTCTTATTGGAATGGATCCACGCCGAATTGAAGACATTTGGCAATATTTTTATCGCGGCGCTTATTGGCGACGAGGCCCGATTACAATGAGCGCGATTTCAGCAGTTGATACTGCGCTATGGGATATTAAGGCCAAAATGGCAAATATGCCACTTTACGATTTATTGGGCGGGAAAAGCCGAGAAGGGGCTTTGGTTTATGGCCACGCCAATGGGCAAGATTTGTCCGAAACAATAGATGAAGTCGCCAAATATATTGACCTTGGGTATAAGGCAATTCGTGCTCAGTCGGGAATCCCCGGAATAAAAGATGCATATGGCGTTGGCCGCGGCAAAATGTATTATGAGCCAGCCGATGCCGCTTTGCCCTTAGTTACAACATGGGATTCGAATAAATACCTAAATTTTGTGCCCCAACTATTTGAAAAATTGCGTGCTAAATTTGGTTTTGAACACCACTTACTACACGACGGGCATCATCGCCTTACGCCAATTGAGGCCGCTCAACTTGGCAAGTCACTTGAAGCGTATAAATTGTTTTGGCTTGAAGACCTTACACCAGCAGAGAACCAAGAATCTTTTAAACTAATTCGTCAACATACAACGACACCGTTGGCAGTAGGTGAGATTTTCAACACAATTTGGGATTGTAAGGATCTTATTCAAAATCAGTTGATAGATTATATTCGGACTACAGTCGTTCGGGCAGGTGGAATAACCCATTTGCGCAGAATTGCTGACTTGGCATCAATTTATCAGATCAAGACTGGAAGCCATGGCGCGACTGACTTGTCGCCTGTTACCATGGGTGCGGCCTTGCATTTTGATATGTGGGTTCCAAATTTTGGAATTCAGGAATATATGCGCCACACGCCTGAAACAAATGATGTATTTGCGCACTCATATTATTTTGAAAATGGATATCTGTTTGTTACTGATGCTGTCGGCCATGGGGTTGATATCAACGAGAAGTTGGCGGAAAAATACCCATACAACCCCGCATATTTGCCGGTCGCTCGGCTTTGCGATGGGACAATGTGGAATTGGTAAAAGAGGTCAGTAACGAACAGCCAATATATCAATTTTATCTGTTTTTATTTGGCGCGTTTTTAACGTGCTACTGCGTCATACATATCGGGGCATGAATATTATGAGATTTTGTTTTATTGGCGAAGCAATGATAGAATTGGCAAATTCGGCGAATGAATGCCGCATCGGATTTGCAGGCGATACTCTGAATACTGCCGTTCACTTGGCCCGTTATGGCCACGAAGTTGCTTATTTCACCTCAGTAGGAATGGATGAATATTCAAAAGATTTTCTTGGCTTTTTGAAACAAGAGAAAATTGACACAAGATTTGTTTCTCAAGATGACAAGCTTCATATGGGTCTTTATTCGATACGAACCGACGAAAACGGGGAAAGGTCTTTTCAATATTGGCGAGACAATTCTGCCGCAAAACAGATGTTTCGAGGCGCGAATTTGCGTGAACTAAGTAACAGCCTGGCAGGTTTTGATTATGTGTGCTTTTCGCTTATTAGCCTTGCAATCTTAGCAAATGAGCCGCGCGAGTTTTTATTGTCACTTTGCCAAAACTTATCGAAGAAAGGCGTCAAGATTGCCTTTGATGGTAATTACCGGCCTAAACTGTGGGAAAGTAAACTGATAGCCGAAAAATACCGCGACAAAGCAATTGCAATCGCTGATATTGGCTTACCTACTTTTGAAGATGAAGTAGCAATATCGAATTTTGATAGTATCGATCAGTGCATTTTGCATTGGCAAAAAAACGGCGCCGCAGAGATATTGGTTAAAGATGGTGCAAACGGGTGCGTTACGGGCAATATGGAAAAAATACTACCCAATGCATTACTCAAACCAATCGATACAAGTGGCGCTGGGGACGCTTTTAACGCTGGGTACCTAAGCGCAAGGGCCAATGGCTGCTCGCCGCTACAAAGCGCCGCAAAGGGCAACGAGCTGGCAGGTTGGGTGATTATGAATCGTGGCGCGATTCCGCCGATAAACAATGCTGCGCCATACTAGGAATTCGCAAACGCCAGCCAATAAAAAAGGCCGCCCATTTGTAGGTGACCGTTTGGAATGGCTGGGGTGGGAGGATTACTTGGACTACGCCAAAGGCCTTCGCGCTGCGACTGTCAAGAATATTTTGCCAAAGTAAAATTGCAAAGAAAAAGCAAAAACCACGCTTTTTGGTTTTTCTTTTCGGGTTGAATCCAGATTGCTAAGTGAGGCCAAAGGCCGATGGTGGCAATCTGAATATTGGCTGGGGTGGGAGGATTCGAACCTCCGCGTGCCGGTACCAAAAACCAGTGCCTTACCGCTTGGCTACACCCCAACTATTTGAACGTCGCAAATAAAGCGCATTTGCATTTATCGCAAGTAACAAAAGCGGTTTTGGCTGTAATGCAAATTGATTTATTTGGGATTAAAGCGTGAAAGCAAAGTTTAGCCCATAACATGGTTCTTATTACTATTTGGCGGTCAGTTTATGGCGAACCGCGAAAGTATAACTGTATAATCTATGAACAGGCGCAAATTACCCTAAAACTCTATAGACATTCATATCATTTATCGATAAGGAATCTGAGAAGTATGAACATGATTTTGCCCAAAAATCGTGGCTCTGTTTGAATAGTTGGTTAGCGCACTACAAATTAAAAGCGTGATGGGATTGGAGTTTCAGTGTGAAGCAGTTTTTATTCACTATTGCAGGCGTTTTCGCTGGGCTATTATTGTTCTTCATTATTTTGCCGTTGATATTCATTGCATCTGCAGGCTCGTCAAAGCCTGCTACACCGAGCCATAGTGTGTTGGTTATAGATTTGCGAAACCAAATTCACGACATAACCCCAAATAGTCCTTTTGCAAGCTTTTCGGCAAATATATCCGTCGTTGATATTGTTAGGAAGCTTGAAGCAGCAGAGAAAGATAGCCACGTTAAGGGCGTTTTGGTTCGCGCACCAGAAATGGGAATGGCGCCCGCTCATGCAGAAGAAATTCGTCAGGCTTTGTTAGACTTTAAGACTAGCGGTAAATTTGTCGTAGCACATGCGCAAGGCTTTGAATTTCCAACGCTTTCAAATTATGTTGCGGTTTCGGCAGCAGACGATATTTGGCTGCAAAATGGTTCTGATTTTTCGGCAACAGGTATCATGAGTGAAACCACCTTTCTTGGGGGCCTATTTGAAAGATTTGGCATAACCGCTCAATTCGAACAGTTTTACGAATTCAAAAATTCAGCAAATGTTTACACGCAAAAAGATTATACCGCCGAACACCGCGAAGCAACGACGTCTTTGCTAACCGGGGTTTATAATTCGTTTTTGGCTGAAATTGCACTTGATAGGAAAATTGCGGTAGAACCATTGAAAGCCGTCTTGGACGCTGCGCCACTTTCCGCCGAACAAGCCCTTACTTCGAAACTAGTTGATCACTTGGGAATGCCGGAAGAAGCCTCTGACGCGGCTTTAGAAAAGGCAGGAGGACATGATAGGGCTGAACTTGTCGATCTTGCACAATACACTCCAAATTATGGGACTTCTGGGCCGACAATCGCAATAGTTGGTGGCGAAGGTGGGATTGTAACCGGCCCCGCCAATGTAAGCCCATTCAGTGAAGAGTCAGTGATGAATTCGGACAGTATTGCTGCGGCAATTCGTGAAGCCACTGATGATGATAGCGTGAAAGCGATTGTATTTCGGGTTTCATCGCCAGGTGGATCTGCAATTGCATCAGAGCAGATTTGGGCGTCAATTGAGCGTGCAAAAGCTGAAAATAAGCCAGTGGTCATTTCAATGGGGGCCTATGCTGCTTCGGGTGGTTATTATGTTTCTGCGCCGGCCAATAAAATTATTGCCATGCCGTCGACAATTACTGGTTCTATTGGGGTATTGGGCGGCAAACTCGCAGTTAATGAGGCACTCAACCGCTATACCGGCGCAAATATCAGTGCCGTAGAAATTGGTGGGCCATATGTTTCAGCTATGTCCGGCGCGCGGCCTATGACAAATTCACAACGCGAAGCATTTCATAACGCAATGGCGCGCATTTATGCCGACTTTACTGGCAAAGTTGCTGCTGGAAGGCGTTTGCCAATCACGCGCGTGCAAGAAATCGCGAAAGGTCGGGTTTGGACAGGCAATCAAGCGAAAAATCTCGGCCTTGTAGACACAATAGGCGGCCTAAGGACAGCGATTGAGCAGGCAAAGACCTTAGCCGGGATTGACGCCAACAAGTCGGTGCATATTAGAATGTATCCCGAAATGGAAGACCCTTTCAAAGCGCTGTCTGCAATGTTTGGCGCATCAGCCCAAACCGCGCGCGCCGCAGCAGTTTTCGGGATGATTTTGGGCGATGAACGACTAAACGCAGCGCTTCGAGATATTCGCGCGGCCAATCAAAATGGCATTCAGGCGCAAGAAAAATTGCGGGTAAGGTAAATTATCGCCCGACCGAGCTAATCGACGCTAGCCGCAAAAAGACGCGCTAAACAAAGAAATAGAGTTTGGTTTCGATTCAATCGAAATGAGACTTTAGTCCTAACCGCGACCTTGCTCTGATGCTTGTGGTCGATCTTGCAAATCTCTGATTGAGCGCTGAAAACCACGTTCAATGTCGCGCCATTCGCGTGCAGTTCTGCAGGTCTTAAGGTCTTTCAAACGTGTCCCGGTCAATTTTTCGCGGTGACAAACAATCCTATCCATCCTTGAAACTTTTTTCTTAGGAGTGGTCACTTGGCCACCGGTGCTTTCAATAGGATTTTCTGAGTTAGACGCTGGGTTCGCGCTTGTTTGGGCTTGGCTTAGTGCCTGGGAACCAATTAGTGCAACAGCAGCACATGCAGCAGCGGAAATGATAATACGAAAATTGCGCAAATTGCTCTCCATAATTTCTCGGCACTTTTCACAAATGGCCTGATAATGTCAAGTTACGATTCACGAACCAATTACAAAAACATCAAGGCAAACATTAATGCCTAACATTCGCGCATAGTTCTTGCCAAAATTCTTACGATCTCGCGTTCTTCCATCGAAAGCAATGGGTTCCAAATATCAAATAACAAAACCACCCTCAATTCATCACTATTATTATAGGCAGCGTGTTCGATACTATCGTCAAAGGCGAAAATTTCACCTTTAATCCAGGGGCGTTCGTCAAACCCGCATTTAAACACGCAATTATCGGGTACAATAAGCGGCAAATGCGCCACGAGCCTTGCGTTGGTCTCGCCATTATGTGGTGGAATTTCAGTATGCGGGGCGAGGGCGGAAAATATGGCATTGGGGCACAAGCCATCAATATCCGCCAGATCGGCATTCGACAGTGCTTCAAAGGTTTTCGGGCATACCGCGATATTTTCATCATATTTCTTGCCGCCCAACCACAAAGGTAATGTAGACCAGCGGTCCGAATGGTTAAGTTCGGCCCATTGATTGACGGGTTGCCCCGGTAAATATTGAATATAGGGCGTGAAGCCATCTTTGCGGCTAATGAGGGCGCCTTGAAGTTCTTCCAAAATGGCTTCAGTTTGCGCCTCCATCTCTTTTACCCATTCGAAAGTTGAAATGTCATAAAAAGTGGTGGCAGGAAGCCGAGGAACATATAATTGGTTGCAAATGGATGGATATGGCTTGGTTAAGCCTGCCATAATTGACACTGCCTCACGCCATTTTGGCTTGTTTTGCCAATCAGAGCCAAGCGCCGCCAATAATTTAGCATGCGTTGCCCCAGACACTTTCTGCGCGAAATTTCGCCCGTGAATCATTTGATCCCGTAACTCTCTGGGCCATTGGTTTTCCGGTGGCGCAATCTTAATTACATTGCGATATGTTTCAGCAGCAGCGCTTGGCGTTGAGTGTTGTTCCTGCCAAATCGCCTTGGCTAATAATGCAGGGTAAAAATATGCATCCACAGCCAACGCGCCGTCAAGCACCTCTAGTTCACCCCTGATATTGCCACTGTCGCGCTCAACATTAGCCAGCATTAAGCGAATAAATGGGTCAAATGGGCTTAATGCAATTGCGCGTTCTAAATGCCCGGCCGCTTCCTTAAGTGCCCGTCTTTGATAGGCGTGAATGCCTAAACGATGATGCGCTTTTGGATGATTTGGTGACTTTTCTACAACCTTGCGCCACAGCGCTTCGGCTTGCGCCCAATTTCCAGCGCCAGCAGCACGCTCTGCTTCATTGGCCCAAATTTCAACTTCGATTGCCATGCAAAATCCTTCCAATTCAACTTATTGATAGCGCAAACAGATTATGTGAACAATGCGACAAAAATACAAAATGGCGGGCAATAAAAAGGGCGGCAGAAAATCTGCCGCCCTGATTACTAGTTCTAACTTCAAATTAGAATTTGATGTTCAAGCCAATTGCATAAACGCGGCCCAAAGTGTCAAAGTTCGACGGGAAAGTGTTACCCGAGTTGTATGAAGTGGTACCTGTTTCGTTACCAATGATTGGCGGATCAGTATCGAATGCATTTGCCAACGAGAATGTCGCGGTGATTGCATCGTTAAAGTCCCAAGTTGCAGCTAAATCGATGTAGTTATATGCGTCGATATGTTCGAACCCATCAAATACACTTCCTCTTTCAGCCGCAATCAAGTCAAGTTTGCTTTGGTGACGCCACAAATATGACAATTGCCAATCACCAATCTGCCAAACAGTCCGCTGAATTGAACGGAACTGATGCACTGGATCACAGTTTGTTGAGTAAGTACCCAAGCAATCCAAGACCGCAGCAGTAGGCAAAGTGCGTGATTCATTTATGGTGTAATAGTTTGCATTGTATGAGAAGCGAACTTTACCCCATTTTGATGAAAGCCCTAGGCTTTCCATATCAAACCCAGATGACAAGGCCATTTCATAACCAGCCGATTGGAAATAATCCAAATTGGTTGTGTATAATTTGATACCTGCACCCGGAGTTGCAAGGTCACCATTCACACGAACTACCAACGAGCAAGATGCAGCTTGACCAGCAACATAGCAACCATCAAGAACTTCTTGCGCAGTTGAAATGCCGATGTAATCCTTAATTTCGATGTTGTAATAATCAAGGGTCAAAGTAGTACCTTTGAAGAAATTACCAAATTCAGGACGCCATACAAAGCCGATTGTTGTAGTATCAGCAATTTCCGGTGTAGGTAGCGCAGTTGGCAATGAACCTTCGAACGTACCGATTTGGCCGGCCACGAAGTCTTGAACAGTCCAAACTGAACCCGAAGTCATGCCAGTGCTTACGCAAAGTGCACGAAGTGCAGTGGTGCGGCCGGCAACAGGTTGTTGATCGGAACAAGGGTCAAGTGCAGCGTTGCGAAGGCCAGTAACCACTGGAGAGAACAATTCACCAACATTTGGCGCACGTGATGCACGTTGTTGCATTGCACGGAAACGGAATTGGTCAGTAATTGCCCAATCAACACCAGCTTTCCAAGTGATGTTGTTGCCGCTTACGCTATATTTTGATGACCGATAACCAAGTTCCAAATTCAAGTTTTGGAAAAATGGCTTGTCAGAAACCAAAGGAACGCTAGCTTCAACAAACACTTCGTTCACGTGATAGCGACCAAATACTGGCAATGTATTACCACCAGCGCCACCCAAACATGAAGTTGGAGCAAGTTTCAAACACTCATCAGGAATTGAAGCCGCATTTTCAGCGCGGTATTCATAACCAACCGAAACACTTACAGGCTCTGCAGCTGCAGGGCTTTGGAAGCCGTGAATTGGCCCACCAATGTTCGCGTTAAATACGGTTTGTTGATAATTTTGGGTTTGCAACGCAGTCGCCGATGAATAAGAAGCCATCGCCGGTGTGATTGAACCGAAACCACCAAACATATTGATAGGTACGCAAGCTGATTCGCCGTTAGCGCAAGCAGTGGTCGAAGTTGCGTTCAAAGCGTTTTGAATGTTGGCAACGTTAGTATAGCCAGCATTTACGTTGGTGCGGTCTGCTTGGCCCAATTGTGCCGAAACATCCCAATGCCAATCACCAATAGTATCGCCTTCAAGGCCAAATACTAATTGGAAAGTGTTATTGTCATAAGTGGTTGAACGTTCACCAAATTCAACAGTACGACGACGAATTGACAACTGAACTTGGTCAGCCAAATCAACAACGCCATTGTTGTTCACATCAACCCAACGACCAGCGCCGCTGTTTGCAGGGTTTGCAAGGAACGCATTGGCTTCAGTGATGATTTTCGTGCGAACTGCCGCACTCAAATATGGGTTCATCAATGGAACCATGAACAAATTACCGAACACGCCTGAAGGTGCGACTTGTTGGCGAACATTAGTTGCCGCAAATGTTGCACGTGCATAAGCTTCGATATTGTCAGTTACTGCATAACGACCAATTGCAGTAGCCGAGAAACGCTCCTGCGGGGTTTGGTAATAGTTGTATGGGTTAAAGTTAAACACCGAACAGTTGGCACCAAAAGTACCATCTTCACGGAACTGGCCGCCGCCGCCCATATAAGTCATACGGGTTGGGATACCAGTGGTTGAACCACCAACAGCCACAACATTCGGGCCACCGCAACCAGCAGGTGGAGGAGGGGCAACGCCTGAAAGACCAGAACCAGAAGCGGTGTCAACACCAACAAGACCAAACGCACGATCAGCAAGTGTTACAGCTTCACGTTTAGTGTAGTTCATTGACAAAGCAACATTGCCACTTTCGTCAGCAGTGTTTGCACCAAGTGCCAATGAAACCGAAGTTACATGGCCATCATTCACGCCAGTGAATGATTCTTTCATGTCCAACTCAACGCCTTGGAAGTTTTTGCGCAAAATGAAGTTTACAACGCCTGACATTGCGTCCGAACCATAAACTGTGGACGCGCCACCAGTTAGAAGGTCAACGCGCTCTAGCATTGCAGTTGGAATAGTTGAAACGTCAACGATGCCGTTGAAATTGTATGGAACCATGCGTTTGCCGTCCATCAACACCAAGTTACGGTTCGCGCCAAGGCCGCGCATGTTAACCGAAGTTACACCAGCAGTACCGTTGTTTACGTTTTCGCCGTCACCAGGAATGGTTGAAGGCAATGAACGCAAGATTTTCTCGGTTTCAGTGGTTTGTTGTAGCTTAAGCTCCGCGCCACCAATGGTTTGGATAGGGCTTGCCGAACGAACGCCCGGTGTTGAAATGCGCGTACCAGTAACGACCACGACTTCAGTATCCCCAGCTGCCGCGCTTTGTGCGAAAGCAGGCGCAGCAAATGCCACGCTAGAGATGATTGTGCCAGCAAGCAAAGCATTGCGTAGGCCTTTATTCCTATTAGTTAAATCCACTTTGGATTCCTCCTTATCAAAATCCCCTGGGGCAATAATCCCCCATGCCGAAAAACGGATTCTCCGACACATGTGTAACACGCTATTTGATGCAATTCATTGGGTCAATATACAGATGACAGATTTGTAACAAATTATTGCCAGTTTACTGCAACTGTTGCGACAATGCCGCATATTGACGCACATGCATGAAAAAAGGGCGGCCCGAAAGCCGCCCTCTATAGATTTTATTGTCACCGATATTAGAAGCGACGTGTAATCGATAATGTTGCCGCACGACCCACAAAATCATATTGTGAAGCAAGTGGGTGGGTGCCAAGGTAACCAAAATAAACACCTGAAGAAACTGATGGAGGATCTTCATTAAAGATGTTTGAAATCGCGCCAACCACAGTCCACTCATCGCTTCTATAGCGAATTGAGAAGTCATGAGTGATTGTAGTTTCAACGTCCATTTTATATTTTAGTTGGGTCAAACCCTGGAACGAATAGTTCGAACCAGCTGCGATATTTTGCACATCGCTGCCAAAATACCGAACATGGCTCGCTGGTCCAGTTGCATTGATTGTCCAAGCTGCAGTCCAATCCTTTTTCACAAAACGCAATTGAGTTGTTGAAACATATGTTGGGTCACCAATTGAACCAGCGTCGCTCGAAAGTGCAGCTTGATCAAATAGACCAGTACCATTGAAAGTTGTCCAACGATGCTGAGAGTCAACAGTCAAATCACCAAATGAGAAATCCTTGCGATAAAGAACTTTCAAATCGATGCCTTCAACCCGTGTTTTATTGATGTTTACATAGGTGTTTTCAACAGTCAAAATATTGTGCGAAACTGGATCACGAGTGAACAATCCGCAGAAATAGCTGGCTTTGCCAGACTGGTCATAATAACAAGCGCCAACGATGCTTGATGCACCAAATGTTGCAACTTGGTCAGATACTTCAATTTGCCAAGCATCAACACGAAGGTTCAAATTAGCAAAAGTTGGTTTCCAAACAAAGGAGAAGATATCTGATCTTGATTCTTCTTCTTTAAGGTTGCCAGCACCACCACCTGTGAAGATTGTGGCAGACGAACCAGCGCCAGTATAGTCACCAGGGATGCCATCGGCCGCGCAACGTGTACGTGCAGGCTCATCAGCAAAAGTGTCCCACTGAACGCATGGGTCGATTGATGTTTGGCCCAAGAAACCAGTTTGGTTGCCTAAGAACAATTCAAACAATGCAGGTGCACGATATGAAGTACCGGACATACCAACAAAACGAATTTGCGGAGTAACGTCCCAAGTTAGAGTTGCTTTCCATGTTGTGTTTGAATCATATGAATCATAGTTGGTGTAACGATAAGCTACAGATAAGTTCAAATTCTCAATCAACGGACGGCGTGCAATCAACGGTGCATCAATTTCACCATAGACTTCTTTAACCGCATCTGTACCGCGAGTGATACCAGCAACAGTGGTTAAAGCCACGTTGTTACGCATGGTTTCAACACCTGGAACGTCATTGATGCTATATTCGCGCCAATAAGCACCAAGGTTCACTTTAACCGCATCCGATGCACCAGGAATTTGGAACACATCGCCTGAAATATTGGCTTCAAACGCTGATTGCTCATAAACTGTTTTGCCGACATTTTCATTGTTGAACAAATAATCATATTCAGCCGCAGTATAATCACCATTTACAACCCGTGGATCAAAGAAATTGATTGGCAAACAAGTGCCGCCAAAGGTCGGCGTTGGGCAAGAAGCCACACCCGCAGTAATGGTGGTTGCAAGAGAAGCATTCAATCTATCTTGACGAATTGTTGTACCGTTATATTTACCAGTACCTTTGCTGGTTTGGCCGTAAATTTCCCATGAACCGCCACGCAAGAAGCCGCCGATACCATTGCCAGTTGAGCCGCGTACGCCGCCAACAACTTGCCAAGTCTCAACTGTTTGTTCGTTGTTAGCAGGGCGAGCAATTACAGGCTGAGCCGCTGCTGTTCCGCCGAATGAAGTACCCCAAGGGTTGTAAACATTTGTAGCAGGCGCAGAGAAGAACAATTGCGCGGCGCCAGATTGTTGTGATTCACGCTTTGCATATAAGCCTTCACCATATACTTCAATACCACCCAAAATGTTCAAATCGCGAGAGAAAGTACCATAAAAGTTGGTGCGCTGTGATGGCGAAACAACATCCGCATTGCTGTGGAACGGTGAATCATAATCCAATTGATAAGTAATCGGCAAACCTGCATTCACCGAGCCAACTGGCGGGCTGAATATACGGCGATAGCCAGGCACACGAAGCAATGTGTTCGCGGCACCAGTTTGCGGGTTTGTGCCAACAACGCGAGTTGTCGAAGTTGCATCAGGTATCCAAGTGCCAGTACCAGACGCTGCATTGCCTTGCGCAGTTACGCGGGTGAAAGAACCACCATTGGTAGTGCCAAGGCAGAAAGGCGCGCCGGTCGCTGGATTGATATAGTCAACCCTTGCGCCAGTTGTTGGGTGGAATAGATAATCCTCACGGCATTGGTTGAAGTCACTGTATTTAAGCGCCTTTTGCTCAAAATATTCAGCGGCAATCATAACGTTCCAATTGTCACCAGTATGGCCCCACAAAGCACCAATTCGCATATCTTGACCACCGCCAAGTTCCGACATTTGCCCAGCAGCTTCAATTTCGAAACCGTTCACGTCTTTACGAGTGATGCCATTAACAACACCGCCAACTGCATCTGAACCATAAATTGGCGATGCACCTTCATAAAGAATTTCATAGCGTGAGATCGCCAAATTTGGGATTGTTCCAAGGTCAACCGCGTTAACCTGACCACGAGTACCAGATGGTGGTAAACGACGACCATTCAACAGAACCAATGTGCGTTGCGCGCCAAGACTGTTTAGGCCAACGGTTTGGATGCCGCCGCCGCCTTCAACAACGAAACCAGTGAAGAAGTTGTTGATTTGGGTTGAACCAGCCGCAGCAGTTGAACCTTGCAACACTTCAGCTGCATCGATGGTACCAGACAAAACAGCGTTTTCATTTACAATGACTGACAAAGACGATGGCGTGTTAAATGAATTACGACGAATTCTTGAACCAGTTACAACTACGGTTGAGCCGGTAGCGGCAGGGGTTGCAGTTGGACAAGCAGGAAGGCCAGGTACGCCGCAAGTAGGCGCTGGCGCAGGTGCTGGTGCAGTTTGAGCTTGGGCAAATGCCGGCGCCGCAATTGCGATTGCCAACACAGAAGCACCCATAAGTGAATTGCTTAGTGTTTTACCAAATTGGTTCTTCAAGATACTCTCCTAAATCAAAATCTTGCGCAACCTGTGAAACAAGCAGAAACGACTCCCGCTTTGGTTACGACAATTTAATGTTGGAAAGTGAACGTTACACTTAAGTGAAGCAAGCACTGATGACAGTTAATGGGTGGAAAAATCAGCTTACTGCACAACTTACTGGCAAGGTGTTGCGTCTATGCAACAAAAATGGTCATGAGATTTAAAGTTTGCCACAATTTCGGCAATTTTATTCGCTACATCAATTGGGTTGCCATTATTGATAAAAGATATATTCTTGCAACATTAAATTTTGTTGAGGTATCATTTATGCGTAGAACCAAGAGTATTCGTAATTTAGTTGCGGCATCCGCATTGTTCCTTAGTTTCGGAATGGTTAGCGCCACCGCACAAGGCAATTTCAGGCCGACTGGTGCACCTTTAACCGTTGAAGCAATGATGAAGGATTACAATGTTTGGGGTGCAAAAATAAGCCCAGATGGTAAGCACATTGCGGCGCTTGCGGGGGTGCCAGGGCAAAACCCAATTGTGAGGGTTTGGGATACTGATGACATGAGCAAAGCGCCATTGCAGTTTGGCTCTCGGATTATGCGGTTTACGACAATTTCGTTTATTAAGAATGATCGTTTGTTTTTAGGCACAGCCCAGCCAGTAGAAATGGGCCACAATTCAGATTGGGTTTTCAGCGGCGCAATTTCAAATTTAGACGGCAGTAAAATAGACCAAATTTCAAATGAAAGTGCCGAAAACACAAGGGATGAAGATAGAGTTCTTGGAGTTTCTGTCTTCAACCGCTTACCTTTGGATCCTGATAATATTCTTGTTCAAATTAGCAAATTTAGCGGCACCGAGATTGTAAAGGCGAATTTGCGCTCTGGCGCTACTCGTCGGTATTTCAGAACTGCTGAAAACGAATCGGTCGAATGGAACGATAATCAAGGTGTAATTCGGGTTAAAAACCGGCTAGATTTCCAAGGTGGCGTTTATTATGTCAAATATTATTTGCGTCGCGGCGAAAACGATTGGCATGAATTAACTGGCCTTCAACAGAGCATTAATGACCGTTATACTCTTAGTGTTCAACACGTTAGCAATGACAATAAAACCATTTGGGTCATCACCGATAAGGACACTAACTACGCTGTTCTGAAAAAATTCGACGTTGAAACCAATACGTTTTCGCAAACCTTTGCACAAAATACTGAATTTGATTTGACCAGTGCATCGTTTGGTTCGGCAGCTGATGAATATGCGCAAAATGCAGATCCACTTCGTGATTTTTGTTGGGGCGGGCCTTCAACGGAATGCCAATATTCAGATCCAGTTGATATCAGGATAAACGCACTACTTGAACGCGCTTTGCCCGGCCGCAATATTACTTTTGGGGTTAGAAATGGTGGTGCGACGGTAATTGTTCAGGCAACTGCGCCAAATGTGCCGACTACTTATTATTTATTGAAAAATGAGCGTCAACTAGTCAAAATTGGCTCTATGCTTGAAGGTTGGGATAGTCGCAACCTTGGCCCAGCTGAATGGGTTACTTATCCGGCACGTGATGGTTTGCAAATTCCAAGCGTTCTGACCTTACCACCTGGCTATAACAAGGAACGTGATGGTAGAATTCCATTGGTTGTATTGCCGCATGGTGGCCCTTGGTCGCGCGATGATATGGACTTTGACGGCTCATATTGGCCGCAAATGTTCGCAACTCGCGGTTTCGCAGTATTGCAGCCAAATTATCGTGGTTCACAAGGCCTTGGCAAAGTGCTTTGGAAAGCCGGCGATAAAGAGTGGGGCGGCAAAATGCAGGACGACAATGACGATGGTGCGCGTTGGCTCGTAGCCCAAGGCATTGCGGACCCTAATCGCATGATGCTTTATGGCTATTCATATGGTGGTTTTGCTGCGGCAGCGGCAGCTGCTAGGTCCAGCAGTGCATCAGAAGGTCTGTGGCAATGCGCGATTTCCGGTGCGCCAGCGATTGATTTGGTTCGTATTTCCAATGATTGGGGCGCGGGCCGCATTCAACGCATAACACAAGGCGTAACGGTTGATGGTTGGAACCCTGCTGATCATTTGAGTGAAGTGAAAATTCCTTGGTTGATTGTTCATGGAACTTATGACCATCAAGCAGATATTATTCACTCGCGGGACGCAGCGGCGAAAATGCGCAGCCAAAATCCAAACGCGACATTTAAGTTCATACAAATCCCAAGAATGTCACATACTTTGGTGGAAATGTTGCCAGAGCATAAGCAACAATTGATGGCTAGCATTCTTGATTGGACAGCCAATAATTGCGGCAATATATCGGCTACATTTGATGATGCGGAGGCAACTTCAATCGCGAGACGTATGAACCGTTAGGTTTAGTAACATGCTTAAAGCAAAGCGCCCTCACGATTTGTGAGGGCGCTTTTTTTGTTTGATTTATACTTTTATTTCGTTTGTGCATCTCTAGTACACAAAAAGCGGGAACGGTGATAGTCGTTTGCATTGTCAACCCAACCAGTAACCCGTGGGTTGACCAAATTGCGATTGGTGTAGAAATAGACAGGTGCAATCGCGTCATCGTCAATCGCTACGCGTTCGGCCTCTGTCATAATTTCGGAGCGCCGCGCTGCGTTGCGTTCGAGGTCAGATTGGTTGACCAAAGCGTCATACGCTGGGTTAGAATATTTCCCATAATTCATTTGGCCAGCAGGGGTGAAGAAATTATATAGGAAGCTTCGGGCGTCGTTAAAGTCCGCGACCCAACCTGCATCGCCAACTTCGAAATCACCTTGGCGCAATTTTTCATAGTGCAGCTGAACATCGGTTGCGGTTAAATCTACGCTCACCCAGGGCCCAATATCTCGCCAGTTTTGTTGCGCAACTGGCGCCACACGTGGATTGTCGCCGGAATTACGATAGCTATAGGTGAAATGCAAAGGTTTGTTTGCGCCATACCCTGCTTCTGCGAGTAATTGCCTTGCACGCACCAACCTTTGTTCACGGCTTTGTGTGCGCCAAGCATGGGCAACTTTGCCGCTTTCATAGCCGATGATTCCTGGTGGAACCAAGCTATACGCTGGTTGCTGGCCGCCTTTGAGTATCTCATTCGTAATAAACTCGCGGTCAAGCGCAAGTGATAGTGCTTCGCGGACTTTTGGATTGTCAAATGGCGGTTTGCGCGTGTTGAAAATGTAGTAGGTCGTGGCGATATAAGGGCTCACACGGGCGTAACCTGGCAGCGTTCGGTCAATTTGCGCGCGTCTGGAGCCTGAAAAATTGGTTTGGATGTCCAAGGCACCGGTTTTAACTCGCCTTTCGGCGGCAGTATCATCTTGGGTCGGGTAATAATATAATTCGTTCAAACATACGCTTAAAGCGTCAAAAAACTCAGGATTCTTCACTACATGAACGAAGTCGTTTGGCACCCATTCGGTCAATTTGAATGCGCCATTTACAACTATATTGGCTGGCTTAATCCAGTCATTTCCCAGTTTTTCAACAACGTGCTTTGGAATTGGGAATGAAGTATAATGCGTCATTAGCCCGGGAAAATATGGCGCCGGATTGGTCAATGTTACTTCAAGAGTTTTGTCATCAATTGCGCGTGCGCCCAATTCTGTTGCAGGCTTCGTGCCATTGAATATGTCTTCTGAATTTTTTATCAAAAACAAAAGGGACGCGTATTTGGCCGGCGGTCTGTTGCTAAAAAGCCTTTGCCAAGCAAAGACAAAGTCATGCGCACTTACTGGGTTCCCATCGGACCATTTTGCATCGCGCAGCTTAAAAGTCCAAACTAGGCCGTCTTCACTTGTAGTCCATGAACTAGCCATGCCGGGAATAGGTTCGCCCGCAGCATTGTCAGTAACAAGCCCCATGAACATATCACCCAAAATACGGTTTTCCCATGTGCCAGAGGCTTGGTGCGGATCCAGACTGAACGGTTCGCCAATATTACCGATATGTAGAATACGTTTGCCAGAGTGATCGGCTTTATCAGTGCAAGCTGTTAGGCCAGCAGCCATGATAATCGCCAAACTTGAAACCAAAATCGATACTTTTGTAATACTGCGCTTTGAATCAATCATGATTTTTCTACTCCTTGCCATTGTACCTAAACTATAACATAATTCACTCAGCGTTAACCGAGCCTGAACTTCAACCATGGACTATACCAAAATGCAAAAATATTTCGTTAACTATAAAATTGCTCTTGCTGTCGGTGTTTGCAGTATTGCTATGTATGCTTCGCTGGCGAGTAGCCAAAATGGGCCACGCGGCAAGACAACGCAAAACATGGCGCCGTCCGAAACACCTTTGGCTGCATTATACGAATGCTCGCAAAAAACTAATGATGCAGAACGCCTGGCTTGTTTTGACGCTCAAGTCGCCGCGCTTAAAGCAAAAGAAGCGAGTTCGGATGTCGTAGTGATTGACGCGCCGCGAGTTGCCCAAATGCGCCGCGAAGCATTTGGCTTTAATTTGCCATCGCTTCCAAAGCTTGGTTTGCCAAAATTAACAGGTTTAAGGGGCGCAGATAATGCCGCCCAGCAAGCTGACGAAGAACGCCAAACTATGGTGGTTACAAGAATTTCTAACCAAGGTGGGCGCGCGACTTTGACTATGGAAAATGGTCAAATCTGGCAATTGATTGAAGCCGAAGAGATTAACGTCTATGGCCGTCCGCCATATAGTGCCAATATTCGGAGCGCTTCTTTAGGCTCATTTATCCTTAGCTTTGAAGGGCGCAACAAAGGCTACCGCGTGCGGCGCGTTGAATAGGCTGAAATGTAGAAACTAAAAATTGACGCCCGATCCCCAAAAACGAGGCTCAGGCGTCAAAGTTGGGAGATTATTCCGCCGCGATTTGTGCAGCGGCAAGGTTTTCCTTGGTCGGCAAAGGCCGTTCCAAATGCGCCCAATCTATATCCAAATCACCTAAGCAATCTTCATAAGTCAATGCGCCCATTGCTTCGAATTTGGGGCGTATTTTCTCGGTCAACAGCCCTACACGTTTGAAATTAGGAATTATTCGCTCAAACAACAAATGTTGGAACAATTTAATGACTTGGGATTCCATAATGTGTTTGTGGGTCGCTTCAATATCAAAACCATATTCCCGCGCGACATCAAGGCTGAACAATCTATCACGCATAATCAAAGTGGCTTGATAGGCAAATTCGGCGCGATCTTCGATTTCGTCTTGCGGTAGTGCCTTAATCCAATCTTCAAGATAATTGACACCAAATGCGACATGGCGACCTTCATCTCGCATAACCAGCGCAATAACTTGTTTAAACAATGGATCGCTCGAAGTTTGGATAATCGAGCCAAACGCAGCCAAAGCCAAGCCTTCAATAACCAATTGCATTCCGATGAATTTCAAATCCCAGCGCTCATCGGCCAAAACTTTGTCAATAAGTGCTTTAAGATTTGGGTTGATGGGGTAAACCATGCCGCACCGGCGCCGCAAATATTCGTTAAATGCCTCAACGTGGCGGGCTTCATCAAAAGTCTGCGAGGATGCGTACAATTTGGCATCATAGGTTGGCGCACATGTCACCAATTGCGATGCCACAAGCATTGCCCCTTGTTCACCATGCAAGAATTGAGAAGCGGTCTGAGCATGGTTTTTCCATGAAAATCTCACCTTTTCTTCTTCAGAAAGTGCTTCATACTCCGGATAACCGTTCATAGGGTTGGTTACTTGCGGCATTGGAAAATCATTTTTATCATATGGCGCGTCCCAATCGACATCGGTTGAAACATTCCAATTATGAAGTTTGCCAAGCTCATAAAGCCGCTTAATTTTGGCATTTGCGCTGTCATAATCCCAATTGAATGAACCGTTTAGCGGAGTGAAAAACACTTCGCGAATTACTTCAACATCACCCATTGTTTCAGGTGGTGGCACTTCGTCGAAATGACGAATTTGTTGTGGTGGTTTGGTAACAATTGAAACTTTCATGGTGCGCTCCCTTGTAGCTTTACTTTAACGTAAAGTTGCCCTCGAAACATAGACGCGACAATATGGCAAAATGTCACATTATCGTTAGGGAAGGTGGGGCGGGGTTGGTTTCTTGACCTGAAGAGGAAACCGGCTAACTTACGCGGGTACTTTTCAAAGCGAGCGGACTTCACAATGACGTCAAAACTAAAATTATTTCGAGAATTGCCAAATGCATGGGAAGATGCCAGTCCCATGCCTGACAAAATAACCAAAGGCGCGCCAATTGGCTTTGCAAACGAAGCTGTCAATGGTGGCCAGAGCGGAAAATTATTTTGCGGTATTTGGCGCGCGGAAGTCGGCGCTTGGCGCGTTTCTTACACCGAGTGGGAATATTGTATTGTTACCAAAGGCCGTGCAATAATTCGCGAAAACAGCGGCTCAGAATTTGAAGTTTGCCCCGGCGATGCATTTACCATCGAACCAGGGTTTGAAGGTGAGTGGGAAGTGCTTGAAGCCATGGAAAAACACTATGTGATTGTTTTGCCATAGCGGCAGGCGTTTAAATCTTGGTTGCCACCCAAAAGCCGCCGATGATTAATAATGCAAGCGCACCGGTTACCCAATAAAGCTGCTTTTCAATAAACGGCTCAATTGATGGGCCAAAGCGTTTTGCAAGGCCCGCGACAAGGAAAAACCGCATCGCGCGCGTAATGGTTGCGGTAATAACAAACAGCGCGAAATTAAAATGGGCAAGGCCCGAAGCAATAGTTACTAATTTGAACGGTATTGGCGTAAGCCCTTTTATCAGGATTATCCAAACCCCCCATTTTTGGAAAGAAGTTTGGAAATGAGCCAATTTTTCTGAATATCCGTATAAGTCCAGGAGTGGCTTACCAATGCTGTCCATCAAGAACATTCCAATGCCATAACCGGCAATACCACCCAGAATTGATGCAATTGTGCAAATAAAGGCGGCTCGCCAAGCATTTTCTGGCTTTAGAGTTGCCATGGGTAATAACATGACATCTGGTGGAATTGGAAAGAAACTGGCTTCGGCAAATGAAATGGCCGCCAAAACACGCTCCGCCTTTGGTGATTTAGCCGATACGCGCAGTTTTTGATAAAGGTCTTTTAGCATGGTCGCCTATACGATAGTTCATTCGCATTGATAAATGATAAATGGCACAGCGCACAAAAAATGCGGATACATTATCTGTCTTTCGGGTCTATTGCGTCCCTTAAGCCATCACCAATGAAGTTCAAACAAAAAAGTGCAATCATCATAGTTGCAGCTGGGAATATCAAAAGCCATGGCGCGATTTCCATTTCCTTGGCGCCTATCGAGATTAAGTTGCCCAGTGAAGTCATGGGTTCTTGAACGCCAAGGCCAAGGAATGACAAAAAGCTCTCTGCCAATATCACTTGGGGGATTGTTAAAGTGACATAGACAACGACTGGCCCAAGCAAGTTCGGGACAATATGGCGCGAAATTATGTCGAAAGTGGTAAGCCCAGCCGCTTGTGCTGCCTCAATGAATTCCTTTTTACGTAAGGAAAGGGTCTGGCCACGAACAATTCGCGCCATTGTTAGCCATTCAACTGCGCCAATTGCAACGAATATCAGAATTATATTGCGGCCAAAAACAACCATCAAAATGATCACGAAAAAGATGAATGGGAGTGCATAAAGAATATCGACGATACGCATCATTATTTGGTCGATTTTTCCGCCTAAATATCCCGCAGTCGCGCCCCACAATACGCCAATCGTTAGTGAAACGCTGGTTGCAACTACACCAACAGCAAGCGAAATTCGAAGCCCATGCAGAAGGCGAACAAACAAATCCCGCCCTTGCGGATCGTTTCCAAATGGGTGCATATCCGCCCATGAAGGCGCGTTCAGCACCCGGTCAATATAGATTTTGTCGAACTTATGCACCCAAAGCATTGGGCCAAAAATTGCCATTATCACCAGGAATAGCAATACATACATTGAAATGATTGCCGCCTTATTGCGGACTAACCTTGCCCAAGCATCAGCCCATAAGGATCGACCAATCACAGCCGATTTTTCCATCAATGCAGCACTGGGTGAATGAAAAGGCGCTTTGCTCATTCCAATGTTACCTTTGGATCAAGTATTGCATAAAATAAATCGGCAATTAGGTTCATTATTATGATTAGGCTCGCATACAAAATTACAACTGCCATAACCACCGGATAGTCACGTTGCAAAGCCGAAGTAATAAAATTTCGCCCAATGCCCGGTAATTGAAAAACGTTTTCAATTACAACCGAGCCGGTAATCAAAGCGGCACAAGCTGGCCCGATATAAGAAACCAGCGGCAAAATCGAAGCCCGCAATGCATGGCGAGTAAGAACCGTAACTTCAGGGAGCCCTTTGGCACGTGCCGTGCGAACGAAGTTTGAGTTCAAAACCTCAATGGCACTTGCCCTGACCATTCGCGAAATGATTGCAATTTGCGGCAGCGACAAAGTAACAACCGGCAAAAGCATGGTTGCAACTGTCATTTTTCCTAGTTCAAGACCCGCAGTGGGCAACCATCCCAAATACACGCCAATCACCAAAGATAACAATGGGCCTGTTACAAAAGTTGGAATACAAATCCCAGCCATTGCAATCGCCATAATCGAATAATCGGTTGCATTATTATGATTAAGTGCTGCGGCTAGGCCCAAAGGAACCCCAACCATCAAAGCTAAAGTTAATGCACTTAGGCCTAAAACTATCGAAACTGGAAAGCCAGAAGAAACGATTTCTATTACACTTTGGTCCTTATAAACCAAACTAGGGCCTAAATCGAACCGCAACAGTCCGTTCAAATAGTCCAAAAATTGAACGAATAATGGCTTATCAAAGCCATAATGCGCCATAATAAGCTGCCTGATTTCCGCCGACATCGCGCGTTCAGAATCAAATGGGCTTCCTGGCGCTGCGCGCATCAAGAAGAATGCCATCGCAATTATGATTAGCATAGTTGGTATGGCGACCAAAAGCCTTTTGATACTAAATGACAACATTAATCTTGTCCAAAAATGCTAAATATTGCAAAGAGTTAGTTTGGCACTATCTATTGAATAGTCAATACTTTTCTTCGAGTATAAAATAACATTTACAACGGTTTATGGTTAATAATAGCAAGCGAACTCCGTAAATCCCTTGTTTTATTAAGTAGGAGCGCTTCCAAGCGGCACGCCAAATAGGCGAATGTGATTGCTATTGAAACTGATTTGTGCAGTGCAGCAAAAATTTTTGCAGTTGCGAATGTGTTATTGTTTTCTGTAAATGCATGCATCAAGGCCAGCACTGCGAACAGTTTGCGCGCCGCGTGCAATCCTTGCTGCTCTTCGCGCAACCCTGCCAGATGGCGATTTGACACTCCATTTACGCGGGCTTGGTAAAATTGCGATAATCCGGGCCGCTTCACTTGAAGTAAGGTTTTTCGCCGATTTGTTGTAATAAAACCTTGCGGCGGATTCTGCGCCAAAAATGCCATCACCCATTTCGGCAACATTGAGATATGCCTCCATGATTCGCCTTTTTGGCCAAAAGAACTCAATCAAAACTGTGTATCCGGCTTCCAAACCCTTGCGAACATAGGATCTCCCTGGCCAAAGGAAGACATTTTTGGCGGTTTGTTGGCTAATTGTTGATGCGCCGCGCAGTTTACGGCCAGCTTTATTGGCTTTTGCCGCTTTCTTCATTGCCTCCCATTCAAAGCCACTATGATAGCAAAATCTGGCATCTTCGGCCGCAATTGCGGCATCCACCATGTTGCGGCTGATGTTGCGCAGGGCGACCGGACGGTAGCGGATTTTCTCGCCTTCGAAAGCGCGCTGTACCATTAAATATGTTGCTGGCATTGGAACGAAACGGTAAAGCAAAACCAGACCCAATACCACAATGGCTGCATACGCTATGAAACGTGCAAACAAATAGCCAAACCCACGCTTTATTGGCTTTCTTTTGACGCTTCTTCGCCTAACCCCAGCTTTGGGTGCCGTTTCAGCGGTTTTTGGGTTGGTGGTTTCGATCATTTTGCCGTTTGTTTTGATAGCGCCCAATTTGCGGCATTTTTTACCATTGGGTTGTCGTTATTTGCAAGGGTGCGTGCAGATGTGATTAGTTTCGTATCGCCACTATTACCGATTGCTATGGCAACATTGCGTAAAAACTTGTTTATGCCTATCCTTTTTATTGGGCTTTTTGCGAAAATTTCGCGAAAACGTGCATCATTGAGGGCGGTCAATTCACTCAATAATGGTGCGCTGGCGGCGCTTCTTGGTAAAAAGGCATTGTCGCTGGTTGGGGTGGCAAACTTGTTCCACGGGCAGACGGACAAGCAATCATCGCAGCCATAAATACGGTTGCCCATTTTTGCCATTAGTTCGGGCTCAATGTCACCGTCATGTTCAATTGTAAGATATGAAATGCATTTGCGGGCATCGATTTTATAGGGCGAAATTATTGCGCCGGTTGGGCAAATATCAATGCACTTGGTACAGGTGCCGCAACTATCGATTTCTGGCGCGTCATATTCCAATTCCTGCGCCACTAAAACCGACCCTAAAAACAACCAAGACCCAAATTCACGCGAAACCAGATTTGTGTGTTTGCCTTGCCAACCAAGCCCCGCGAGCTGCGCCAATGGTTTTTCCATAAGTGGCGCAGTATCAACAAATACTTTGACTTCGCATGATAATTTGCGGTGAATTTCCCCTGCAAGGGCTTTGAGGCGTTTTTTTATGATTTCATGATAATCATCATTTTGTGCATAGACCGAAATCACCCCGTTTTCTTTATTTTTAAGGGCTTCAAGCGGGTCTTGGCTCGGCCCATAATTTACGCCCAGCATAATGGCCGAAACCGCGCCGTCCCACATTTTGTTTGGGTGTGAACGGCGCTCTTTCGTGGTTTCAAGCCAGTCCATTGTGCCGTGGTGATTGCTTTCCAAAAATTCGCGCAATCCATCACCTGCTGACCAAGGCTCACGAACGTCACAAATCGCCACAGCGTCAAAACCATGGGAGCGGGCGAGGGCTTTGATTTGGTCCTTAAACAGCGCCATGATTAGAAATCTAAATTACGATAGTGCGGCGGTGGGTTTATTCCCGCTACATTGTCTACTAAAATTGCCCGAAAGGCAGGGCGCTGTTTCAAGCCCGAATAATATTGTTTTGCTTCAGTATTTGTGTCCCATGATATTAAGTCAAAATAGTCGAGCAATGATAATTGCGCCCAAATTATTATGTCTGCCAAGGAAAATTTGCCGCCAATCATAAAGCCGCCTTTGGCCGCGCGGCTTGCGGTAACTTCCATAAATTCGCGCGCCCCTTCACGAAGGTTTCTTAGGTTTTGAATGTCGGGTGATCCCGCGCGGTTAATTATTTTATGGGCTTTCTCGCTCATCAATAATTGATGCAAAGGTGCAAAATCGCCAATTGCTTCTATGCAAAAAGTTCTTACATTTGCGCGTTCCATTGGCCCACCTGGGAAAAAATGTGGCGATGGTATTGTATCTTCCAAATACTCAAACGCCGGCAAAGCTTCACGGATTATTGCACCATTCCCCCACATGTCATCTGTCAAAATTGGTGTGCGTCCAAGGTTGTCGATAGCCAAAAGGTCAAAATCAGCACCAAAAACCGGCGCTTCAATTTTATGAAACGCAGCCCGCTTTTCACCCAAACCAATAATTAGGGCACGTGACATGGGGTCAAAGTTGCGAAAATAGATTTTTATCATGGGAATATCTATTTGCACTACTAGGGCCGATATAGTCAAACTAGCATGACACAGTAAGCAGTTGTTATCATGAAAACTGAACCCAATTTACATTCTGCAATAGGCAAATGTGCAATGCCCCATTGTGATTTTGACACTTTATCCCTATTTAGCCTTTTACAATCGCAACTTAATATTTGAAATGTTCGGAGTGAGTATGTTTTCGACCCCTGCTTTTGCTCAGACGGCTAATGCTGTCGCTACTGGGCCAACTAGCCTATTGATGAATTTGCTGCCAATGGTTGCAGTGTTGGGGGTTTTTTACTTCCTTCTTATTCGCCCACAACAAGCACGCCAAAAAGCCCATATGGCTTTGATAAATGGCCTAAAGCGTGGCGATGTTGTCGTAACGGCTGGTGGCTTGATTGGCAAAGTTTCTAAACTAAGCGACACTGACGTTTCTGTAGAACTTGCGCCAAATGTTATTGTAAAAGTTGTGCGCCACACCATAAGCGAAGTGCGCGGCGTGCCTGCACCCGCCAATGACGTTCCAAAAGTTTAATTTCAATGCTTAATCTTGCGCGCTGGCGCTATGTCACAGTCATAATCGTTACGTTGTTAGGCATCTTGTGGGCGCTTCCAAATATTTTGCCCGCAAGTGTTCGCGCTCAATATCCGGCTTTCTTGCCAAACAGCACAATCAATTTGGGGCTTGATTTGCAAGGTGGTTCGCACCTTTTGTTTGAAGTTGATAAAAATGCGGTCTTCAAGCAACGTCTTGAAACTGTTGCCGATGATTTAACTGGCGCTTTGCGCGGTGTACGGCGCGCCGGTGAATTGGGCGCACGCAAGCCACCAATCGCATTTTCTGGCCGTGGCCAAAGTAGCGATGGATCCGTAGTAAGAGTGACCATTACTAATGCTAGTGATTTGCCAGAAGCATTGGACCGCATTTCAAAGCTTGGGCAACCAGTGGATGGTTCAAATGGCCTTATCGCGGACACTGACTTGGTGGTCAAAAATACGGCAAATAATATTGAAATCTCACTTTCGCCTGAAGCAAAATTGTCAATGTCGCGCCGCGCGGTAACTCAATCTATCGAAGTTATTCGCCGCAGAATTGACGATACTGGTACGAAAGAGCCGTCGATTACGCGCCAAGGGGCAGACCGAATAGTTGTTCAAGCGCCCGGCGAATCTGACCCTGAAAAATTAAAGTCCTTAATTGGGCAAACCGCGAAACTAACTTTCCAATTATTGGACGAATCGGTCCCAGTTGCTGAAGCCATGGCGGGGCGTATTCCACCAGGTTCAGTATTATTGCCGCAACCATCAAGACCGGAAGAGCCATTTGTGCTGGTTAAGCGCCGCGCTGTTGTTTCGGGTGAAAACTTGGTTGATGCAAGGCCAAGTTTTGACCAACGAACCAATCAACCAGTTGTCAGTTTTCGTTTTGATGGTGCAGGTTCACGGGCTTTTGGCCGCGTAAGCACTTCAAATGTTGGAAAAAGATTTGCCATTATTTTGGATGATAAAATTATTTCTGCGCCAAATATTGATGAGCCAATTCTTGGTGGCTCTGGGATTATTAGTGGCGGTTTCACGGTTGAAAGCGCCGCAGAGCTTGCAACATTGTTGAGAGGTGGTGCCCTACCAGCGCCATTGACCATTTTGGAGCAACGTACAGTTACCGCAGAGCTAGGTAAGGACGCAGTTGACGCTGGCGCAAAAGCTGGCGTTATAGCTATGGTTTTAGTCGTCATATTCATGCTTTTGGCTTATGGGTTTGTTTTTGGTGGATTTTCTATCATTGCGCTTTGCGTGAACGTAACACTGATTTTTGCGGGTATGAGTGCGGTTGGTGCCACGCTTACATTACCAGGCATTGCAGGTTTGGTTTTGACTTTAGGCATGGCGGTTGATGCGAACGTCTTGATTTATGAGCGAATGCGCGAAGAATTTGCCGCTGGGCGTTCGGCGGCACTTGCACTTGATGCAGGTTTCTCCCGTGCAGTGGTAACGATTATTGATTCGCATATCACTAGTTTGTTGTCTGCACTTATATTGTTTTATTTCGGTTCTGGGCCGGTGCGTGGTTTTGCATGGACGTTATCACTTGGTATTTTGACTTCGGTGTTTACGGCAGTTCTTGTAAGTCAGGTTTTGATTGCCCTTTGGTATAGAAAAACCCGTGCCAAAGTCCTTCCAATTTAGTTAGAGATTAATATGACAACCAAAAAACCTATATGGCCATTTATTCGCTTGGTTCCAAAGCAAACTAATTTCGGGTTCGTGCGTTTTGCCCGAATGGCGGCATCTAGCTCGGTGTTTTTAGTATTTTTGACGTTTGTAGCTTTTGCAACCGGCGGCCTTCGGCAAAACCCAATCAATGAGTTTAATGAAGCTAGTGGTGGATTTAGCCAGAAAATGGGCGCAGTTTTCGATGAAGCGTTCAACCTTGGTATAGACTTTAAGGGTGGCGTTTCAATCGAAGCAGTTGCGCCAAGCGCAATTGATATGGCCAAAGTGCGATCTGCACTTCATGGCACGCCCGGTCTACGTGATCCGCAGGTTCAAGGCTTTGATAAACCTAACCAAATAATGGTTCGATTCTTATCCGAAAATCACAATAATGAACAGGCAATTCAAACTGTTAAGTCTGAATTGACGAAAGTTCTGCCTGGGGTGCAATTTTCACCCCCCAACGTTGTTGGCTCGAAAGTTTCCTCAGAATTATATCGTAATGGCATCGCGGCTTTGGTTGCTGCAATGGCCATGATGTTGGTTTATGTTTGGTTCCGATTTGAATTGCAAATGGGTGTGGGTTCAGTTGTCGCGCTTTTGCACGACGTGATTTTGGTTCTTGGCTTTTTGTCGGTAACTAGGCTTGAATTTTCTTTGACTTCAATCGCGGCAATTTTGACCATTATCGGATATTCGATGAACGACACCGTAGTTGTATATGACCGATTGCGCGAGAATATGCGCAAATGGAAATCACGGCCATTGTCCGAATTGATTGACCTGTCGACAAATGAGACTTTGTCTCGAACAATTATCACAGGGATGACGACCTTGCTTGCGCTGTTTGGTCTTACTGTGGTTGGCGGCACAACAATTCAATCTTTCACAATTGCGATGATATTCGGCGTTTTTATTGGCACCTATTCTTCAATTTATGTTGCTGCGCCATTTAGCTTGCTGGTTCCGCGCGGCGGAAAGGCACAAAAACTACAAAAAATGGACGATGACAGGCCGTAATTGTATTTATGTGATATTTCATACTGTTTTAGTAGGATTTAGCTTGAAATTGGCGGAAATTTGCGCCAAACATACGCAATATTTTGTTATTTGAAGGAAATTGGGACGTGGGTGCATTATTATCAAATCTTCGTAATACGGTAATTGTTGGCTTTTTATTGGCCATTGCTTTGATTGTAGCTTTTTATATTAAGCAAAGTGGCGGCGGCACTTATGATATCAGTGCAGCGTTGCACGAAGGCAGCTTGCGCTGGTTACACGTGATTTCGGGCATTATGTGGATTGGACTTTTGTATTATTTTAATTTCGTACAAATCCCGACCATGCCAAGCATTCCCGATGAATTGAAACCAGCGATTGGTAAGTTTATTGCGCCAAAAGCGCTATTTTGGTTCCGTTGGGCGGCTATGGCAACCCTTGTAACTGGCATTTTAGTTGCTTGGTCACGCGGATATTTGCTTAGCGCATATACGCTTGGTGCAACCGAAAACTTTGCAGTGGCGCAACACACTTTCATTGGAATTGGAATGTGGTTGGCCACAATTATGTGGTTCAATGTTTGGTTTGTTATTTGGCCAAATCAGAAAATTGCGCTTGGCTTAGTTGAAGCCGCAGCAGACGCCAAACCAAAAGCTGCCCGTACTGCAATGTTGTTTTCGCGCACAAATACGATGCTCTCTATCCCAATGCTTGCGGCGATGGCGATGTCACAAACAATGTTTGGTTAGTTTGTGCTTAAGCATATGGTTGGTCGTTTTTTCGCTGCTTTTGCCATTTGCGCCCTTGCATTTGCTCCTGCAACTGAAGCAGAAGTGTTAGACGCCAGCGCCAATGGTTTTGCAATCAAGCGAACTTATGTCGTTAGTGCGCCAAGAGCTGCCGTTTACCGCGCACTAACCCACCCCGAAAAATGGTGGAGTTCGTCCCACACTTGGTCGGGTTCGGCAAACAATCTAAGCCTATCACCACGGGCAGGCGGCTGTTTTTGTGAGCGTTTGGCAAATGGTGGCAGCGTTCAACATATGACGATTGTCTATGCCGCCCCAAACCAAGAATTGCGCATGTTTGGGGCCTTGGGGCCTTTGCAAATGACCGGCGCAAGTGGGCATCTTAACGTTAAGTTGGAAGAAAGCGGCGGCAATACTAATATGACAGTCACTTTCGATGTTGGCGGCTACGCAAATGGTGGGCTGCAGACATGGGCGCCGCTTGTAGACCAAGTTTTGGGTGAACAATTCACGGCATTGCAGAACCTTGCTCAGCGCAATTAAAGCACGATTTGAATAAACCGAACATTGTGAGGCCAATAGCAAGCGTGGAACGGATATTGGTTTGATCCTTTTTCCGCCTTTCGTAAAATCGCTGCTTTGGGGTTTTGCGCAATTATTTTATAAATTTCTGCAATCCGTTTATCATAGACTGATTTTTGAATTGGGCTTGCGCCGCCCCACGCAGCAACAACATAATCACTATTAAGGACTTGTGTTCTGATTGATTGGTCATTTTCGTTGCCAATAATATTGGTGCCGCTTTGCAAGGCCTTTACGACATCGGTTGGCAAAGTGCCTCTTAATGCAAACAGGTTTAAGATTTCGACGCGCGCGACATCTTGAAACGCCATATACAAAACCTTGGCGGCAGTTTGCACTGTTTTGTCTGCCATCGAACAATCAGCCGATGAGGGGTTTTTCAATATAATAGATGCAGTTTTAGTTCGCGATTTTTCAGGATAAAAGGGCAGGCTTAACGCGTAACGATATTTCAAATCATCTGAAAACTTGGCCGCAATTTTGCTCAACTCCACTTTTTCAAAATGCGCGACTTGCCGTCCTATGTATGGTTGAGAGATTGAGGTCATCTTGACTAATTGGTTGGTGCGACTGCGACCCACATGCTGTGACGCTTGCTATTGCCAATTCTTGCACCAATTTTGCATGAAGAAGTTCCAAGGCCGCGAACAAATGCATGATCCGCAGAAAAGCCAAGAATTTTATTGTCATAATTAGAACCAAATGTTCCACCACATCGTATTCTTGTTATATCGCCATTATGAACGAAGACTGTAAGTTGCTTTGTCCAACTAGGAACTTCAAAATCACCAATTACTAAAATTGGTAATTCCTCGGCGCCCGCACGGTTGGCAGCGCGATTAATCACAGAATCACGGTCTGGGTTTTCGCGCCCCTTTGTGCTTGGCGCGATCGGGTTCAGGCCAATTAGTGTAAACCAAGAAGTTGCCGGCCTTATTATGATTGGTTCGCCGGTTTGCGCCGCCGCAAGCCAGCCAGCTTTTGCAAAAACTGTAAATGCGCTGGGGTCATTATTTGGTGCATTGATTAATACCGACCAATTCGCTGGAGCTTGCAATTGATTATTCCCAACGCCTGAAATCATTAAAACATCAGCCTTATTGGTTTCCGCTTCTGCCAGCAAAGGCGCCAAATTTGAAATATTCCCACCAATATTGCCATAGCCAATTGTGGCTTTGGGCGTACCACCAATTGGTGCTTGCCCCAATGTGGAATTTATAGCGATGTAATTTGTTACCGCGACAATAAGTGATAATGCCACCAACAACCATTGCCGTCCGGTGCCCCAAATCAATACACCAAGGCTTGCGACAATTACCCAATACCAACGCAGCTGGGCAATAAGGTCGAATGGTGGTCCAAGCAGCTCTAGCATAGCGAATAACGACATAAGTGCGGCGGTTCCAGTCGTCAAAATTCCACCAAAGAGTACAAAATTGCTAGTCCTTTTGCCTTTGCGCTTTTTGGATTTCTTAGGTTTTATTTTTTTGGTTTTGGATTTTGCCATTCCCAATTGGTTTAGAACTTGCTCGTCGCTTGCAGTGGCCAATATATCATCTTGATTGCCCTCTATTTGTTCTTTCACTGTCTGGGCGTTATCGCTTTCGCGCAAAGTTTGCTCCGAAAAAGTGGGATTAATCGGCACTTCTTCAACTAGGGGTTCTATTTCATTTTCAATGTGCTTGCTTACTTCTTGCCCAATTTCTTCTTGATTGTTCAATAGAGATTGATCGCGACTGCTTGAAGTTGAAGATGAAGTATCGGTTGTACCGTGTTGATTAAAAATACTATACATGTCTTGCCAAGACATGCCTGCAGCGGTCCTAACTCTTGGCTCGCCGCTCGCTTCGGGCTCTTGTTCGGGTTCAGGCTCTGTTTCAACTACAGCTTCTTGCGGCTGCTCTGGCTCAATCTCAGGCTCTGTTTCAACCACAGCTTCTTGCGGCTGCTCTGGCTCAATCTCAGGTTCCGTTTCAACGACAGCCTCTTGTGGCTGCTCAATCTCAGGTTCTGTTTCAACTACAGCTTCTTGCGGCTGCTCAATCTCAGGCTCAATGCCTTCAAAAGGCATGGCTTCTACCATAGTTTGTGTTTCTGCTAATTCGGCGGGGATTTGCGAAATCGATGGTTCTTCATTTTGTGGCTCGATTAGTGGCTCGCTTTCAAAAAGGCCCGTTGTTTTTTCATCGAATGTTTCGGTTGCTTCATCAATTTCTGTGATTGTATTTTCAGCATCAACAGTAACAGTATCTTGTGCTTCACCGCGCTCCATTTTGCTTTCTGATGGGATAGGTTCAGGCACAGGCGCTTGAAATGCGAAATCAAGATCAGGATCATCAAAAACCGAGCCTTGGCTGGAATCAGATTGATTGGAGGCGGCCTCTTCAAAAATGTCGGTTTGAACGCTGCGACCCAATAATGGATCAAAATCATCATCCAATGGCTCTTTTGCTGTCAAATGCAGAATCGGCTGTTTCATTTACCCGTCACTAATCTAATAAATCACTTAAGGAAACAAAGGGGCCTGCGTCAAGCCAATTGTCTCATTAAGGCCAAACATTAGATTAAAGTTCTGTATTGCTTGGCCGCCCGATCCCTTAATCAGATTGTCGATGGTTGAAATAACAATTGCCCGCCCGGGTATTCTGTCTGCAAATACTTGTAAAACGCAATCATTGGTGCCTTTTACCCACCGCGTATCCGGCACGGCACCAATTGGCGCGACCCGAACAAATGGTTCGCCGGCAAATTTTTGCACCAATCCTGCCCGCAAATCATCAATGCTTACGCCATTTTCCATTTTGACATAACAGGTAACATACTCGCCGCGTGTCATCGGGATTAAATGCGGGGTGAAATTGACTAAGACAGATTTGCCCGCCGCCAGCCCCAATTCTTGCTCAATTTCCGGTGCATGGCGGTGATTTCCCACGGCATAAGCGTGCATGCTTTCGGCAATTTCACAAAATAAATTGTCTTGCTTAAGGCTTCGCCCAGCGCCCGATACGCCTGATTTGGCATCTATAATAATATCATTGGCGGATATAAGTTTGGCTTCCAATAAGGGCCTAAGCGCAAGCAAAGTCGCGGTGGGGTAACAACCAGGGCAGGCAACAATTGGCGGCTTGGCTTTCAATTTATCACGCGCAAACTCAGATAGGCCATAAACCGCATCGATAGTCTTTTGCGGGTGCAAATGGGTGCGGCCATAAACTTCTGCGTAAAGCGCAGGGTCACGCAAGCGAAAATCGGCGGATAAATCAATCACGCTTACATGGTTTGGCAATTCGGCCATTAATTCTTCAGATGCGCCGTGCGGCAAACAACCAAATGCAACTTCAATATCGCCCCAATTAACGTCTTCGGCGCGCAAAAGCGGCATATCGGCATATTGGTGCAAATGGGGGTAAAGCGATCCAAATGTTTTGCCGGCCTGTTGGTTAGCAGTTAGGGCCGCAAGGCGCAAATTGGGGTGACTTGCGATAAGACGAATAGTCTCCGCCCCCACATAGCCCGAAGCCCCCAATACTACTGCGTTATAAATTTGCGCCATAATAACCAATCCAAAACCAAGATATTGCAATAGCCATTTATGGAGCAAAATTAAACTGGAAGCGCTGTTATTGGTATTTTATGGGGGAGTGATTGCCTTGGCGGGGAATTGTGATAGCCTTTGGGGGAATTGGGTTGGGTTTTTGAAAACGAAATTAGATAGACTATTTCCCATTTCGTTCATTCCGCCGAAATCACTGAAATTTGGGTTGGTTTTCGAACAAATACGATGTCATAAGTATTTACTCAATCTCGGGAATAGCAATCGGGCTGATCAAAAGTGAAAGGGTAAATTGTCCTTCCTGCTTTATTAATCCTACCCCATTTGCCATTTCTTTTGAGCCAAGCCCAACCGTCATTCTCAAAATGTGAGCGAAGGACGCTGTAAGGACTGAAGCCGGTTCCATCCCAAATCCCCGACCCAGGAATTGGAGATTTTGGGAATATCGAATTTGGAGCCATTTCAATGGATGCGCCACTTGTGCCAACTTCCTCCAGCGGAATAGAAATTGGCAATATGAAATCTAAGTATTTATCGACTATTCCTAGTTTATTGTTCATAGTAACTTCAAAAATGCCATCTTCGCTCAGCATGCCGACATGATCATAGACCGTGGGCAATATTGTTTCGCCGCTGTAATTTACCGCGCCAAATTTTGCCCCCGCTTTAACAACAACAAAATATTCTCCAAAATTTTCAATTTCAGTACCATAGGGAGCCCTATAGCGAACCCTTCCGCTTTTATCTATAATCAGCCATCTTTCATTTTTCCACACTTTAGCAAACGAATAACCATCAAAATCAAAGGCACCATCGAATTGCGGCGAAATTAATATGGTTCCATTAAGCTTCATATAACCGACTTTGCCATCCTTAATGAATCTAAAGATACCGTCGACTGTCGATGGTGGTGCAAACGATACATTTTGTGGTGAAACCACTCGAGTATTTTTGTCGAGTATCAATACTGAATTTTCATCATGAAAATAATAGTAAATTGAGTTGTCGTTTTGGATTAACGGTGTAATGCCTTGCCATAGTTTATTCGTGATAACGTTACCATTTCGATCGATAAGCTGATATTTGAATGGTTGCTCGTTCATAGAAGTAATTTGTACTATTGCAAATCCATTTTGGTCGAAAGCGCCCTCTGTTGGGTGGTTTTTGTAGTAATACTTTGGGGCAATCAGAAACCTGCCTGACCTGTCTATCAAACCAAATTTCTCCTCATGCTGAACCCATGCTAGGCCGCTTCTGTCGAATACTTCCGCATCATCAAATTGCGGTTGAATTAGCCAATTTCCTGCAAAATCTCGCAGCCCATAACCTCTTTCAGTTTTTGCCCAGAAGGTGCCAAAATCATCGGGCTCAATTGCCATCGTATAGATAGGCGGTACTAACCATTTTTCATTCAGGTCTAAAATACCCCATTTTCCGTCAACTCCAGCGGGGAATCCGCCTTCAAAACCGTCGACCCCATTTATGGAATACTTGGGCTGAACAAGTATATTCCCATCTATATCCATCACACCATCGTGTATATTGTTTGAAAATCTAAAAAACTTCGAAGCAGAAGTCACGTCGTTAACATCTAAGGATCCAACATTTTTTATTAAATTCAATTCGGCGTCATATATCCCACAGTTTCCATCGCGCATTAGGACCTGCCTATTATTTTGCTGATATTTCGGATGACTTCGGTATTGGTCGTAATTTCCAAGAAATGTTGGTGTAGAGCAGACAATGACAAGCAAAGTTATTACGGGCGCAAGTTTTGAAGGAAAGGTAATCATATCATTGTTCCGATAACTAAATTCAAACTCCCGAAATTATCTTTCGCAATTCAATTTCGAGCAATGAATTATCATGCTTAAAGCCATGAACAATAGCATTAATAATGTCTGATTTGTTGCTCTTTGAATAATCAACAATAATGCCAAAAGAATCTAGAATCATTTGCAGGAACACCATTTGGGTGCGTCCATTGCCTTCGCGAAATGGGTGAATTGCGTTTAATTCCGACAAGAATGTTGCGCCTTGAATAACCAAATCATCAAAGTTTAGGCTTGGAGATTGTAGCAATCTACTGTTGTCAAAAAGTCTTTCAAGTTCCGATTGTATGTTTTCAGGATAGCAAAAATGGCTATTGTCTTTTGAAATCCGAATAGTTCTAAAATCACCTGCCCAGTCGTAAATCGCGCCAAATAAATGCTTGTGCAGAGCTTTGAAGTGAGCAATATCAAGATTGCCCGTTGGCAAATGCGACAGCATTTTACTGCCAACCAGTGTGTTTTCGGCAATTTCAAGTTCGGTTTGATTTGTAATGCTTAGCTTGTTTCGCAGCACATTTGTGCCCTGATAACAATAGGTCTCATCAAGGCTATCTCTATACATTATTTTGCGTTATTGCGAGCAAATTCCGCGACCAATCTTAGTTTTTCTGGCGAACCTTCTTCCAACTTCGCAATTTCAAGCATAATTTCGGTATTTAGTTTTGAATACTCAAAGCCCTCAAATCCTGCTAGTGCAATCGTATTGGCGAGGCCAACCGAGACTATTTGGGCAGTGCTATTGCGCGTAAAATAAGCAACATCTTTTCTCATGATTTAAGATAACACATAAATAGCTAGTTTCAAAGAGTTTGGCACCAGTGGGTTAAGGCCTTCGGGGTCAGGAAGTGGGTTGCGTCGCAAGTTAGATTGAATTGTTGCGCATTAAAACTGGCCGACGCCGCTACCCCCCAGTCTCGTTGCACGGGGCAGCCCCACTAATATTAGGGGGGCGGCTTTCGCGCACAAACCCCGCCCTATCCACCGCCACCAATTCAATCCCATAATTCACGTTTTGGGCAAATCGCGCTCAAAACTGAACAAGGAGAAATTATCAACAAATGTCAACATTTTTGAGCCAGCGCATTTGGATAAATGATGACAAATTATGGTATTTTGGGGCTTTGCGTTAACAACACTCAACAATTATAGCTTGATAATTATCCGCTTTTTATCCAGCCAAAGCCCAAAGCCCCAACAAACCAGCATGAAGATAATCGCGAAAATCAAACTGCCCAATGGCCCAGGGATCAGGCTTTGCATAAGCTCGCCCAACCATACATGAAGGCTTGTCGTGGGTGCGGCTCTTGCAACCATTATGATTTTAAGGAGGACAATCGAAAAAACATAAATTGCCAATGGGTTTTTGCCAAAAATTTCGAAAAATCTGCTGCCAATTTTTTGCCCGCGAATTTCAATTCCGAAAATCAGCGCCGCCAGCAATATCAAATCAAGGCCATTGCAAAGCACAACGAAACTGGAGGTCCAGAGTTTTTTGGAAATGGGAAAACCAATCGCCCAGACGTTTGCCGCGATGACACATAATATGCCAATTCCAACCAGTTTTTTGACAATTGCCAATTTATCCTTGGAGTTTTGAATTGCAACTGCGGCGAGATACCCCGCCAAAACATTCACCACGGCGGGCAATGTGCCAAGCAATCCTTCGGGTTCAAAGCCATCATCGCGCCGGAAAATATGGTTCTTTGGAATGATGAAATTATCGACCACCGAACCAAAATTTTGCGCCTTGTTAAATGCCATGCCACTTGGCGCGCCCCAAACCAAAAGGCCCCAATAGCCAAAAAGCAAAACCAAGGACACTATGAAAATATCACGTAAATTCAGATATCTAACCACTAAAGCTGCGATCAAATAACAAAGGGCAATGCGTTGCAAAACCCCCATGAAACGCAAATTTTCAAAATACTTCCATTCAAATACACCACTCGCATTGAATAAAAAGAAAGGAAACCACGCCAGCAGTAGCCCAACGCCAAACAATAAAACCGTGCGCTTTATTGCTTTCAAATTATAGTCAGCATTTGATAATTTCGTTGCGCTTGAAAACGCCATTGAATTGCCCATGGCAAACAAAAAGGAAGGAAAAACAAAATCGGCAAAAGTGAATCCAAACCACTCAGCATGATCCAAAATCGGGTAGGGCTGTGCACCCGGGCCCATTGAATTGACAATAATCATCAAACAAATGGTAAGCCCACGGAAAACATCAAGTGACAAATAGCGCATTTTGGTTCCAATTAGATAACTTAACCTGCCGCGAAAATGTGACATTGTCTAGTGCGTATGATCTCGTGAGGATGAATATCACAAAAAAGGGCGACCAAATGGCCGCCCCGAATTTTGTGATTTCCGATAAAACTTAGCGTTTCGAGAACTGGAAGCTCTTACGCGCTTTGGCTTTGCCGTATTTCTTGCGTTCCACCACGCGGCTGTCGCGGGTTAGGTAGCCATAAGGCTTCAAAACTGGCCGAAGAGCGGGTTCGAAGCGGGTGAGGGCAGTTGCAATGCCGTGGCGAACAGCGCCGGCTTGGCCCGAAAGGCCGCCGCCTTTTGCGGTTGCAACAACGTCATATTCAGTGGCGCGGTTGCACACGTTCATTGGTTGGTTGATAACCATGCGAAGAACAGGGCGCGCAAAATATTGCTCTTGGTCTTTGCCATTGATAGTGATTTTGCCGGTTCCGCGTTTAACCCAAACCCGCGCAATTGCGTTTTTGCGCTTACCGGTTGAATAGGCACGACCAAGCGCGTCAATTTCAGGTTCACGGATTACGACTTCAACAACTTGAACGTCAGCCGAGCCTAAGGAAGCTAAATCTTCTAATGAATTAATTGTATCAGACATTATGCAGCCTCAGAAGTCTTAATGGTTGAATTTTTTGCGTTCATTGCTTTGAAATCAATGACAGTCGGTGTTTGTGCAGCATGAGGGTGTTCAGCGCCCGCATAAACGTGCAATTTTTTGAATTGATCGCGCGCTAATGGGCTTTCCTTTGGTAACATGCGAAGAACCGCAAGTTCCAACACTCTTTCCGGGTATTTGCCGTTAAGGATGCGAATTGGCGATGTTTCTTTAATCCCACCAGGGTGGCCAGTATGGCGATAATACCTTTTGTCAGTAAGCTTTTTGCCAGTAAATTTCACTTTTTCGGCATTTACAACAATCACATAGTCACCTACATCTGCATGTAGTGTGAAGTCAGGGCGATGCTTGCCGCGCAAGCGTTTGGCGATAAAGGTGGCAAGACGGCCCACAACAACGTCAGTAGCATCAATCACAATCCATTTGCGATTAGCTTCATGCGTTTTTGCACTAAAGGTTTTCATCGGTATATCCTATATTGATGCCCTATCGCTTTGCTGCTTGAGGGCTATTTAATAAGCGTTTTTGCCACGGAAATATTTTTGCCCTGGCGAACTTGGGCGCTTAAATAGAAAACCCAATATTTTGTCAAGCGAGTTACTGTTTTTGGTGTAAAAACAAAGAGTTAACAATGCGGTAAAATGATACCGTATACTTTTCTGCTTCCGCTGAAATGCTCCTTATTGTTGTTGAATAAGTGTCCCATTCCATGTGCTTGTAGGCTCGGCGTCACAATAACCCCAAAGTCCAGTAAACTGTGAACCGTTGAAAACAAATCGCGTGCGCCCCCAATAGAAAGTGCCAAGACGCTGGGTGTCGCATCTTCGAGCCGAAGTATCTTCGCCCCAAAAGCCGTCCATGGTATTTCCAGTTAGAGTTCCCGATATTCGGCCATTATCTTCAATATAATTTCCGCTAACTGAATTATTTTGAACAGTCATAGTTAGCCGTGTGCCGTCGAGGCTCCAAACCGATGTGCCATGAATGGCAGTTGTCGGGCGGCTTGGCGGGGGCGGCTCGTTTGAAGAAACTGAACCGCCAACTAATGTGCCATTCCAATTTCCGCTATATTCATCGTCACAATATGAATATCGCCCTGTAAAGCCACTATTATTGAACGTCCAGCGGATGCGCCCCCAATAGAAAGTCCCAAGCCGTTCAATCGCGCAGCGTTTGCCTGAACTATCTTCTCCCCAATAGCCCTCGACGATATTGCCAGAAACATTTCCTGAAATCCGGCCATTGTCATTGTCATATGTGCCGCTGAATATTGAACCTTGCACACCTGCTGTAATGGTGCCTTCTGTGCTGTTCCAAACATGGCGAGCGCCGTCTAGGCCGAGTGAATTTGTATTATTGTCGTTTGGTTTTCCTTGTTGGTAAGGGCGTCCATAGGGCGAAAACCCACTTGTCAGAGTTCCGGTCCAATCACTTGTGGGGGAAGCTTCACAGTATCCCCATTTTCCACGGAACCCTGACGCGTGAAATTCCCAGTGTATGCGGCCCCAATAAAAAGTATTTAGCCTTTGGGTATCACACCGCCGCGCGGAACTATCCTCACCCCAATACCCGTCAAGTGTGTGGCCGTTTAGGGTGCCCGTAATACGACCATTGTCTTCAACATAATTGCCGTTCATTGTTGTGCCAATTGTGGTAGTGGTCAAGCGCGTTCCATCAAGATTCCAAACTGCGGTGTTAGCTTCGGCGGGTTGACTTATGGCGGGCGTCACGCAGATAAGCGTTGCGAATGCTGCCAAAATCGGTGACGTAGCTGTCAAAGCGGATCTAAATCGAGATAGTAAATTCATGTGAGCCTCCATTGAAAATTCGGCAGGCAATCTTGCGACTTGGCCTGCTTATAACAATAAAGTTTGTATGAATTGCTTTGAAAACAAGAAGGTGTGGCTTTTGGTCGCAAAAGCCACGCGCGTGTCATTAGGTTTGGTCGTAAATTATTGGGGTCTGACTCTAGTGTTAGATAGTTTCCCTATCTAATTCCTTTCCATTCGCCGCCCAATTCTAAGTCGCAGTAACTCCATTGGCCTACAAATCTATTGGCGCTGAAAACCAATCTTATTCGACCCCAATAGTATGTGCCTAGTCTTTCGGTATCGCATGCGCGCTGCGAGCTATTTTCACCCCAATAGCCTTCAAAAACGTTGCCATTTGTGGTTCCCGCCATACGGCCATTGTCGCCTTCATATGACCCGCGATAAGTTGAAGTGAATTGGTTTCCGTTAATCACAGCCGTCATAGCACCCTCTGTTGTTGACCAATGGGTAGTTCCTATAAGGCTCGGCGGCATTGGTGAATTGGGCGGTGCGTTTGCAGTAGCAGTCACGCTCGGCATATTTGCGTGGCGATATGGCGCAATGGCGGTCGTATCCACATTGGGAATTCGCGTACCTGACCATGAACCTGCAAGTGGTTGGTCGCAATAACTCCATTGGCCGCGGAAACCAGTTTCGCCAATCGTCCAACTAATTTTGCCCCAATAATAACTATCCATTTTCTGCGTGTCGCACCGGGTGCCAGAGCTGTTTTCCGCCTAATAACCATTGAATACATTTTGGCGAAAGGTCCCGTTGATTCGGCCGTTGTCGTTGGAATAATGGCCGAAAACGTCCTCGCCAAATATTCTCAGCGTTACTTGCCCTTGGGAGCTGTTGTAATAAAAGGGTTGGCCGGTGGTCGAGATTGGCTGGGCGCTGGCGTCGCTGGAGACAATTAATAGTGCAGCGGCAATTGATTTTATGACAATAAACTGCTTTTTCCAATGGTTAGTCATTGCAAGCCTCCGTGGGGCCATTGCCCAATAGCGACATAATCCTAGAACCAGCAATTAAAGTAAAGCAAAAAAGGACAATTCAACTAAAATAATGTGGATAATTGGCTTTGGTCGTATTGTATCCGGTTCAACAAAATCGTCAAATCAACATTGAATTGCACCGTCTAGTTTTGCGCACGCCGCGAGGCAATGGAAGGGCGTTCGATCCAACTCGACCTGCATTTAAGACAATTTTAGCGCGCCGGGAAAAAGCATTGGCTTGCCATCTGCCTGATTGTCCTTGCGCAATGCGAGATCGAACATAAGTAAGTTCGAACAAATCGAATTGTTCGTCAGTTACGCCATGTACCACAACGGCACACCAATTTTTGATATTATAATTGCAAATTTCGGTAGTGACACCTTGATAAATACCACCGCACAACCCCGAATACCAACGAATGGTGCTTAACATTCGTTTAGTTTTCATTTCCTCGTCAAGGCCTTGATAAAGCGCGCGTATTGCTGCGGCGTCCGCTGGGTTCAAAAAAGCTGGCTGAGATACTCCCTGCGCATCATTATAGCGAATGAAACCCTGTTGAATTGCGATATCAATGCCCCATTTTGTTTGCAATTGTGTTGGGTTTTCGCCAAACAACAAGTTTAACTTCGGTTTTAATCCACCAAGAAACTCAATGAAAGCGCTGGTCTGGATTTGGCGCATCAACAATGAATTGAACAAAGCCTCATATTCGCTTTTTATGTCTGGGTTTAGTTTGCCGTCAATGTGGGCCGCGAGTATTTGGTCTTTGCAATTTTGATTGAATGGAATTGCCAAACAATCGTCGCTAAAGGCAATTGCACCATATCTTGGCATTAAATTGGCTAGTTCGGCGTTTAGTGTTTCAAGCGATGCAAAACTATCCCTATATTTAATCATAAGTGGTTGCAAAGAGTTCTGACCATAATTCCATTGCAATACGCCAACTGAAAGAGTTTGTGCGTCAAAATTTCCAACAGGTGTCGCCCAACAACCACCAGTTTCAAATTCCGAAGTATTATAGAGCGCCTCAAAAACTTGCGCTCGCCCAAAAGAAATTTGAGATAGAGCCTGCGATTCTGTGTCACTAATTGTAATTTGCGAATCTTCTGCCACCGGTAAGCACGCGGCCCGTGCAGAAAGTGGCAGGCACCAAAGCGCAAACAACAACATAAATATACTTTTTTTAAGCCGTGCCATTACTTCACACCTTTTTATCGCATTTAGCAGACTGCTTGCTCACAGTCCTAGCTTCGCATTATCCAATCTAAGGCTATTTTGCCAACATCAGCAAGAACTTTTTGGTCCTGATCCCGTGTTTCTTCAAAATAACCTGGCGCTTCATAAAATCCAGCAATAATGTGTGGTGCCTTATTTGGTGGCCAACAAATTGCGATGTCATTTACTTTATTGGGTAGTGGGGCCCAATTAACTGTCCCAGTTTTATCACCTGCATTCCATTCATCAGGCAAAGACGCCCGAATGCGCTTGCGCCCAGTTCGTGTATTGCGCAGCCAAGCTATGAGCATTTCGCTTGATTGTTCGCTGAGGACACCATCAAGAACAAGTTTTTTCATTGTTTGAGCATACGCAAATGGCGAAGTAGTATTGCGCTGTTCGGTCAGGCTAACAAAATTCATTGCAGGTTCCTCATCGTCCAGCCTTGTTACCCCATCGCCAATCGCTCGCATTTGGCTGGTGAAGGCCTGCGGTCCACCTATGAATGAAAGAAGCGCATTGGCTGCAATATTATCGCTGGTAATTTGTATTTCCTGTGCCAAATCTATTATTCGCATCTTTCCGCTTGTTATATTAGCTCTTACTAAGTCAGAATAGATACTATGGCCATTGTTCACAATTGGAATTTCTTGATTTGCATTAAACTTCCCCTCATCAATTCCTTTTAATATTAGTCCGGCCAGCGCGAATTTAAAAGTTGAACACATCGCAAATCGCTCATCCTTGCGATATCCAACATACTCCAAAGTCTGCGTATTGATCACCAACGCACCAAGCCGGCCACCAGCATTGGTTTCAAGGCCTTTGAAAGGCGCGTATTCGTTGTCGAAAACTAGATTGCCTCTAATTGTTTCACTTGTAGTCTTGACTTTGTTTTGACGTCCGTCCGCGCATCCGCCTGTCACTAATGAAAGGCCCAGTGAAGTTGTTAAAAAGCCGAAATTACGGCGAGATAATATTCGTCTATTGTTTAGTAATTGGTCCATATTTTTGCTCCTAAACCGACATTCGCATAAACCAATACTGTTGTAAAAGTATAATAAATCTGATAATGCAATAGTTTTTGTATTGCAAAATGCCACTATCCAAAATTTCTCTCAATTTACTTCGCGCATTTGACGCGTCTGCTCGCCATCTTAGTTTTACCAAGGCTTCGAAAGAGCTATATGTAACCCAAGCTGCAGTTGCCCATCAAGTAAAGGCACTGGAAGACTATTTGCAAAAGCCATTATTCAACAGATCTGCTCGATCGCTTTCTTTGACAGATGAGGGCATCAGTTTGGCGCCTGTTGTCGCTAGATCCCTTTATGAAGTTGGCGTGGTTTTAGAGGCGATTAAGGGCAAGGAAAAAAAATCGATCTTGCATGTAGGGGTAGTTGGCACTTTTGCGCTTGGATTTTTATTGCGTGTCTTGGACAAATTTCACGATAATAACCCGAGTGTGCAGGTAAAAATTCAAGTGAATAACAATGTGCCAGATTTGCTAAATGAACATTTGGACTTTGCGATTAGATTTGGCGACGGTGCTTGGTTGGCGCAATCTGCGGAATTACTTATGCCTGCGCCGCTTTCGCCCCTTTGCAACTTTGAAACAGCCAAACATTTGAAGACGTCTGATGACTTGACAAAATTCAATTTGCTCCGTTCTCATCGCAAGAATGAGTGGGCCAAATGGTTCCGCGAAAGCGGAAGAATTGCCCCCGAAGCTGATGGAACAATATTTGATAACTCAAGAGCAATTGCCGATGCAGCGAAGCTTGGATTGGGGGTAGGACTTTTGCCATACCAAATGTTCAGAACAGAAATCGAAAGTGGGCTTTTGCATAAGCCTTTTTCCAAAGACGTGCATGCCGGCGCCTATTTCTTAACCAATCTAATTGGACGCCCATATACAGATGCGATGGCGAGTTTTCGCGACTGGTTGAAGGAAGAATGTGTTAAAATAAGGGATTGAAATATACATTTCACTTTGTAACAATTTTGAACCATTGAGCGTATATTGATTTACAACGAAGGAAAGCAAAAATGAACAGGCGATTTTTCCTATTATCAATTGGCGTAAGTGCTATTGGGCTTGATGCGGTTTCCGCTAGCGAGGCCATTATCAAGCTACGACTGACTGACGCGCAATGGCGCGCGCGATTGCCAGACGCTGCCTATCGGGTTTTGCGGCACGAAGACACTGAAAGACCAAATAGTTCGCCTTTGGTGAATGAACATCGCGTTGGTACTTATGTGTGCTTAGGGTGTGATTTGCCTTTGTTTCATTCAAGTACAAAATTTGAAAGTGGCACTGGATGGCCAAGTTTTTTTCGCGCGATAGCAGGGCGCGTTGAAACGAAAAGAGATATCAGTATTTGGGGTGTTCGCACCGAATATCATTGCGCGCGCTGTGATGGCCATCAAGGGCATGTCTTTAGTGATGGCCCAAGGCCAACAGGCCTTAGGTATTGCAACAACGGCGCCGCATTGCGTTTTATTCTAGCATAAAATTAATTGTTTGCGCTCTTGCATATTCATCGCGTTTGTGGCGATAATCAACTAAGATTATACCCAGAGCTTTCAGTGTTTTGACCCAATCAAAATGCAAAGCGCCCAAATGGAGCATTCAATATGCCTACAAAATTCCCGACGGAATTTCCACGCGAAATTATGCAACTTTTTGACAAATATGTTCATGGGGACATAGACCGTCGAGGGTTTTTAGACGGAGCAGGTAAGTTCGCGGTTGGTGGCGTAAGCGCAGCAGCCTATCTTAGCGCCTTGACCCCCGATTTTGCAAACGCTCAACAAATTAGACCAAATGATCCGCGATTGTGGGTTGAATCAATAAGAATCCCATCACCAGAAGGTTCTGGTACAATCAATGCCTATTTAGCGCGCCCACGTGGCATGCATTTTTGGCGCAAATTGCCAGTTATCATAGTGGTTCACGAAAACCGTGGCCTTAACCCGCATATTCGCGATATTACGCGCCGTATTGCACTTGAAGGTTATATAGCAATTGCGCCCGACGCCCTTACAGCTTTGGGCGGCTATCCCGGTGATGAAGATACGGCAAGAACAAAATTCGCAACCTTGGATCAAAACAAAATTAAACAGGACTTCATTGCCGCAACAAAATTTGCCAGAGTAACAGAGCACGCCAATAATCAACTTGGCGCGATTGGCTTTTGCTATGGCGGCGGGATGGTAAATTACCTAGCTACTCAATGCGACTATCTTCATGCAGCTGTTCCGTTTTATGGAGCAGCCGCGCCACTGGACGGAGTTGCTAATATTCGCGCTAAATTATTGCTCCATTTCGCCAGTGATGATGAGAGATTTAACGCTATGTGGCCGCCTTATGAGGCTGCACTTCGGACGGCGCACAAATCCTATCAAGCCTTCACCTATGAAGGTACGATGCATGGCTTTAATAATGATACAACGCCACGGTATAACGCCACCGCCGCTGCACTAGCTTGGCAACGGACAATTTCCTTTTTTGACAATGAACTGAAGCATAGATGATACGAGCCGCGCAGGTCCTCAACGAATATGTTGGCCAGAATAAAGCGCCAGCGGGCGCGGTCGCTCAAATAGCAAATGGGCGAGTGGTAGCATGTCGAGTGATTGGTGCGCGCCGTCCTAACGTCCCATTTGCGATAGATAGTAAGGTGAGAGTTGCGTCGATTTCAAAACTAATAACTGGGTTTTGTATCCACAAATTGGCGTTGGAAGGAAGATTGGATATTGACACCGATTGTTCAGAGCATTTGGGATTTTCACTTTCGAATCCAAATCAGCCGGATTTGAAAATAACTGCGCGTATGGTTTTGTCGCATACATCCGGGATAAGGGACGGGGATAATTATCAAGGAAAACTAGGCGAAACTTTGCAAAGTTTCTTTATCCCAACCGGTGTCAATTGGGACAATGGCGCGCATTGGACGCGAAATTCAAGTGCCGCCAGTAATTTTTCTTATTCTAACTTGGGCTATGGTGTTTTGGCACAAATAGTCGAGAACATTACGCGAAATCGTTTCGATTTGGCGGCAAAAAGTCTAATTTTGGATAAAGTTGGCATTGGCGGCGGTTTCAACTGGTCTGGTGTGGATTATGACACGGTTGGGCAAAGCTCGCCTTTATATCGGCGCCAGGCAAGCTCGCAAGAATGGCGAGTGCAGGTTGATGGAAACCCGCAAGCACTTTCAAGACCGACACATAATTCGCCAAATGGCGCGCCGTTATCAGAATATGTAGTTGGGACCAATGGACTGCTGTTTTCGCCTCAAGGCGGGCTGCGGGCAAGTATTACGGATTTGTTGCGAGTTGCGGAAATCCTGCTTGGCAGAACTTCACTGTTTTCTGCAAGCCAGATAGAGCGAATGTCGGCTGTGGTTTGGGAAAATGCTAACAGTCAATCAACTGGAAGTGAACGCGAGGTTTTCCAGTCCTTTGGTAGCGGAATTCACAGAATCCATGCCAATGCCCATGGCCCAATAGTCGGCTTGAAGCAGAATCTGATTGGTCATTACGGCGAAGCATACGGATTATTAGGCGGAGTTTGGGTGTCACCAGAAAATCAAGCGGGCTTTGCCTGGTTTATTAATGGTAGTTTAGATGCGCCCGAGGCTGGTTTGCGCTCAAGCCTTTATGCAGTTGAGGAAAACATGATGCAGGCATGTTCAGAAGATTTGGGAATAGTTTAATGACTGCTTAGGTGTTAAGCCCTAAATCTAAATCCGCAAACCAATAACTTATGCGAATGAGATTTCGAGGAAATTTGACCGATTGTGCTATTCAAAAAGGGAAACACTTCCCGGTAATGTTACCCGAAGTTTTGTTGGCGCTGAGCCCACAAAAAGGCGAGACATATATTGACGCTACTTTCGGTGGGGGCTCTTATTCGCGTGCAATCTTAAATGCCGCAGATTGCAATGTCATAGGACTTGATAGGGACCCACTGGCCATTGAACGTGGCCGCAAACTTGAATCAGAATTTGCTAATAAATTCAAAATTATAGAAAGCACGTTTTCTAAGATAGATGAACTGAATTTCCCGCAAGTTGATGGCATTGTTTTTGATATTGGCGTATCATCTTTCCAAATCGATGACGCCGCGCGCGGTTTCAGTTTTATGCGCGATGGCCCGTTGGATATGCGTATGGGCGGCGATGTACCAAGCGCTGCGGAGATTATAGCAACTTTTGATGCCGAACAACTCGCGAACATATTTTGGAAATATGGCGAAGAAAAAAATAGCCGTAAAATTGCCAGGGCGATTGTTCATGACAGACAAGAAAAGCCATTCACAACTACTTTGCAATTGGCTGGGTTAATTGAACGGCTTTCAGGCTTTGGCCGCGAAAAAATCCACCCGGCGACGAGGGTTTTTCAAGCGCTTAGGATTTATGTTAATGATGAATTAGGCGAGCTTGAAAAGGCACTTTTGGGCGCAGAAAAACTATTAAAGCCGAATGGGCGATTGGTGGTTGTCAGCTTTCACTCACTTGAAGACCGGATTGTAAAAAACTTTATACACGAAAGAGCCATGAAAGAACGTGGTTCGCGGTATTTTCCTGATGCCCAAATTAGGCCAACAAGTTTTGAAATTTCACGAAAAAAAGCAGTTTTGCCCAGCGCCAATGAAGTGGCAATAAATCCGCGCTCCCGTTCGGCGAAATTACGTATGGCAATAAGGACTGCGGCGCCTGCTTTTTCATGAAAAATTAACCTCAAATTAGAAAGTGCAAGTGAAAAGTGACCGCTGTTCGAATTTTTCGGCTGAATCGAATTTTGAGGCAAAGTCGCGATGATTACACAAAGGCACTTTTTTGTTGGGTTTGGCTTTTTGCTATGCCTTTTGCCGCTTTATTGGGCAAAAACACAGGCAGACAAAATGCGCGATCACATGCAAAACTTGGCCGAAGAAGTTGCCGAAGAACGTCAACAGGTACAAATACTCGAAGCAGAACTGGCGTATTTAAGCCGATTTGATAGGTTAGAAAAAGTCGCAAGTGAAAAATTAGGCATGGCACCGATAAATGGCCGCCAAATAAGTAGAATAGAGGATTTAGATACCGTTGCTCCGATTAGAGCAGATGCTGCACCCAAAGTTGGGGAAATGTATGCCAAATAGACGCAAAAAAGCATCTCCTTTGAGCAATTTTGCTAAGGCGTGGCGCAATTTTAATAATAAGCGCGAATTGATTGCAGCCAAGAATTTAGATGATAACGCGACAAAAATGCCTATGCTGAAAAGTCAATTTGTTGGCATGACCTTTATGGCAGGGTTTTTGGTATTGGCATTAAAGGCAGGTTATTTAACGCTCTTCAGGCCACTAGATTTGGCGCGAAGTTCTGCCCAAGCCGAAACGATGAAGTCACGACTGCGCGCCGATATTGTGGATAGGAATGGAGTGCTCTTGGCGACCTCACTCCCATCATTTTCACTCTATGCGGATCCTGCGAAAATATGGGATGCAGAAGAAACCGCAACAGCCATTCGGACAATTTTCCCTCAGCTCAATCAAGAAGAATTGGTTGATAAATTAGCATCAACTAGGCGCTTTGTTTGGATAAAAAGGCGCATGACGCCAGAACAAAAGGAGCAAATTTGGGCATTGGGGCAGCCTGGTCTTGAGTTCCAAGAAGAAAATAAAAGAGTTTATCCAATGGGGGCGGTTGCGGGCCATATGATTGGGGCGATTAACGGAGAAGGAAAAGGCATAGACGGATTGGAGCGCGGCCTCGATGGGTTGTTAACCACAGGTTCTGCTTCTCGGGTGGTTCGCTTGTCGATAGATAGCCGTGTACAATCTGTTGTTGAGCAAGAATTAGACAATGCTGCCACTAAATATCGCGCAAATCATGGCGCAGCAGCGATAATGGACATTCATACTGGGGAAATAATTAGTGCAGCTTCGTGGCCTTCGATAAATCCAAATCAATATGGTTCTTTTTCCGATGCAGCGCGGACAAATGTTTACAATTCATCTCTTTTCGAAATGGGTTCGACTTTCAAATCCTTTACTTTTGCCGCGGCCATTGAAGAAAATCTGATTGATGAGAACTCGCAATTTAACGTCAGTCGCCCGCTGCAAATAGGCGATTTCGCAATTTCTGATTATCATGGAACCAAATTGGTTCTGAACGCGCGCGAGGTTTTGGAATATTCGTCAAATATTGGCACGGGCCTCATAGCGCGCATGGTTGGTGCGCCAAGGCTCGTAAGTTTTTTCGACAGTTTGGGGCTATTGTCAAAAGTGAATGGTGAACTTATTGGTGCGCCGCGACCGAGAATCCCGAAAAAATGGGGCGTAATTCAAACGGTTACAGCATCTTACGGTCAAGGATTGTCAGTTTCACCATTGGCGGTGCTAACAGCCTATAGTGCTTTGGCGAACGGAGGTATTTACATAAGTCCGACTTTTATCGCTAAAACGAATAACGCACCGACAACGGGTCGCAGGGTTATTTCGCAAGAAACTTCGAGGAAGATTGTCGCTTTGTTACGTGCCGTTGTAACCAACGGAACAGGACAAACCGCGCAAGCAAACTATTACCTTGTGGCCGGCAAAACTGGAACCGCAAATAAGCCGCTCACCAAAGGTGCTGGTTATGATGCCACTAAAAGGGTCTCGAGTTTCGCCGGTGTATTTCCAGCAAATAATCCACAATATGCGTTCTTATTCCTGCTAGACGAACCACAAGGGATTGATGGCGGTGCAGCAACTGCGAATATCGTCACAGGCCCATCAGTTTCTAAAATAGTTACAAGAGTTGCACCTATGCTTGGAGTTTCGCCATCGCGGGAAAACTTAGCAGACAATTTACCAGCGAATAATCCCCAAGTATCACAAAATGTGCCGGATTCACCGCCCAAAACTATTGCAAATAATACGACACCAAATATTGCAATAGTTGGAAGGTAATACACTCGGTAATAAGCCAAATCAGAAAGTTTGATAGAAAATCAAATGGAAACGCAAAAAAACAGAAATATCTATTATTTGTTAGATTTAACTAACGACTATGAAGTTGAAAATGCAGAGGTCACAGGCCTCGCTTTGGACAGCCGAGTGGTCAAACCGGGTTTTATTTTTTTTGCGTTACACGGAACGAAACAAAATGGTGAAGATTTCGCGTTTGATGCTGAAGCTAATGGCGCAATAGCAATTGTTGCGAAGAACCACATCGAAGGACTTGGGATTCCAGTAATTGTTTCAAGCGATCCGTATTTAACTATGTCGCAAGCTTCCTCTAGACTTTACCCCGAACAGCCTGAGACTGTGATTGCGGTCACTGGTACAAATGGCAAAAGTTCCACTGTCGATTTTCTTCGCCAAATATGGGCGTTCGGGGGTAAACGTGCAGCAAGCCTTGGAACCTTGGGCGCAATAACGCCAGACGGAGCAGTTAACCTTGGTTTCACTACACCAGACGCCATTGCTTTGCACAAAAATCTTGAGATGTTGCGCAAAAAAGGCATTACTCATTTGGCTATGGAAAGCTCGTCCCACGCGCTGGATCAAAAGCGAATGCATGGAGTTAAATTGTCTTCTGGCGGGTTTACAAACCTTACGCAAGACCACTTAGATTATCACAATACAATGAATGAATACGCCAAGGCCAAGATGATTTTGTTCGAAAAATTGTTACCCAAAGGCGCGCCTGCGATAATTAATGCCGATGCAACTGAAGCAGCTGTGTTTGAAGAATGTGTAAATCGATCTGGGCTTGATCTGAAGTTGGTCGGCTGGCGCGGTACGTTTCTCAAAATTCAGGAACTTTGGCCCAAGCCCGCGTCTCAAAGGGTGGATTACCGTTATGAGAATAAGACCTGGCCAGTCGAAATACCCCTTATTGGCGAATTTCAAGCGCTAAACGCAACTATGGCTGCGGGTTTTGCGCTTGCTTTGGGTGAAAAACCGGAAGACGTTTTTGCTGCAATGGCAAATTTGCGGACGGTTAAGGGCCGTATGGAGCATATAGGCGAGACCAAAACTAGCGCGCATATTTTTGTCGATTATGCGCATACTCCTGATGGCCTTGACGTCTTATTGCGGGCAATTCGGCCGCATGCGCCGGGGAAAATAATATTGGTGTTTGGCTGTGGCGGCGATAGGGACAAAACCAAAAGGCCGAAAATGGGTGCAATTAGCGCAAATTATGCCGATATCGTTATTGTTACTGACGACAATCCGCGTACCGAAGTCCCCGCGACAATTCGCGGTGAAGTAATAGTTGGCGTGCCAAATGCCTTGGAAATTGGCGATAGGCATGATGCAATTATACGCGCTATGGAACTTGCCCAAAGTGGCGATGCGGTAATTATTGCAGGAAAAGGTCATGAAACTGGTCAAATTGTCGGGTCAACGGTATTACCATTTTCGGATCAAGAAACAGTCATTACCTACCTAAACGAAAACGGAGGTAAAATTGCCTAGCCATCTTTGGACTTCACATGATATCGCACAAGCTACGTCTGGATATGCAGAAGGCAAATGGTCAGCAAATGGCATTTCTATTGATTCGAGGTCAGTTGAAGAAGGCGATTTGTTTATTGCGTTGCATAGTGAACGAGACGGCCACCAATTTGTAAATGCAGCATTGAAAGCCGGTGCCGCGGGCGCTCTGATTAGCGAAACCAAAATGGTCGATTTCGGCGCAAACTATGTTAAATGCAAAGACACCATGTTGGCGCTAGAAAATTTAGGTGTAGCAGCACGGCGGCGCGCGTTACTTGCAAAACGGGTAGCTATAACTGGTTCAGTTGGCAAGACTACGGTAAAAGAGCTGACAGCAAGTGCATTGGCCGCATGTGGCAAGACTCATAAGTCTGTGAAATCATACAATAATCATTGGGGTGTGCCGTTAACTTTGGCGAGAATGCCGCAAGATGCAAGATTTGGCGTGTTTGAGATTGGCATGAACCACGCCGGTGAAATATCACGATTATCGCCACAGATACGCCCCCACATCGCAGCGATCACCACAGTTGCACCAGTCCATATTGAGCATTTTCGTTCGATTGAGGCAATCGCGGACGCTAAGGCCGAAATATTTTTGGGTGTCGAACCTGGGGGTGCCGTCTTGCTACCCGCGGATAATGATCAGTACGAGAGGCTTAGAAATCGGGCCCTTGATATTGACGGCATAAATGTTCACAGCTTTGGACAATCTTCAAGGGCGGACGCGCGAATTCTAAGTGTTGATATTAGTGATGCATCAAGGCTAATTCGAGCGGACATTTTTGGCGAAATTGTTGAATGGAAAGTCAATGAACCCGGCGATCATTGGCTCGGCAATGGGCTTTGTGCTTTGGCAATTGTTGCTTTGGCAGGCGGTGAAATAGAGGCTGCCGCAAGTGTTCTTTCCAATTTTGCGGCGCTAGATGGTCGCGGTTCAGTCAAAACTATTACAATGGAAGACGGCAGCAATTTCACTTTGGTTGATGAAGCATACAATGCCAATCCAACGTCCGTTGCGGGGGCATTGAATGCATTAGCAAATCGAGATGGAAAAAGGCGAATAGCGGTACTGGGCGATATGCTTGAGCTTGGCGAAGAGGAAAATCGCTATCATGCAGCCCTTTTAGACGCTGTTTTGGCATCAAATGTTGATCTGGTTTTTCTTGCTGGGCAACGGATGAAGCATTTATGGGATGTTTTGCCTAGTCATATCAAAGGCGGTTACGCGGCAAGCTCAAAAGAACTTAGCCATGAAGTATGTGCGGCAATAGTTGATGGAGACATTGTTATGGTAAAAGGGTCAAACGGCTCACATATGAATGTTATCGTTGCAGCTTTAGGCTCTTTAAGACACGAACATAAAAACCATGCGGGAGAAAATTAGATGCTTTACGAATTATTTCATGACAAGTTCAATCTCCTTAATTATATCACTTTTCGGACTGGGTTAGCCTTGGCTACTGCCGCATTGATTTTGTTTATTTTTGGACGCCCGATGATTGATTGGATGCGATCTAAGCAAGGCAGGGGGCAGCCTATTCGAAAACTTGGCCCTGAAACGCATATGGCAAAGCAAGGTACGCCGACCATGGGCGGCGCGATGATTTTGGCGGCCGTTTCATTGGGTGTTTTCATTTGGGCGGATTTGTCAAACCATTATATTTGGGTTGTAATGGGCGTTATGCTTGGCTTTGGCTTAATCGGGTTTGTGGACGATTATCGCAAAGTGAAAAAACAGGCTGAAGATGGGCTTTCTTCGACAATACGGCTAGTTGCTGAGTTCATTATTGCCGGTATTGCGTGTTATTATGTGGCCGAGTTTCAAACAGCAGCCCAACCAAATATCCCACAACTTGGATATAAAATTGCGTTTCCTTTTTTCAAGAATTTATTGTGGTATGTTGGGCCTCTTGTTCTTGCATTCGGCATGATTGTAATTGTTGGATTTGGCAATGCCGTGAATTTTACCGATGGCCTTGATGGGTTGGCAATCATGCCGGTCATGATTGCTGCGGCGACTTTTGGACTAATTGTTTATTTAGTTGGAAATTTCAAATTCACCGAATATTTGCAATTGCCATTCGTCAAAGATGTTGGTGAAGTTGCGGTCATTATGGGCGCTATTTTAGGCGCCGGACTTGGTTTCCTTTGGTGGAATGCGCCGCCGGCCCAAATTTTCATGGGCGACACTGGATCCCTCGCTTTAGGTGGAACGCTTGGCATTGTTGCAGTGGCGTCAAAGCAAGAATTCGTGCTGGCGATTGTGGGTTTTGTGTTTGTCATGGAGCTTCTAAGTGTTGTGGCACAAGTCGCTTCTTTTAAACTAACAGGTAAACGTGTATTGTTAATGGCACCCTTGCACCATCATTTTGAAAAACTGCATTGGAAAGAACCAACCATTGTCATAAGATTTTGGATTATGGCAACGATTTTTGCACTTATTGGTCTAACAACTCTTAAGCTTCGCTAACCGTACATTAATGTTTAAAGTTACCTCTTTTTCTGGCAAAGAAGTCGCGGTTTTCGGCCTTGGAAGATCAGGAATCGCTGCTGCACTGGCACTAGTATCGGGCGGTGCCAAGGTTTTAGCCTGGGATGATAGTGAGGCTTCACGTGCAAATGCACTGATACAAGGCGTCGAAGTTTGTGACTTGCATGATATGAATTTCGAAACCATTAGTGCTTTGGTAATGTCACCAGGGGTTCCAATTTATGGGCCAAATAAGCATTGGGCGGCAGAATTAGCAGATGCTTCGGACGTGCCGATTATTGGCGATATTGAACTTTTTGCGCGCGAAATAAATCAAATTGAAACATCCCAAAGACCGAAAATAATTGGCATAACTGGCACTAATGGCAAGTCTACAACTACAGCATTAATTGCACACATATTACGCGAAACCGGCAATGACGTTCGAGTGGGCGGCAATATTGGCGTGGGGGTTTTGGGACTAGATCCGCCGAAAATAGGAGCATATTATGTGCTTGAATTATCGTCTTACCAATTGGATCTAACTAAAAGTCTGAAATGTGATGTTGCAATCAGTTTGAATGTTGCGCCAGACCATTTAGAGCGGCACGGTAATATGGCGCGTTATGTTGCAGCAAAGCGCAATATATTCGCCAATCAAACGTCAAGCGACTTTGCAATTATTGGTGTTGACGATGAATGGGGTGAAGCACTTTGTACACGCCTTATGGCTGGTGGTAGCCGCAACATAGTGCCAATTTCATCGGGGCAGTTCGTCAGCTGCGGCGTTGTGGCAATTGGCAATAATTTGTGGGACAATCAGTCAGGGCGGGCAAAGCAAGTTGCTGATTTGACTATGGCCAGAGCTTTACCAGGTGGGCACAATGGGCAAAATGCCGCTGCAGCCTATGCTGCCGCAAAGGCTCTTGGCATAGGTGTCGACGCCATAACACAAAGCATTTACAGTTTTGGCGGGCTTAAACATAGGCTTCAGGAAATCGCGAAGATTGGGAATGTTCGGTTCTTCAACGATTCAAAAGCCACAAATGCCAATGCAACCGCCCAGGCGCTGGCGGCATTTAACTCGGTCCATTGGATTTTGGGCGGCGAAGCCAAGTCAGATGGCATCGAACCGCTGCGCCCATTGTTTGCTAAGGTTAAGAAGGCATATCTAATTGGTAAAAGTGCTACTTTATTTGCAAAGACACTGGGTTCAGAAGTGCCTTTTGAGTTATGCAAAACCATTGAGAATGCGGTGCAAAAGTCATACCAAGATGCAATGGAAAGTGGGCTACCAGAAATCGTATTATTGTCGCCCGCTTGTGCTTCTTTTGACCAATATCGGGACTTTGAGGCAAGGGGAGACGACTTTGAGGCCCAGGTAAACGACCTAAAAAAGGAAGCCTAGTTCACGCTTCAGTAACCATGATGCTGCACTATTACCCTGCAATTTCGCGCGCATCATCATAAGTGTCTGTTTAAAAGTCTATGGAAATAAGCATCCAAAAGAAGAAATCAAAATTGAACGCCAATTTCCTATTAAATTGGTGGAACAACATTGACCAATGGTCGGTGCTTCTAATTGCTTCTTTGATAGTTATCGGCATAATGTTGAGTTTCGGATCATCGGTTGCGGCAACTTCTCGTGCCGCAATTTCAGAGCCGTTATATTATGTTTATCGTCAGGCTGCTTTTGCCACCATAGCGGTTACTATTCTATTTTCACTTTCGCTCCTGTCGGTTGATAATGCGCGCAGGGTCGCACTTCTTATCTATGCTGGTTCCTTAATTCTATTGGTTTGGATATTGGTATTTGGGCATACGGCAAAAGGCGCACAAAGATGGATACGGTTTGGCACGTTCACGCTACAGCCATCTGAATTCATAAAGCCCGCAACAATTGTACTGGTGGCATGGCTCTTGACCCGCCGCATATATGACCCCAAATTTCGCGCCGAAAAATTCGCACTTTTGCTTATTGCAGTGCCGATTTCATTGTTTTTAATGCAACCCGATGTTGGGCAAACAATTTTGTTGAGCGTAACCTTTTTCATTATATTTTTCATCTCCGGCATGAGTTTCAATTGGGCGGTTAGCTTGGTTGCTAGCGCATGTGTTGGCGGCGCGGCATTATTTGCTTTCTTTCCGCATTTTGTGGACCGCATAAACCGCTTCCGAGATCCAAGTAAGAATGATGTCTACCAAGTTGAACAAGCCTTAGACGCGATTGCCAATGGCGATCTGTGGGGCAAGGGTGCGGGCGAAGGCGTAATAAAATATCAACTTCCCGACAGCCATACAGACTTTATCTTTGCCATGGCCACCGAAGAGTGGGGGCTATTGGGCGCAATATTGCTTATATCGCTATTTGCGGTTCTCATAGTCCGTGGCATTCATGTCGCAAGCCGAAATCCGGATCCGTTTGCCCAATTAGCGGGAATTGGAATGTTCACACTATTTGGCCTTCAGGCATTCATTAATCTGGCCGTGAACCTAAACCTAAGCCCCGCAAAAGGTATGACATTGCCATTCATTTCCTATGGTGGCTCCTCATTATTGGGGACGGCGATAACAATGGGTCTGGCGTTGGCCTTATCAAAGAACCGGCCAGGAGCGTCGATTTTACGCAAAGTGAAAGCATAAACCGCGCCATTAACCAAAAAAAGTGGTTTTTCGCGTATCAATCGCCAAACAATCAAAAATGGTGGCGGACAATGACTAAAAAACCAATTGCCAAAATTATCACTTCAATTCTAAGCTTCGGCACACTGGCACTTGCGACGCCGGCCTTTGCAATTGAACCCGAACAGTTGAGCATTCGCGCTGGCACCTTGGGCGCGGGGGCCGAAGTGGGCTTTGAGCTTGCGCCAACCTTGGTTTTGCGCGGCGTCTATAATAATTTTGACTATGACTATAAGAAAAACGTCGATGGCATTTCTTATGACGGCACATTGGCGCTTGGCTCATTTGGTGCGCAATTGGACTTTCACCCGCCTGTAACTCCTTTCTATATTACCGCCGGAATGTACAAAAACGATAACAACATAAACCTAAACGCCCGCCAACAAGGCAGCTATAATATTGGCGGCAATACATATAGCGCCGCACAAATTGGCACGCTTAATAGCAGAGTTAGCTATGGCCCCACCGCGCTTTATGGTGGCCTTGGCATGGAGCTTGCCGCAGGCCCCGCAGCACTGGTTCTTGAAGGCGGCCTATTTTTGCAAAATGACCCCAGCGTCAGAATGTCGGCAACCGGCCCAATTGGCACCAACCCCGCATTCCTAACCGACTTAAACAGCGAAATCGCCGCGCAGCGCGACACGTTCGACAAAACCAAATATTGGCCAGCAATAACCGTAATGGCAAGGTGGAAGTTTTAAGGGACGATACAAGGAAACCCGCTCTGATCCTAAGATTGTCATCCCCGAAAATCCGAAGGATTTATCGGGGAACTCGTTGGGATTTGGCGTTTCTCAAAAACCTTCAAAACCATATCATTTAATATCAATTTTCCATAGCCCCAAAATACCATCATTTGTCATCATAAATCCGCCGCTAATACCCAGAAAATGTTGACATTTGTTGACATTCCTCCCTGTTTGAATTTTGGCCACGACTTGCACAAAACATAAATTGTGCAGCCAAAATGACGGGGGTGGATAGGGGCGGGTATATGCACGAAATTACCTCACAGTATCGCGTGCAGTCCACCTTTTTGAACAACTGACAATAGCCGCAAAGCTGGGCCACCCGGTTTTTTCAAGCCACGTTCCCAATCTGAAATAAGATTTGTGGAAACATTAAGATAGCGCGCAAAAACACTTTGTGAAACATTTTCACTATCCCGTATTGACCTGATTTCTTCTGGGCTAAGAGGTTTAGCCTCGGCAAGACAAGATTTATCAAAATCACGCATAGTAATTTTATCGACCGCCGCAGCTTCAAAAAGGCCTTCAATCATTTCATGCACAGCGCCTAAGGCTTCGCTTTTATATGTCTTATTCATTTATTTTTACCTCAAAAAGCCTATTGCAATCTATTTCATTTTGGATTTGTTCGCCAGATAGCGACAATATAATCTTCGCTGCCTTGCGAAACGCAATCAATTCTTCTTGGCTTAGGTTCGATTTATCATTTTTTGCAAACCCATAAACGAACACTGCGCGTGCTTCGATTTTGAATAAAATAATCGTCCGAAAACCACCAGATTTTCCTTTGCCTTCTCGTGCAATTCTTTGTTTGATTACACCATTTCCTAAATCGGCATCAAAAGTACCGTTTTTTGCACGTGTAACCGCTTCAATAAGCGAGGTATCATTGATGCCAGCTTTTCGCGCAAATTTTTCAAACCATTTGTTTTTGTAAATCTGCAATGAATTTCCTTTTGCGCGATTTAACAACTATCACACATTGTGTGATATATCAAGTGATTTTGTTCGTGAAATTCAAAATGGCGTCACTGTCGTTGGTCACCAAACAACCAAGCAAAAAATCATATTGAAGTTTATATCAAAAGATCCACATTATGTTTTGGCGACATCACGCGCGGCCTCGAGCATGGATTGTAAGTGATGGGCGGTTTAGAAAACGGCGCTTGACAGGGGACATTTTGGCCGCTATAACTAAGGACATGAACGCACATGACTTTGAAGCAACCCTCAAGCATCTAAATTTGTCACAAAGTGAAGCTGCGGTTTTACTTGGTGTAACTGCGCGGACAGTTCGTCGCTGGCAAAGGGGCGAGACGGAAATGCCAGTTAGTGTTGAACATCTTTTAAAGGCATGGAGCCGACTTAACGCGGCTCAAATGCCGTGGACTCCCGATCTTCAATCAATTTTGAATGAGGATAATAATCAAATCGAATTGCACAATCGTCACAACCTGTGGTTAGACGAATTAATGGAGCGTGTTAAAATGAGAGCCGGATCAAATCTCCCTTGGAAAATTGACCTCGAAAAATTTACTGCCCGACTGGAAAGTGTCACTTTGACCTTTTATAAATTGGCAAATGGCGGATTTAGTCCCGCACATTATCGGCGGTCTGATAGCTCGGGAACAGATGCGATTCGCGACCAGATACTTATCGAAGAGGGAATCGTGGCTTTTGCTGAAGCTTTGAGCTTACACAACAAACACCGAAACATGTCGACGTTGGAAAAAATCGTATGATAAACCCATACATATGTAATATCGCTTTGGACGCAAATGCGCTTGATAGACATGGCGATGATAGAGACGAATTTGTCGAAAGGTTTGAGCGGCTTGTTGCTGAAGAAAAATTAAGCGTTGTGATTGGAAGTGGGGTGCGCCAAGAAGTATCCCATCCGAAGACACCCCGAGCGGTTAAGAGCGCAATATTGCCTCAGATATTCAATTTGCAGCCTAACTTGAATGAGCCCCAAAATGCATTGCGCAAGGAAATTTTGGCAATTATGCATGGCAACGCCAAAAACGGTCAACACACGTCGGATGCTAATCATTTATGTGAAGCGGATGAAACGGGATGTTCTTATTTCATTACCAATGACAAAAGGATACTTGCCAAAAAACTTGAATTGTCTAGCGCTGGACTCACCTTGAGTATTGTGACAATGCGCGGGTTTTTTGAAATATTGGATGATATCAATGATAATCACTGAAATATTAAATAGGTTGAGAAAGTCGATAATCGATTATCTAGAATTGACATTGACTGAATTGGAAGCCAGTCGGACAGCATTTCTGATTTGGAAGAATCGCCACTGGAATCGATTTGCCATCGTGCCCTTGCTATTTTATTCAAGTGCGTGCAACTCAAGAGAGTTGACGCCTCAACAAACTATGCTTGATTGTCAGTCAAGAGTCGAAAACTATCGAGCAAACCATGTGTGCAGAGTAGTGCATGAGATAGGCGAGTCATACTTGAAAGATGGAAATCCAAACAGCTGTAATTACAGCCAGCAGGCCTACCTATCAATGATTAGTCTAAACCAACAATATGAATATGGCGATAGCATATGGGGCGATCATTGCGGAAATATTATAGATTTTTCGAGGGCTAGAGACATACGTATAGCAGATTTTAATACTATTATTTCATCGGGCCAGTGCAGCAAAAACGAGACTGGCTTCCGAGAAACACAGGCATTTATAGCATGCAACCTACTCATGCATAATTATCGATACTAATTGGTGGTGGCTCGCCAAACTGTTACTTCGGGTGGTTTCATGAATGTGGTGGCAAAAAGACAGCTGTCGAAATTTCTTATAAAAACAGTGTTGAGAGTATTCGTGCGCCTAAATACTGTCCTATGCAAAAATAAATCAACATCAAGTACTGGCTTGATAAAATATACTTTATTGTTTTACTCGGAATCATAAACTCCTTGATAAAACCCCAAGCCATACACAAAATATATGACATTGGAAAGCTTAGAACTAAAACCCACCAAGGAAAAAAGAACCAAATTGCGATTTGAAATCCAATAAAAGCTCCTCCTAAAATGCCCAGTAACACTTGGTGTTTAGTCACCCTTCGCTCCCCTTGAATTTAATTCCCAGTTAATTAGTCCGTTCGCATAATTTTCAAGGCTGCCGCGTTAGACTTGTTTCATCACTTAAAGTAACTAGGATTAGGAGCTCTGTCAATATTGAACGCACTACTTCCTTTTAACAATCGTATAGTAAGGACCCAACCCCCAACCGCCAAATCCCTTCGACAAAACCTTCATTTCCCTTTATTCAAAATTTCGCATTAAATCGCTTCAAAAATGGGAAATAGATTTTGACAAAACCTTTAATTATTATCGCTGCTGGTGGCACGGGGGGGCATATGTTTCCGGCCAAAGCATTTGCTGAGGAGGCGGTGCGACGCGGCGCCAATGTTGCCTTGGTAACCGATCCGCGCGGTAAGAAATATACCGAAGGCTTTCCATGCATTGATAATTTGGTGTTGCCAGTTACCAATTCCGAAGAAGGCGGGTTGCAGGGGAAAATTCAGGCGGGCTTTACCTTGCTTAAAAGCCTTTCAAAAACCAATCCTTTTATCAAGAAACATAACCCCGCCGCAATTGTTGGCTTTGGCGGCTACCCCACTTTCCCCGCGCTTTTTGCGGCCGCCTGCCCAATAATAATTCATGAGCAAAATGCGGTTCTTGGCCGCGTGAACCGCTTTTTCCAAAAGAAGGCCGCCAAAATCTGTTCGGGCTTTGCGCAATTGGATGGTTTGGAATTACCCGAAAAACATATTGTGGTCGGCAACCCGGTGCGCCAAGAATTGGTGGCATTGCGTGATTTGCCTTACCCTGAACTTGTTCCCAATGGCGAGTTGCGGCTTCTAATAACTGGCGGCAGCCAAGGCTCACGCGCGTTGGGCCAGGCTTTGCCATTGGCAATTGCCGAATTGCCCGAACATTTACGGCTGCGCCTTTTTGTGTCGCACCAAGTGCGTGAGGAACAGACAGACGAAGCGCGTGAAGTCTATGCAGCAGCAGGCGTGCAGGCCGAGGTTTGGCCATTTTTCCGTGATATGGCAACGCGGTTTGCAAAGGCGCATTTGGTTGTTGGGCGCTCTGGCGCTTCCACGGTTTATGAAACTGCGGTTGTGGGCCGGCCTGCAATTTTTATCCCGCTGCCCAGCGCGATGAACGATCACCAAACTTTCAACGCACTTGCAATTGCCGCAAGTGGCGGTGCAGAGATCCTAAAAGAAAGCGAAATGTCGGTTGCAAGGCTCACTGAGATGTTGGAGGAGCGTTTAATCCAGCCAGAAAAACTAATTTCCCGCGCCGAAAAAATCAAACAAGCAGCAAAGCCCGATGCCGCAAGTGCTTTGGCGGATGTAGTATTTGCTGAAATGGGCGCAAATGCGTAGGCCGTTTATCCCGCTTAATATTGGTAAAATCCACATTGTCGGGATTGGCGGCATTGGTATGTCTGGCATTGCCGAAGTTTTGGCGCATTGGGGCTATGAAGTGCAGGGGTCTGACGCGAAAGATGGGCCAAATTTGGTGCGTCTGCGCAAACTTAAAATCAAAACCTTTATTGGCCATAGTGGCGATAATGTTGCCCAAGCCGGCATTGTGCTTATTTCATCGGCAGTGAAGGGTGATAATGTCGAGGTTATGGCGGCCCGCGCGCTTGGCATTCCGATTGTGCGGCGCTCCGAAATGCTGGCCGAGCTAATGCGCCTTGGCTCAACAATTGCGGTTGGCGGCACGCATGGCAAAACCACCACAACTTCAATGGTGGCGGGCCTGCTTGATGCAGCAGGGATAGACCCCACGGTTATCAATGGCGGCATAATCAATGCTTATGGCACTAATGCCCGCGTTGGCAAAGGCGATTGGATGGTGGTGGAGGCCGATGAGAGCGATGGAACCTTTACCAAGCTGCGCCCCAATATCGCAATCGTAACCAATATGGACCCGGAACATTTGGACTTTTATGGCAGCCGTGAGGCCATGGAAAAAGCGTTTGAAGTGTTTGTTGAATCCGTGCCGTTTTATGGGTTTTCGGTTTTGTGTTTGGATCATGTCGGCGTGCAGGGGTTGGTTGCCAAAATCACCGACAGGCGCGTTATAACTTATGGCGCAAACCCGCAGGCAGATGTGCGGGTTACAAATCTGAACGCACTTGCCGATGGCTCCCATTTTGATGTGGTGATTGCCAAGCGCCGCAATCAAGCCCCACGTGAAATAACTGGGCTGCATTTGCCAATGGCGGGGCAACACAATGTTTTGAACGCTTTGGCGGCAATCACGGTGGCGGTTGAATTGGGCGCAACTGATGCGCAAATCCAAGCGGGCCTTGCCAGTTTCAAAGGCGTAAAACGCCGCTTTAGCTTGGTGGGTGAATATCAAGGCGTAAGAATAATTGATGATTATGGCCACCATCCAGTTGAAATTGCAGCTGTTTTGGCGGCAGCACGGCAAGTAACCACTGGCAAAGTTGTTGCGGTGGTGCAACCACATAGATACACGCGGCTTAGGGATTTATTCGATGATTTTTGCAAATGCCTAAATGATGCCGATGTCGTTGCAATTGCCGATGTTTATGCGGCAGGTGAAGCCCCAATTGAAGGCATAAGTGCCGATACATTCGTAGAGGGTGCAAGGAGCCACGGCCATAAAAACGTGCAGAAACTTGGCACGCCCGATGATTTACCGGGGTTTTTGCGCAATAATTGCGCTTCGGGCGATATTTTCGTGTGCCTCGGCGCGGGTGATATTACAAATTGGGCAGGCGGGCTGCAAATTAGCTTGGAGAGCAAATAATGGCCGCAATACCGCCAATTGGCGCAGTGATAATTCCGGTTACGCCATTTCAACAAAACTGCACGCTTTTGTGGAATACTTCCACCATGGAAGGCGTTTTTGTTGATCCGGGTGGCGAAGCTGACCGCTTGGTCAGTGAGGCCCAAAAGCATGGCGTTAAGGTCAAGGAAATTTGGATAACCCATGGTCATTTGGATCATGCAGGTGGGGCAATGCAAGTTGCGGCTAAATTGAACGTTCCAATAATTGGCCCACATATTGATGATAAGTTTTGGTGTGATTCAATTGTTGAAGCCTGGGCCAAATATGGCGTGACAGATTGTGATAATTGCGTTCCGACAAGATGGCTTAATGATGGCGATAAATTGTATTTGGGCGATATAGAATTTGACGTGGTCCACACCCCCGGGCATACACCTGGCCATGTTGTTATAATCAATAAGGATTTGGAATTGGCACTTGTTGGCGATGTATTGTTTCAAGGTTCAATTGGCCGAACCGATTTTCCAAAAGGCAATCACCAAGATTTGCTTGATAGTATCACCAAAAAACTTTGGCCTTATGGCGATAATATTCGCTTTGTCCCGGGGCATGGGCCAATGAGTACTTTTGGTAACGAGCGTGCTTCCAATCCTTTTGTTTCAGATAGTAAGTTCGGTTAGTGGCGCAAATTACTCAAATAAAAATGGATAAGATTGCTAGCCAAGGCGAAGCAATGACAATCCGAAACGATTTACCATTTTATGTTCGTTTTGCCTTGCCTGACGAACAGGTAAGGGTCGAGATTGTTGCAGGTCGCGGCAATCTGCTTGAGGTAATAACACCAAGCCCCGATAGAATAACCCCAATTTGCCCACATTTCACCGTGTGCGGTGGCTGTGCATTGCAGCATTGGAGTGAATTCAAAGTCATGGAATGGAAGGCTGATTTAATTACACGTGCGCTGGTCCGCGCGCAAATCACAGCGCCCGAAGGCGGGGTTAAGGTCAGGCCTTCGTGGGGCAACGGGCGACGGCGTGCAAAATTCACGGCCAAGCGCGAAAATGGCCAGATTGTCTTTGGTTTTATGGGGCAAAAATCCAATGCTTTGATTGATATAAACACCTGCCCGATTTTGACATCGAACCTGCAGGCCGCATTGCCAAAATTGCGCGATCTCGCACGCTCCTTAATCGGTGATAATCAAGAATTGAACTTCAATGTAACCGATACCGCATCTGGGCTTGATGTTGATATTGGGGGTCTTAAGCCAATAGAGAAATATGGGCGCCAGGAATTGGAAAAATTGGCGCGGGTTGCGCAAATCGCGGGCCTGGCGCGGCTAACATTGGCGGGGCAAAATGCATTTGTCGCGGCCACGCCTTTTGTCAAAATCGCCGAGCTTCCAGTAGAAATACCACCAAATTCGTTCTTACAGGCCACAGAGGAATGCGAAAACCGCTTGGCTGAATTGGTGGTTTCTTGGGCCAAAGGCAAAAAAAGAATTGTGGATTTGTTTTGCGGTATTGGCACTTTTGGTTTGCGCCTTAAGAAAAATGCTGAAGTAACAGCCTATGAGATGCATCAAGAGAGCATATTTGCCCTTAATAGCGCAGCAAAGAAGGCCGCTGGTGGCCATACTCTCAGAGCGTTTTCGCGTGATTTATTTAGGGTTCCAGTCGCGCCATTGGAGTTAAAGAACATTGATATGGTAGTTCTGAACCCAGCAAGGCAAGGCGCGGAGGCGCAGTGCATGCAATTGGTGCGCGCTAAAACCAAAACAATCGCCTATGTTTCATGTGATCCAACAAGTTTTGCCCGTGATGCCAAAATCCTAACCGATGGCGGGTATGTATTGAAGGAAATCCATGGATTTGATCAATTCCGTTTCAGTCCGCATGTTGAATTGGCGGCTAAGTTCGAACGCAAATGAGGGATAGGTTCTGGGAAAACCTGCTTATAAGCGACTGGACCAATGAGGAATGGGAGGCGCTGTGTGATGGTTGCGGGAAATGTTGCCTCATTCGCCTTGAAGACGAAGATACCGGTGATATTCATAATACTGATGTGCATTGCAAATTATATGATGGCGATTGTGGCGGTTGCTCCAATTATTCCAACCGCGCAAAACATGTGCCAGACTGCGTGAAGCTTACACCAGATAATATTTATTCGCTTACATGGCTGCCCAAAACATGCTCTTACCGATTAATTACCGAGGATAAACCCTTGTTTAATTGGCATTATTTGGTATCTGGCTCACGGCAAAGCATTATTGATGCTGGCATGAGTATTATTGGCAAAACCACCAACGAATTGCGGGTCAAGACCAAGCATTTGCCAAACCGAATTAAGCAATGGGAAGGTGAGTGATTACAAATCACGCGCTTTGAATGTATCGCACCGTGCAAAATCACCTGTTTGCATTCCAACCCTAAACCATCTGGCGCGTTGTTCAGATGTTCCATGCGTAAAACTATCAGGGACGGCGTAACCTTGGGAGTTTTTTTGGAGTTTGTCATCGCCGACGGCCTGCGCTGCGCCAATTGCTTCTTCTAAATCGCCTTGCTCGAGTGCCCCTATATCGGCAACTGCGCCTTTTGCCCACATACCTGCCAAGCAATCGGCTTGCAGTTCAAGCCGCACTGCGACCGAGTTAGCACCTCTATCGCCGCCGCGTTCCATGGCACGGTGCGCCTGCGGTAAAATCCCAACTTCATTTTGAACATGGTGGCCCACTTCATGGGCAATAACATAAGCCTGCGCAAAATCGCCCCGTGCGCCCAAAGCGCGATCCATTTCATCGAAGAAACCTAAATCGAGATAGATTTTATTGTCACCAGGGCAATAAAATGGCCCTGTAGCACCAGAAGCCGAACCACAAGGTGAGGAGGTGCGGCTACGAAATAAAACCAAAGTTGGCTGGGCATAATTTTCGCCATGTTGTTGAAAATAGCTTCCCCAATAATCTTCAGTGGAGCCTAAAACCCTTGCTACGCGATTTGCGCCCAGTGTTTCACGGTCTGCGCTTTCTTCATTATTGATGTCTGCACTTTGGAAACCCTCTTGCTGCGAACTTTGCGGGCTGGGGCCAAGGATTTGCTCCCCGCCGCCAAATAAAATTATCAAGATTACAACAATGATAAACCCAAGCCCGCCGCCAGTGCGTATAGGAATGCCGCCACCGCCAAACCCACCGCCAGAACTATGGCCGCCCGATCCTCGGCGATCTTCAATATTGGAGGAGGGTCTAAAATTATCATCACGCATGGCAAAATCCTTTGAATCACTAGCGCGGTGGCATTTCAAGTTGCACTCGAAAACCGCGCTATATTTCTTTGTTTGTCGCACTTTGCGAGCCGTCAAGTGATTCCACTTGACTTCAAAATGCTCTAAGCCAACATAGCAGATAATTTAAGGTGCGATATAGATTATGTTAGCGCATCATCTCGGCCAAGTTTCCACTGCCATTTGCTCGGCGCGGATTGTCCTGTGGTTCATATTGCGGAACCTTATCAAAAGCCAGTTTTTCCAAAGTTGGCGCTTCTTGGCCCAATCTTTTGTGATAAATCCACATATTAGTCAGCACGTGTTTTACATATTCGCGGGTTTGGGTAACGGGGGTTGCTTCAATGAAAAACAACGTATCCTCACTCATTTCAACTCGCCGCGACCATGCCGAAACATTCCCAGGGCCAGCATTGTAAGACATGATGGTGCGGGCAAGATTATTATTGGTAATCGGCATTGCCATCACGCGTTCAAGATAGCCTTCGCCCAAAAGCAAATTGAGCGAAACATCATGTAAAAGCGCGGGGTTCGTGCGTAGTTCTGGCCTGCCGGTCATCCAAGCGGCGGTGGCGGGCATCAATTGCATAAGGCCGCGCGCGCCAGCATAAGAAACCGCATTCTCATTAAAGCGGCTTTCTTGGCGCATGATTGCAAAAATCAAAGCCCTATCAAGCACGAAACTCCCGCCTTGCGGTGTGATATTATCAATAATCGGGAAAGCCGCACTTATTGCCGCGCCACTGGAAGTTTCGCGGATGCGGGTCACAATTTCTTGAAATCCCATTATTTGGGCAATTGTGATGAACCCTAATTCATCGCCGCTTTGCGCATGGTTCCATGCGTTCATCAATTCGGCCTTTGCTTCTTGGTTTCTGCCAGCTTGTTTCAATGCGATGGCGTTTCTTACAAGCGGATTGTTTTGTGCCAGTTCTATTGTCCGTGCTTGTTCATCGCGAATTGTTGGGACAGCCAAGTTGGCCCATCTGCCTATACGCATTAGCCCCAATTGCCCATAAAAACTCAAAGGATAAGTTGCCGCTTGCTCGAAAAATGCTTGTGCTTGCCCTTCATCGCGTAACTTTAATGCCGCCCGTGCCGCCCAGAATGCACCAGCAGCGCGTGAATTACCATCGCCATATTGCCAATTGGCAGTTATTTGAAACAGATTGCGCGCGATTTCAAAATAACCCGCACGGTAAGCGCTTAGGCCGCCAAACCACGCGGCGCGCCCAGAAAAAGCGCCATTTAGTTGCGGTTCAATTGTATCAAGCACTGCATCATCATTATTGGTGCGGAATAATTGGATTGTGCGGTTTAACGCGTTGCGCGCGGCAACACTTGCATTTGGGCCATGGGCATCGGCGATTTCACGCGGCAATGACATATTCACAAAACTGTGCCGGCTTATTGATTGCGTGCCCTCGCTTTGTGCCTGCACGAATTGCGGCGAGAATATGAACGCCGAGAAAAACCCCAAGGCCGTCAAGAACCTAAATTCACAATTTCTTTGTGCCAAACACTTGCCCCAATTTGCAAGAATATGGGCTATAAACCCATGTTTTTTATTTGGGCCTCAATGGTTAATAAATCCTTCCACGCCAAGGATTTTTGCGCCGGTTGCCGCAAAAGAAAGGATGGATGGAAAAGGCAAATTACGTCTATTGGGCCTTTGCCAGCAATTTCAATTTTATGCATCTTCTTGCGTAATTTTGTAATTCCGTCGCTTGAGTTCAAAACCGCATTCGCCGCAACTGTGCCAACCAAAATCAATATTTCAGGCGCTTTAAGTTCAATGTGACGCATTAAAAATGGCAGGCAAATAGCGATTTCATCACGCGTTGGTATTCGGTTTCCCGGTGGCCGCCAATTTACCGTATTGGTTATATAGACATTTTTCTCACGTGAGAGGCCAATCTCTTCCAACATTTGGTCAAGAAATTTGCCAGCGGCTCCAATAAACGGTTTACCGGCCCTGTCTTCTTCTTGGCCTGGTGCTTCGCCGACAATCATGATTTTAGCGTGAGATTGTCCATCGGAAAATACCATCTGACTAGCATTTTTCTTCAAATTGCAACCATCAAATTCTGTCAATATTTCACGCAATTCGGCCAAATTATTTGCTTTTTTTGCAAGTTCTATCGCAAGGTTTTGCCCGTCAATTGGTGCGGCATATTTAGTTGGCGCGCTGTGTTGCTGGGTGGGTGAAGTATTGATCTTTGGTTCTGAAATGGATTTCGGTGGCAAAGCCTCCGGGATGCTAACGCCATTTTCGGCCCAAAAACTCAATAGTTCGCGACTGGCAGCCTTAGCGTCCATTGGGTTTGATTGCGCGTGATAGTTTTCGATTTGCATGGTTTCTTGTTTTTGGAACTAGACTTTATGCTAAAAACAATTGAAAACCAAGCAGCAAACGGGAAAATAACCGAAATACTGCTTTTGGGGGAGCTTTTCAATGTCAGATGCAATTGAACGTGAATCGATGGAATATGATTTGGTGATTGTTGGGGCAGGGCCTGCGGGCCTTGCGGCGGCAATTCGCGCAAAACAAATCAATCCCGAACTTTCAATTGCAGTTTTGGAAAAGGGTGCAGAAGCCGGTGCGCATATTCTATCAGGCGCAGTGATTGATCCGTCTGGTCTTGATGAATTACTACCAGATTGGCGCAGTGCAAGTGATTGCCCGCTCGAAACCCAAGTCACGAAGGATGAGTTTTATTTGCTGGGCGAAGCTGGCGGTATTCAAATCCCAAATTTTGTCATGCCGCCATTGATGCAAAATCATGGCAATTATATTGGCTCGCTTGGCAATGTTTGCAGGTTTTTGGCCACAGCCGCGGAAAGTTTGGGTGTTGAAATCTATCCGGGGTTCGCAGCTTCCGCTTTGGTTTATACAGCCGATGGCGCTGTTAAAGGTGTGCAGGTGGGCGATATGGGTATTGCCCGTGATGGCAGTGAAAAAGGCGATTACACGCCAGGCATTGAGCTTCATGGAAAATATACACTTTTGGCAGAAGGCGCGCGCGGTTCCCTTTCAAAACAAGCAATCGCTAAATATGATCTCGAGCGCGATTGCCAGCCACAAAAATACGGCATCGGCATTAAAGAGCTTTGGCAAATTGACCCTGCTAAACACAAAAAAGGCCTAGTTCGCCATAGTTTTGGGTGGCCTTTGGGTTTTGATACCGGCGGCGGCACATTCCTGTATCATTGGGGCGATAATTATGTTTCGGTTGGGTTTGTTGTTCACCTAAATTATACAAACCCATATTTATCACCATTTGAGGAGTTTCAACGCTTTAAGCATCATCATAGTGTTGTCGATACTTTTATCGGTGCCAAGCGCATTGCTTATGGCGCACGAGCCATTACTGAAGGTGGTTATCAATCTGTGCCGCATTTGGCATTCCCAGGTGGCGGTCTTATTGGCTGTGCGGCGGGCTTTATGAATGTTCCACGCATTAAAGGCAGCCACAATGCGATAAAATCTGGCATAATTGCCGCCGAAGCCGTTGCCGCCGCCATTGCCCAAGGACGGGCAGGGGACGAGCTGGGCGAATATCAAGATTTATATGACAAGAGCGCCATCAAGAAAGAACTTAAAAAGGTACGCAATGTCAAACCGCTTTGGTCGCGATTTGGCACTTTATTCGGGGTTGGCCTTGGCGGCATAGACATGTGGATTAATACAATTTTTGGCGGGCTTTCACCTTTTGGCACGCTAAAACATGGCAAAACAGATGCCGAATGCCTTAAGCCAGCCAGTGAATGTAAGAAAATCACCTATCCCAAACCCGATGGCAAAATAAGCTTTGATAGGCTTTCCAGTGTTTTCATTTCCAATACTAACCACGAAGAAGATCAGCCAGTTCACTTACAATTAGCCAACCCTGATTTGCAGAAATCAAGCGAATTGGACATTTATGACGGCCCATCAACCAGATATTGCCCAGCGGGCGTCTATGAATGGGTCGAGGAAAATGGCGCACCAAAATTTGTGATAAATGCCCAAAACTGCGTGCATTGCAAAACTTGCGATATTAAGGATCCCAACCAAAACATAAATTGGACTACGCCCCAAGGCGGCGAAGGCCCAATTTATTCAAACATGTAAAAATTGGCGTTGCATTGGTGCGTCGAAATTTTTTGAAATACCAAAGTATTACAATAAATTGTCTCCTGCCACTGCTTAGCCAATTTTGCTTATTACTGACGGGCGTATTTTCACAACATCCGCAATATGCCGCAATCTGAAAGCCGGCCAAAAATAATTACGCAAATCTCACTTGCTTCTGTTGCGGTGCCAAGTTAAATTGCCACCATGCAAAAAATCCTTATTCCAAACTCTATAAAGTCATCGTTTCTTGGCACTATGTTTACGATTGGCGCGTTACTTGTGCCGCAAAATGTGCTTGCAAGACCCCATGGCGGCAATGTCCTGCTTGAACATGGTTCGGGCCGCGAATATGCGGCGGCGATAACTGGCTCGTATGCTCAGGCGCTTGGCGACCCTTTAATGGCAGCAAGGGCCTATGAGCGCGCTTGGGAGCGAAATAAGTCGGACACTTTCATGTTTTCGCGAATGGTCCAAGCGTATTTGATTGCTGGTGATCTTGACAACGCAATTAGGGTTGCGAAATCCGTTGATGTATCTTTTTTGACCTCTGAAGCCAAAATGGCTTTGGCCGCCGATGCTTTAATAGCTGGGAGACATTCAGAGGTTAATAGATATTTAGAACAAATAAATTTGCCTTCTGCACGGGGCCTATATGCGCGCCAATTGCAAGCATGGGCTTTGGTTATGGATCGAAAAAAGGAAGAAGCGATTGTGCTTGCTGCGCGTGCATCTGGCAATCGCAATGTTGACCGCAATGCCAATTTTTCTCGCGCACTTTTGTATCAATATCTCGGTGACGATGACAATGCCCTAATAGCCTACACAACGGCGTATGATGCAGGGGCAAGGGCATCGATCGGGATAGTTGCCTATGCGCGCTATCTAAATTCGCATCGGCAAAAAGAAAAAGCGCTAGAAATTTTGACTGAAGCTGGCCCGCAAAGCGATGCTCCCTTGTGGCTACAGTCGGTGCAGCAAGAAATTGTAAGCCAAAGGCGTGCCCCGCGTCCAATTCGCGGCAATGCAGATAATATTAAATCATTTATCGCACAATCTCTCGGGACGATTGCGATTGGGATTGCTGGTGACCCGCGGCTAGGATCACCATTGGCAGAACTTGCCATAGCAGATCGCTTTGACAATAATCTCAATGTTTTGGATTTTCAGTCTGCGAGGATATTGTATGCAATTGGTTATAAGGACGCAGCGATAACAAGATTAGCGCAAGTCCCTGCAGATAGCGCTTTGGGTGATGCCGCAAATACTTTGCGATCAAATCTTGTGTTTGAAGATAACAAAGATGAAGGTGAGAAAATAGCCTTGGATGCCGCAACCGCGAGGCCGAATCCAAACAATCGTTTCAATTTGGCGACGCTTTACTTAATGCGTAAAAAATATAGTGACTCACAAAGAATTTATGATGGTTTAATTGCAGAAATTGGCACGAAAACCGAAGCTGAGACCGGTATCGCGCCATGGTTATTGTTTAATAACCGCGCCCATGCACTTGTGGAGCAAGATAAAGTTGAAGAAGCAATTGCTGATTTGCGCCATGCAATGACTTTGGAGACCGATAATTCTGTTTTGCTCAATGCCCTTGGTTACACTTTGGCGGACAATAATCGCAACTTGGAAGAAGCTTTGGGCTATTTGAACGAAGCGTTAAGGCTAAACCCTAGGTCTGCAGATATTACTGATAGCTTGGGCTGGGTGTTGTTTCGCCTCGGCCGTTACCCTGAAGCCATGGATAAATTAGAGGCCGCAGTTGCACTTAACCCAAATAGCGCAGTGGTTATTGAGCACCTTGGCGATGTTTATTGGCGCACAAATAGAGAAGTTGAGGCGCGAATGGAATGGCGAAAAGCGGCAACTGTATTTGACGATGCCGACGACAAAGCGCGTGTAAACGGCAAAGTTGAAAATGGATTGCCGGCCCTACCAACAACCGCAAATATACAAACAAATTAAAAGCAAAATGGAAATAAGCTATTTTGCGCCGGCAAAAATTAATTTATCGCTTCTGGTAGGTAAGCCAAACTTAGAAAAGGGTGAAAAATATGGCTTTCACCCTTTGCAAAGCCTAGTTGGCTTTTGCGCTAATGTCGGCGACGAAATCAGTCTCGAACTAGAAAATGATTTGCACTTATCGATAACTGGCGAGTTTTCTTACCAACTAGAAAAGACCAGCGATCATATTGAGAATAATCTTGTATTCAAAGCTGCAAAGGCTCTGCGCCAATACGCCGGCTCAAGTGTTGGCGCGCGAATTTGCCTGACTAAAAACTTACCGATTGCTTCTGGCTTGGGCGGCGGCTCTACAGATGCAGCAACCACTTTATTAGGGCTATGCAAATTGTGGGAACTGGAAATCACAAATGCCGAGCTTTTTGCAATTGCACAAAAATTGGGCTCTGATGTTCCAATTTGCCTTAGTCAAAAACCGGGGATAATGGCACTTTATGGCGAAAAAATTGATCCGGCCCCCCTGTTTCCAAATGTTCATATTTTGCTTGCCAACCCGCTTATTAATTGTCCCACAGCACCCGTCTATGCCGAATTTGACCGCCAAAATAGTTTTTCCGAACTTAATACGCAGCATTCAGATTGCGAAAATATAGAACAGTTGGTTGCTATGCTAACCCAATTTCCAAATTGCCTTGAACCAGCCGCCTGCCATCTTCATCCAGAAATCAGCGAATTAATGCACTGCATGGCAAGTACTAGTGGGCAGAAATTGGTCAGAATGTCTGGCTCTGGCGCAACATGTTTTGCAATTTTTGAAAATCAAACCCAAGCCCATTTGGCAAAGAAATGCCTTGACGAAATTTATTCGAGAAAAAATCTGAAAATTTGGTCGCAGGCAACTTTAATTAGTGGCAATTTGGCTTAGCGCGTTTTCTGGCGTTCCCAAACTTAACTAACGCGGTTAACTACAAAGTCAGCTAGTTCAATCAAACAGCGCTTTATGTCAGAATCAGCGACTTTGTTTAGCGCCATTTTTGCTGAATTAGCCCGCTCGGTTGCTTCCTTTAGGGTCGCTTCAATTGCCCCACAATTGCGAACATATTGCATCGCAGTTTGCAAGTCTTCGTCTTCGTGTTTGCGCGCTAATACCATTTGCCAAAAACTATATTCGGTGTCTGATGCGCGCTCGATTGCAACAATCATTGGCAATGTTGGCTTGCCTTCGCGAAAATCATCGCCTACTCGTTTGCCGAGTTCTTGGGTCAATCCACCATAATCGAGCGCGTCATCTGAAAGTTGGAATGCCATTCCCAATTGATGGCCATATTGGTAGAATGCCGCAGCAAGTTCTTCGTTTGCACCAGCACAAATCGCGCCGCTTTGGGCGGCTGCCGCAAATAGGGCAGCGGTTTTGGCTGATATAATTTTGTAATATGTTTCACGCCCACTGTCACCGCGGCTTGTTGAGGCCAATTGCAAAACTTCACCTTCAGCAATTGTTGATGATGTTGCGGCCAAAATATCCAAAATCCGAAGTGATCCTGTCGCGACCATCATATTAAATGCGCGCGCAAAAAGAAAATCACCAACCAAAACACTAGCCTTATCACCCCAAATCAGATTGGCGGTTCTTTGGCCACGGCGCAAGCCAGATCCATCAACGACATCGTCATGCAGCAAAGTTGCAGAATGAATGAACTCCACTGCTGCGGATAATTTAATTGCCGCCGGAGTAACATTGCCGCATATTTTTGCCGCGGCCAATGTCAACAAAGGCCTAAGGCGCTTACCACCTGCATCAACTAAATGGTGGGCAACATCAGGGATTAGGCCGACTGCAGAAACCATATGTGATGATATTTCGATTTCCGTCTGCGCCAGTTCATTAGTCAGCAATTTTGACAAAGCCTCTAAGGGGTTTTCAAAGGCAACGATTTTTAGGGCTGCTGGTGCGTTCAACTTTTGGGCTCCGAAATCATATATTTTCGCTAGTTTACTCATTTCACATTCAATCTAGCAAGCTGCAACTACATGTCTGAGACATAAAAGCCAATAGCATCTTGAGTGTTGGTTTGCTATAAAGACAGTATTATGAACAACGAAATTGATGTCACAACGGATAAGTTTCTAGGTGGTGAGCTTGTTATTAGACAACCAAAGAATGGCTATCGCGCTGGCATTGACGCAGTATTACTTGGCACAGCGGCAAGCACAATCCATGCAAATGATATTGTAGAATTGGGGTGCGGTGTCGGCACAGCCTTGCTAATTACGGCAAAGCAACGGCAGAAAAATAACCCAGTTAGGAAGGGCCTTGGCATTGAAATTGACCATATCGCAGCCAGTTTAGCCTTAAAAAATATAGTTGCGAACGGATTTGGCAACGATTTGCAAGTAGAAACAGCCAACGGGCTAGTTGCGAATTCAACAAATGAAAACAGCTTTGAATTAGCAGTATCAAACCCGCCTTTTTTTGATGATGGCAACTCTATTAGGGCCCCAAGCACAACGCGCGAAACAGCCTATATTATTGGCGCGCCATTGCTGGTTTGGTTAAAGGCAATGTTGCGTTTGGTAAAAAGCAATGGTCATATTTTGCTTATTCACAGAGCAGACCGTTTGTATGATATTCTCAAGGCGCTACAAGGTAGGGCAGGCGACATAAGGGTGTTGCCAATTCATGCTGTTGAAGGGCGCGCGGCAAATCGAGTACTTATTTGTGCTAAAAAGGGATCTAAAGCGCCCACTCAAATCTTGCAAGGAATAGCGTTGCGCGCGCACCAAAATGATAGCAAATACCTGCCAGAAATTGATGCCATTTGTAATGGCGCGCTGACTGATATTTTCATTGGATTGTCTAAATGACCAGAATAATTGGGCCACCATGTATGGATGCTTTTCCATGGCCGCAAACCGATACGAACAAGCACACACGCGGTCGTTTGGCGGTTTTTTCGGGCGATGGCTTGCAAACAGGTGCAGCAAGACTTGCAGCAAATTGCGGTGCGCGGATTGGCGCGGGTTGGGTAAAAATATTCGCGCCTAGCCGTGCCGCCCAAATAATTGCCACCCACATCAGTGCCATTATGGTAGCAGCTTACGAACATGGTGAAGAACTGCCAGCCGAGATAAGCGGCTATAACGCATTGGTTGTTGGCCCAGGCTTTGGAATTGCGGCGCCCCAACAAGCGACTTTGACCGCACTAATGGGGCAATCCATCGGATTGGTTTTAGACGCAGACGCGCTTATAATGTTGGGTTTTGATGCCAAAAGAGCATTTGAAATCATAAAATCGCGCAAAGCCGTTACGATATTAACCCCACACAGCGGAGAGTTTTCAAGGCTTTTCTCAATGAAAGTTTCAAAGTCAATTGAAACAAGAATTGAGGAAACAGTATATGGCGCGAAAAAATCTGGCGCAATCGTTGTTCACAAAGGCGCTCAGACCATTATCGCAACACCAAATGAAGAAGTTTGGATATTGGACAAATCTAGCCCATTTTTGGCAAGTGCAGGCACAGGTGATTGTTTGGCAGGGTTTATAGGCGGCCTTTTGGCACAAGGTTGTGTGCCAATTGATGCGTGCAAAATGGCAGTTTATTTGCATGCGGAAATAGGCAAATTCATAGGGGCAGGGCTGTTGGCCGATGATATTGGGCCAAATATTGGCAATGTGCTGGACAATTTTGCACCTGATAATCTTAAGCGGCACTAGTTGAAATCAGCGGGTTTCATGTTAGATGAAGCCCATTGAAATTTGGAGACATTATTATGCACGACATTCGCGCCATTAGAGAAAACCCTGAAAGCTACGATGCGGCTTGGGCGCGGCGCGGCTTGTCAGCGCAAACCGACGTTATCCTTGAAATCGACACAAAATTACGCAAAGCCAAAGCTCAGCGCATGGATGCAGAGGCGTTGCGTAACGCCGCGTCAAAAGCCATCGGAATTGCCAAAGCCAAAAAGGACGAAGCAGAAGCTGCAAAACTGATGGATGATGTGGCAAATGCCAAAGTGGACATTGAAACTTCGGCCACCATTGAGGATAAATTGCAAGCTGAAATCGATGCAATCCTGCAAGCCTTGCCAAACCTTCCATCAAATGACGTGCCAATGGGTGCTGATGAGCATGACAATGTGGAAATTTTGAAATGGGGAACCCCAAGGACGTTTGATTTCTCGATAAAAGACCACATAGCGCTTGGGGCAGGTGTCAAATCCAATGGCGCTTCAAGTATGGATTTCGAAACAGCAGCCAAGATTTCGGGCGCGCGGTTTGTGCTTTTGCGCGGGCAAATTGCAAGGTTAGAGCGTGCCTTGGGGCAATTCATGCTTGATACCCAAACCGAAAAAAACGGCTATTTAGAAGCCTCTGGCCCGGTTTTAGTTCGTGCGAACGCCGCTTATGGTACAAATCAATTGCCGAAATTTGAAGAAGATTTGTTCAAAACCACAGATGGTCGCTATCTTATCCCTACCGCCGAAGTATCACTGACTAATACAGTGAACGGCGATATTTTGGATGAGGAATTATTGCCGCTTCGTATTACTTCGCTAAGCCCTTGTTTTCGTTCTGAAGCGGGTTCTGCAGGTAAAGATACGGCAGGCATGATACGCCAACATCAATTTTGGAAAGTCGAACTTGTTTCGATAACAACACCAGAACAATCTGCTGAAGAACACGAACGCATGACCGCTTGCGCCGAAGGCATTTTGCAGGCACTTGAATTGCCCTACCGCAAAGTTCTGCTTTGTTCTGGGGATATGGGCTTTGGTGCGGTGAAAACTTATGATCTCGAAGTTTGGCTGCCGGCGCAAGATTGTTACCGCGAAATTTCATCATGCTCCAATTGCGGTGATTTCCAAGCACGGCGCATGAATACCCGCACACGCAAAAAAGGCGAAAAAGATACCCGCTTTGTCCATACTTTGAACGGATCAGGCTTGGCGGTTGGCCGAACTTTAGTCGCAGTTTTGGAAAATTACCAAAATGCCGATGGTTCGATTACAGTTCCAAAAGTATTGCGCAAATATATGGGTGGACTTGAAGTTATCGAATAGTTTTGCGCTTTTTACTGGTCGCGCACTGCTTCCCCAAAGGAGAAGGAGAAGACATCTGCTTCCCTATGATTGGCGGAGGGCGAATGCACTGGGCCAACAATTCCAAAACCCACAAAAAATAGGTAGACAACCTCTAAATTTGATGCTTAATTTTACTAAATACCAATTGGTAATGCCATTTGGATAAAAATGGGAGGCAAAAATGAAAGTAATGGGTTTAAAGATTGTGCCAGTTTTGGTCGCAACAGTTGTGGTTTATGCAATTGGCGCGGTGATTTATGGTGCATTGTTCAGTGAACATTGGATGACTTGGAACGGGATGACCAAGGAAGATTTCAAAGGCTATGAAATGCGTATGGCGCTGTCCTGGATAATGCCACTGGCGCTTGCAGTTGGGATTGGCCTTAAATTGAAAACTAAACAAATTACGCAAGTGCCAACTGGAATGAAAGAAGGCGCTTTCGTCGGTTTGCTTTTGATATTGGGTTGCCGCCTTTATACCTACGTTTATGGCACCGAACCTTGGCAATTATTTGCCTTAGACAGCGTTCACCTTTTGCTTGATTGTGTTGCTGCTGGCGCCGTTTTAACCGCAATGAAAATAAGCGAAGACTGAAAAATCCCATTTTATTGAGATTTCGCACTATTGCATATTTGGCCACCGCAGCTTAACCCAATTGGGGCAAAGTGAATCGGCTTGATTCATCGAAAATAAGCTGCGGGGCAAGCCTGCCTCCAAACATTGTAACGGTAGGACAAGTAACCAAGTGCGTATTCTGTTAGTAAATGATGATGGTATTCATGCCCCTGGCTTGAAAATTCTAGAAACGATTGCGCGCACGCTAAGCGATGATATTTGGATTGTCGCCCCTGATATTGAACGATCTGGGGCTTCGCGCGCCTTGACATTGACTGAGCCCATTAGGATACGCAAGCTCGACGAGAGGCACTTTTCGTGCTCGGGCACACCAACAGATTGCGTAATTTTGGGCGTATTGGATTTGGTGAAGGGCAAAAAACCGGACCTTATTTTATCGGGCGTCAATCGTGGTCAAAACTTGGCCGAAGACGTAACTGTTTCAGGGACAGTGGCCGGCGCAATGCAAGGTATGCAAATGGGAATCCCGTCCATCGCACTATCGCAAAGCATCAATTACCATTTAGGTGAAGATGTTAAGTGGGATGTTTCACAACAGCATGGCGCCAATGTTATTGAACGGCTCCTTAAACATTCATGGCCCGAAGATGTGGTGATGAATGTCAATTTTCCTGATGAAATCATAGGCGAAACTGCTGTTATTGAAGCCTGCTACCAAGGCGCTAGAGAGGAAGACGTAAACCACTTAGATAGGCGTGAAGATTTGCGCGGCAATGACTATTACTGGCTAGGCTATAATGCCCACCAACCACAGCCGCCAATTGGAACAGACTTGCGCGCAATTTATGATGGCAGAATATCAATAACGCCGCTGCATATTGATTTGACGTCGCAAAGCGTTTTGCGTGAACTTTCAAAGGAGTTCGCTTATTTAGGCAAGCCGTTCAATGGATAATGCAATTGCCCGCGCACAACTTATTTTGGCTTTGCGAAAAGAGGGGATAAGGGACGCAAGGGTTCTTGAAGCCATGGAAACAATCCCGCGTGAGCTGTTTGTTGCCCCTGAATTTCAAAGCAAGGCATGGGATAATTCGGCACTGCCCATTCAATTTGGCCAGACAATATCCCAGCCGTTTGTTGTCGGCGCGATGAGTGCAGCACTGGAGCTGAAAGGTCACGAAATTGTTTTGGAAATTGGCACTGGATCTGGATATCAAACTTCAATTTTATCAAGATTGGCACGCCGTATTTATACTATAGAGCGTTACAAACCACTTCTGCGAATTGCCCAAGAAAGGTTTGAAAAAATCAGCTTAAACAATGTTGTATCAAAGTGCGCAGATGGCGGCCTCGGTTGGCCCGAACAAGGGCCGTTTGACGCGATTTTGACTACTTGCGCCTGCCAGACTCGCCCAGACGTTTTGCTATCGCAGCTAAAAGTTGGTGGAGTTTTGGTTGCCCCAGTTGGCGCTAGCTCGGTGCAAGAACTCCTCCGCTATCGCCTGCGAAGCGATGGGATTTTCGAAGAAGAAGCCCTAATGGACGTGCGTTTTGTGCCGCTTTTGCCAGGGGTTAGCGGGTAAAAGCGCGCATTGATTGGTGGTTTACCAGTGCAATTTTGCCGCACAAATAAGCTTCCCGTAACAATTGACAAAACATTTTCAGCATATATTAAGGCGAAATGTATTTGGCACATCGCAAAAAACCAACATCGATTTTGACGACTATTTGTTCGTTGGTCACGCTTTTTGCGGTTATGATTCGGGCTTTTGTTCCGCAAGGTTTTATGCTTGAAACCGATGCAGCCACTGGAAAAGGCGGCATCCAAATTGTCCTTTGTACTTCGCAAGGTATGGTCAAGGCCTTACTTAATGAAGATGGACAGATTATTGATCAGCAGTCAAATGGTGGCTCCCATGACCAAAATGGCGGCCAAGATGGTAGCGATTGTGCTTATGCAAGTTCGCTAACAACAATTGCCGCGCTAGAAATTAATAGTATCTCGCTTGCAGTGGATTATGAGCAACAAAAAGCCGATGCTATTGCTGCAATCCCCATGATTGGCTTAGGGCTAGCAGCCCCGCCGCCGCCAAAGACTGGCCCACCTACCTTAGTTTAATCAATATTTAGCGCTGCGCATTGCGCAGATTTGCGCTTTTTCGCGCTTGATTAATCTTTGGTTTTAACAATGAAAAATTCTACTACTTTTAAGGCTGCTTTATTTGCAGCAGCAGCAATCCTTCCGATCACAATTTCAACCGCAAAAGCCGATGAAGTTCCACTTGCGAATTCTGCGGCCAAGGCTGATGAAACAATTATCGTTATTGGCCAGCGTGATACGCCAATAACCGTGGTTCCGCGCGGGCTAGCAGTATCGCTTAATAAGGAAGATTTTGAATCTGTTAATGCCATCAATGTCGAGGACTTGATGAAATATGCGCCAAATTTCTTTGTCCGTAAGCGCTTCGCAGGTGATGATAATGCGGTGGTTGCACTTCGCGGTGTTAATACAACCCAAAGCGCGCGCACAATTGTGATGATAGACGGCTTTTTGGTTTCCAATTTCTTGGGCAATACTTTCAGCACTTCACCGAAATGGAATGTCGTTGGCCCCGCCGAAGTTCGCCAATTTGATATCGTATATGGCCCATATTCGGCGCGCTATGGCGGCAATTCAATCGGCGGTGTGATATCTGTAACAACTCAGGACCCGCAAAAAACTAGCGCATATCTAAATGTCTTGGCCAATGTTATGCCTTTCAAAGAATATGGTTTGGACGAAACTTTCAAAGGCTTTAACATTGAAGCGGGTGCAAATTGGCGGCAAAAAGATGGGCCCCTAAGCGCTAGAGTTTCTTATCGCCATTTTGAAAATATTGGCCAGCCAATGTCCTATTCGCTATTTTGCAATCCATCGTCCAGTTGCTCGCCTTCTGGCACGGTAACTGGAACTGTGGTTACCGGCGCACATGTCGATAGCAGGCTTGCGAACCCAGTTTTTGCTAGTGCATCGCCGGGTGATGTTACCCAGGATCAGTTACGGGGCCGCATTGGCATTGAATTAGGCGGTGATTGGAAGTTTGACTTTCTCGCAATGAGTTGGCTAACCGAGCAAGTGCAGGACGATCCGCGCACATTTTTGCGTGATGCTGCTGGTAACAAAGTTGGCAGTGGTCGGGTAATTTTCAATGGCGTGAATTACAATGCCAATGGCCTTAGTTTTTCAAAGTTTAACCGAACCGAATATCTATTTGGTGCCAAACTTTCCGGAACATTTGCGAATTGGGAAAACCGCACAAACTTATCACATTTTGTTATGCCGGAATGGGATTCTTATTCTGCGACCAACTATGCAACTGGTTTGGCAAATGGCGCAGGCTCGCTAACTATACAAGATAATCCAGGTTGGTATGCTTTTGACAGCGATTTCAAACGCGAATTTGGCAATCAAACCATCGCTTTTGGTGTGAATTATAATCTTTATGAAACGGCTGCCAATACCTATAGCACTACAAATTGGCGTGAAGGGATTGGCCGCACATTCACATCGGCGTCGGGTGGGAAAACCACCACCACAGGGGTTTATGCTGAAGACGCAATTACACTTGGTGAAACATCAACCATAACATTCGGCGCGCGTTGGGATAGCTGGCGTGCATTTGATGGCTTTTTGTCAACTGTAGTTGCTGGCAATAAAATAACCAGCAGATATGCAACACGAACCGATAGTGCGTTTAGTCCAAAAGCATCCATTCAAGCCGAGATTATGCCAGATACATGGGCGCAATTGTCTTTGGGTGCGGCAACTCGTTTCCCAACAGTCGGTGAGTTGTTCCAAGCCAAATTTTTATCAAACTCAGGTACAATTGATCCGAAAAGTTTTGATCCATATCTTAAGCCCGAAGTCTCAACCGACATCAGCTTTATGTTAAGGCGCCAATTCGGACCGTTCAAAGTTACTAGTAGTTTCTTCTATCAAGATATTGAAAACGCGATTGTCAGCTTTACCGCAACAACTCCCAACGAAGATGGCATCTTCTTGAGCGGCTATCAAAATATTGATTTGGTAACTCAATATGGCGTGGAAACCATTGTTGAAGCACGCGATTTGTTTGTTGAAGGTCTTGATGTAGACTTTTCGGTAACGCGAATGGATGCCCGAACTGTTCGCAATATCGCCAATCCAGCCGCAGAGGGCGTTATGGTTCCAAGGGTTCCTGAATGGCGCGCAAACGGCAATATTCGCTATGAAATTTCACCAAAATTGAAAGCAAATCTAGGTTGGCGTTACGCAACAAGGCCAAATTCGGACTTGTTTGGCTTATCGCGAGGTGACGCTTATGGCTTCCAAACCGAGTATTTTGTTGTCGATACAAGGTTAAATTGGGAAATTAATGATAAAGTGAAATTTGGTTTTGGCATTGATAATCTCAATAATGACCAATCATATGTTTCACACCCGATGCCACAAAGAACTTTTGTAACCGACGTTAAGTTCAGCTTTTAGGAGTGAAATATGGCAAACCAATCGTCGAAAAATGATGTGCAACTGCAAAGCCAACACCAAATAAAAAACGAAAGGCAAGGCCGACTTTATCGTATGTTGTGGCGTTGGCATTTTTATGCGGGGTTGGTTTGCATTCCATTCATTCTCTTGTTGTCGCTAACCGGCACTATTTACCTTTTCAAGCCACAAGGCGAAGCAGCGATAGATGCAAAATATCAAAACCTAACCCTAAACCATGCGCCCCGCTCTGCTAGTGCAATTGCCAATGCCGCGATTGCTGCGGTGCCCGGCTCAACCTTGCGGTTTTACCAGATGCCAACAAGCGAAAGCCAAGCAATCAGGGTAATGGTCGCGAAGCGAAAGGTCGAAACTTTAGTTTATGTAAGGCCAGACAATCTTGAAGTTGTCAAAATCGTTCCCAAAAACGGAAGATTCATGGCAATCGCGCATGACATTCACGGCGAATTGCTAATGGGCAAGACAGGCTCTCTATTCGTTGAGGCAGCGGCATGTTGGGCAATTGTTATGGTGGTCACCGGCCTCTATTTATGGTGGCCACGGAATGCTTCTGGGTTGGGCGGCTTAATTTACCCTCGGAAGGGTAAGCTATTTATGCGCGACTTGCACGCAGTGACAGGGGTTTGGGTTTCATTTTTCGCGCTATTTTTATTGCTAACCGGTCTGCCTTGGACAGAAGTCTGGGGAGACAGTTTTAAGGCAGTGCGGCGAATTACTCATACTTCGGCGGTTAAACAGGATTGGACCTTAAGCCGTGCGGAAGAGGCGCGGATTTTGGCTGATGAGACTGGTGGCGCCAACCATATGCAAACCAACCCAAATTATTTAGCGGGTCTAGATGATATTGTCGCAAGCGCACGCAAGGAGAGACTTGCGTATCCGGTTGAAGTTGCGCCGCCTAATAATCGCAATAAACATTGGGTTGTCCGCTCGCAATCACAAAACCGAATGCAACGAGTGAATATCGAATATGATTCCCAAACTGGACTAGAGCTGAACCGCGAGCGATTTGAAGATAGGCACATAATTGACAAAATTACTGGTATTGGAATCTCGGTTCATGAAGGGCAATTATTCGGTTGGTTTAATCAATTCCTTGGGGTTTTAACCGCTGTTGGCCTTTGTACATTGTCGGTTTCAGCTTTCATCATGTGGCGACGACGCGCGCCAGATGGCGCTTTAGGTGCGCCGCCAGCAATCCCTGATCAAAAAATCGGTGCTGGGATAGCGATCTTGATAATCGCATTTGCGATTTTCTTGCCAGTTTTAGGGGTAATGCTCGTTATTATTGCGGCAATTGAGACCCTTATCTTACGTCACCTTCCGCCTGCCAGAAAATGGCTAGGCCTTACTGCTTAGATAGGAAGTATTATGAAATATGGAACTTTTGCGCTTTGCTTTTTGGTTTTAATCAGCGGCTGTTCAGACCCTTCAGAAGTGCCTGTTACAAAAACCGGAATAGAAGTTTCTGATGCCCGAATTCGATTGCCGTTAAACGGTGTAACAACTTCGGCGGCCTATGTTTCACTTACTAATCACGACGACGTCGCAGTCGAAATTGTAAGTGCTAGTTCAAACATTGCAAAAACTCTCGAGCTTCATGAACACAAAACCAACGGCAACGGAATGATGGAAATGCGGCAAGTCGATAGCTTCGCAATTGCGCCACATGAAACCTTGGTTCTTGCGCCAATGGGCAAACATATTATGCTTTTTGAAGTTCAGGGCCGAGCCAAGGCAGGCGATATTGGGCATATTACACTCAATACAAAATCCGGTGCAAAAGTTGAAATAGATGCCAATTTTGTTGAGAATCCAAATTTAGCTGCCGCTCCTAATAACCATGACAAAAAGTCATCATCTGGGCATGAAAACCATTCGGACAATTAATTTACTGATTTCCCACCCCTCAAAATTGGGAAGCACTTGGGCGAAGCGCTGCGGCGGCTTCGCCCTTTTTTTCATTAAACCATCATTCATCTAAATCTGTAACAATATTGCTATGAAGAAAATTGTCGCAGTTCTAATAATGTGTAGCTTATTAATCGGCAGCGCGGTTGGCAATATGGTTTTCGCGCAGGCTGCGGCACCAAATTCATCATCAAGTGCTCCGCCAGGAACTTCGGGCTTTAATCCACGCCGCCCACCAACCCATACCATTGCGCAAGCTGGCGAGACACTCTTTGACATAGCTGAACGCACAAAAAGCCCAATACGTGGGATAATTGACGAGAATAGCCTCGCGCCGCCATATTATATTTCTCGTGGGCAAGTGATTAAACTACCCCCTCTAAAAGTACATGTCGTGCAGTCAGGAGAGACGTTTGCGGCCATAGCACGTCGGTATTCCGTTGATTTGCGCTCTTTGGCTGTATTTAATGGCCTAAGGCGTCCTTATTCAGTTAATGCGGGACAGAGAATTATTTTGCCGGCTTTGGTGCAAGATAGTTTAACCGGCCTTGAACCCCAAGATCTAGTAGACCTGTTGGCGGTCGAAATTGACAATGGCAATATCATAAGCGGCGCAAGCGCCAACCCAGTTGTACGCCGCAACAATACAATTCCTTCGCTTCCCCAGCCAACACCGCCACCACCAAAAAGCCAACCAACGGTGACGCCACCACCTGTGACCAAACAAGCGAATGTGCCGCCTTCATCAACCACCCCGCCGCGCTCAACCCCAGTTGTTCCGGTTGTTTCTGGGCAATTTGGCTGGCCAATTCAAGGGCGAATATTGGAAACTTTTGGTGAAAAACCGGGGTTTAGAAAAATTGACGGTATTGAAATTGGCGCCGACGAGAACACGCCTTTTCGAGCAGCTGCAGACGGGGTTGTGGCCTATGTTGGTGATCGTTTGCCAGGATATGGTTGGTTAGTCTTAGTCCGTCACCCGAACGAGTTTATTACTGCTTATGCTTATGCCTCGTCAATTTCGGTGCGCGAAGGTGAAAATGTTAGACGCGGTCAAGTGATTGGCCTTGTTGGCAAAACTGGCCGCGCGCCAACGCCAAGGCTGCACTTCCAAATCCGCTCTGGCACCACCCCAATTGACCCGATAAGGCACTTGCCCCGCGCGTAAAGTGGATATATGGTTTAGCTTGGGCCTATGGGAGCGCCAAATGAAATTATATACCGCCAAAATCGCACCAAATCCTTTGCGGGTTGAATATTTCCTGAAGGAAAAAGGAATATTTGATCAAGTCGAGCTAGTACAAATTGAGCTTGCCGCAGAATCAAAGGAGCCAAGTCACATGGCGCGCCACATTTTTGGTCGAGTTCCAGTTTTAGAATTTGAAGACGGTCGAATGCTAAGCGAGTCTCGCGCGATTTGCTCATTCCTTGAAAGCACAAATCCAGATCCGAATTTGATGGGTGAAACCGCCGTTGATCGTGCTTTTATAGAAATGCATGATAGGCAAGTCGAGTTTCACATATTTTTTCCTATTGCAAATTGGATACGGCATTCACACCCTGGCCTTGCAAATTTAGAGAAACCTCAATGCCCAGATTGGGCTGCTTCAAGTGAGGCCACGGCCCGAAAAAATACTGCGGTCATAGATATTGAACTTGGCAAAAAGCCTTATGTTGCGGGAGAAAGATTCACAATTGCCGATATCACGCTTTATTGTGCCTTGAATTTTGCCCGCTTAGGCAAGTTCAAAGCTTGGGAAGAGTTTGAGAATATCGCCGCGTGGCGCGAGAAAGTTTTGGCAAGGCCCGCTTTTGCATGAGCTTTGGATCGGACAATCAATATGGCGCGCACCCCGACATTGTAGCGGCAATCATGGCGGCCAATGCGGGCATTGCGCCGTCATATGGCGCAGATGATTCAACCGAAAAAGCCGAAAAATTGGTCAAACAACTATTTGAAACCGATGATCTGGACTTTTATATTGTAACCACGGGTTCCGCGGCAAATGGGCTTGCACTGTCTTGCCTTTGCCCAAGGCACAATGCAATTATTTGCCACTCTCATGCGCATATTATCGCCGATGAGGGCAATGGACCCGAGCATTTTACAGGCGGCGCAAGGCTTATTGGCCTTGGCGCAGGCAATGAAAAGCTGCTGCCTGAGCACTTAGAAAATGCCAGCAATAATTTTTCAAAAGACTTTGTGCATGGCCCACAAATCCAAGCGATTTCTTTCACTAACTTAAGTGAAAATGGCGGGGCCTATATTCCCGAAGAAATAATGGCGCTTAGTGCAATTGCACAAAAAAACGATTGGTTATTGCATTGTGACGGCGCTAGATTTGCAAACGCTGTAGCCGGGGCTTCGGCAAGCCCCGCGGACTTAAGTTGGCGTTCTGGTGTTGATGCACTAAGTTTTGGCCTAACCAAAAATGGTGCGCTAATGGCCGAATCGTTCATTTTGTTTGGAAAAGCGCGCAATAAATCAGCCAAATATTTGCGAAAAAGTGCTGGGCAATTAATATCTAAAAATCGGTTTTTGGCGGCGCAATTTGTCGCAATGCTTGAAGGTGGGTTGTGGTTAGAGCTCGCGCGCCATGCAAATTCAATGGCGCAAAAACTTGGTGAAAAACTAACTGCCAATGGATTTGAAATTATAGGCCGAATTGATGGAAATGAAGTTTTTGTGCGGTTGCCGCCCCAAGTGGCAGATATGTGGCGCAGCCGCGGCATAGGCTTTTATCCTTGGCCGCCATTGGGCGACAATGCCTACCGCTTTGTTTGCGCATGGACGACAAGCGAGACCGATATTGAGGCCATAAAATAAAGCCCCCAAAACTTTCGCTTTGGGGGCCATTAATTTGCTTCAATTAGAATTAGAATTTATGAACGTAAGAAACGCCAAAATTATCAACGCCTTTGTCTTCTGTAAAACGAGTATAATCAGCGCGTATGCCATTGCTATCGCTAAACATAAACTCGGCTCCAATACCAACTGCGGCACTGCCATCGTCAGAGGTTGCAGTAACGCCAAGTGCTTTGGCTTCGGCCCAAGTGTGGTGATAGCCTACGCGGCCCAAAAGCGACAAATTATCGCTTACTGGCAAGCGGCCAACTGCATAGGCACCTAAATTGGATGTGTCCCTAATCTTGACACCCAAAACCCTATCACCATCAATACCAATGCCACCTTCTGCTTCAAGACCGAAATTAGTAGTCAAATTTGTACCAAGTCGACCGGTAAGTGACAAAGTATCTGTGGTATTGGTGTGGCGCTGGGTTATTCCAACATTACCATAAACGCCGTTTGACGCTGGCTCAGCCATTACTGCTCCGCCCAAAAGTGATGATGCAAGGACTAATGCTACTGTTGTTTTTTTCATTTTATTCTCCAATGTTCGCCAAGTTTTGTTACAGAGGAGGCTTGGCGTTAATAGGAACTTAGGGGCGTGCTTTTGGGGTTTCAACTTTCCTGTTTGTAATGTTCGGGGTTAAAAACATAAGTGTTGTCAATAGGTTACACCTTATGGCCAAATTGTGGCGGCAAGCTGAACGAGGGCTAAAATTGCCTTGTTTTTGCCCCAAGGATTGCACTTGTGTAATTCCAATGGCCACCCTCGCGTCGCTCACTCAGCCATTTGGACAATGCGGAAAAGAAAAACTGAAAAGCGTGGTTTTCATTTTTTCTTTGCATTTTCTCTAGGTTTTTCCCATAAATTACACTTCATATATTTTGGCTTTATCGACTTAAAAATGGCCACCCTGACTTTTTGTATGTATCGCAATCACTTCTTAAATTGTTTGTGCTAGGGTGCGGCAATGGCTGCTAAATTGAAAATTTCAATTCCAAATTTAATGCCCACCCAATTATTTGGACCCAAATTCAAATCATGGTGGAATGGCGAACCTATGCCAGAGCTTCAACTTGTCGAAGCAAATAGTGAAAACCAACCAGAATCGTCCCAAGTCCAGCCAGAAACTGCTGCACTAATGGCTGCAGTGGCACTGTGGGGTGAGGGGCGCTTAAGCCCAGCCGATGATAAGTTTGACATTGATTTAGCGAATGCGTTAGCGGTTCAAAAAAGTGCAAAACTAATTATGTTTAGCGCAGAAACTGGGGCGCGCCCAATTGCCATAATAAAAGCGCTTAATTGCAAAGTTGAGTCATTTGAATCCGACGCCAAAATAAAAGAGATGGCGGATAAGAATGTTAAGGCCGCAGCACTTTCAAAAAGTTATCATTCGGTGTTGTTCGATGGAAAGCCCGGATCTTTACCGAAAAATAAAGCCGATGCAGTTTTGGCACTCTATTCAGGAACTTCGGCCAAAAATTTGGAACAAATCGCTTTCTCAATTGTAAGAACATTGAAACCAAGCGGAATGGCAATGATATTGGACTTTGTTTTGCGTCATGCCGAAGAAGACATAGCTGCTTGTAAAGGCGATGAAGGACGCGAGTTCATGCTCGAACCAGAAATCAAAAGCGTGTTTGCAGCCGCAGGCCTTAAAATCCGAAGTGATGAAGATTGGGGCGCTTCGTTGCTTAATACTTATTATGCACGCCAGAGCGCAATTCTTGAAAATTGGGAGCGAGTCCAAGCAAAACTGCTCAACTCTGGCGGAATAGTTGCTGCGCAATCATTATTATCGCAAACCATGGTTTGGCGCGCACGCCTTGATGCCCTTAAGTTGGGACGTTTAACATTGCGAAAATTCATGTTGTCCAAAGAGTAGAATTAAGTCACAGTCACTTTATGCGCAATGACTTAACAAACGCCATGTTTATGGCGACCTTTAAAATAGAACAGAAGCAACCAAAGGGCGGAAAATCGGTAGGCACTGGCTGGTTGGTGGATATGTCTCAAATTATGGGAAGCCAGAAAATAGCCCTCGTTACGGCTTTTCATGTCTTTGATTCTATGCGAAGTGGCGCAGTTGAAATCCATTGGCGCCGTATGGATGAAAGTGGCAAATGGGTTCTTGAACCCGAAAAAGTTGAAATTCGTGCCGCGGATATGCCGCTTTGGCAGCAACATCCAAAGTATGATATCGCCACCATGTGGGTTAGCCCGCCAAAAGGCCCACTTGAAGGCGCAATACCATTCGAATATTTAGCAGATGAAAAATCACTTAAGCATTATGAAATTAGCCCTGGCGACGAACTATTGGCGCTTGGATTTCCGCGCGGCCTAAGCGCCAATAATATTGGCTTTCCAATATTGCGATCGGGGCGTGTGGCATCATACCCATTATGGCCGGTTGGTGACTTCCCGTCATTTTTGATGGATTTTTCGGTTTTCTCAGGCAATTCGGGTGGCCCTGTATATATGTCAGATAGAATTCGCAAACGCGCCGCCGCAAGTGAAACTCACGAAGCGCATATTGTAATGGGTATGTTGGCACAACAAGTAATTCTAACCGATGAGCGGTTGGAAATTGGAATTGTTTTGCACGCAGAATTTATTCGTGAGACATTGATGAACTTGGCAGTCAAAACTAAGCCACTAGTATAAATATAAACAGCGGTTACCTATTTTTTCGCCTCAAAATCGAGAACTAATCCATTGATACAAAAGCGTTTTCCGGTTTGGGCAGGGCCGTCATCGAAAACATGGCCTAAATGTGCTTGGCATGCATTGCAATGCACTTCGACACGGGCAACCCCAAGCTTATAGTCAGTTTTGCTGCCCAAAGCATCTTCGGCAATTGGTTCGAAATATGATGGCCAGCCAGAACCAGAATCATATTTCGCTTCACTTGAAAACAAGGGTTTTCCGCACGAAGCACAAGCATAAACGCCCTCGCGCTTTTCATAATTAAGCGGTGATGAAAAAGGTCGTTCTGTACCTTCATTCAAGGCAATTTGGGCTTGCTGTGGTGTAAGTTTATTTTTTTCCATGTTTCTTCTCTATTCTATCAAATGGCGTTATCGCATTTTTACCGAATTTGTCGTAAATCTTGTCTAACGCCTTTTCTAATTGAAGGCTCTTGCTATTGTCATTTCCCAACAAATCGCCTTTATCCGCCCCTGATGCGTCAACTAAATCCCCAAGATTAAGGCCAATAAGCCGAAATGGTCCTTTGGAAATTTCGTTTTGCAAAACCGACTTTAAAGCATCTGCAAGCAATTTGCCGCTTTGGGTTGGCTCGAACAAGGTGACCTGCCTTGTGACAATACGGTGATTGGAGCATTTAAGTTTCAAACTGACTGTAATTGTTGCCAAGTTTTTGCGCCGTGCCGAGCTTGCAAGTTTTTTGGCTTGTGATTGTAAAATTACCCACAATTCGTCAAATTCACTTATGTCTTTAAAAAAAGTCGTTTCGGTTGAAATGCTTTTGCGCTTGGCGGTGAGGTCTAGTTTTCGGCTGTCCTGGCCGTTCGCCAATTTGAATATTCGCATTCCCAAATCACCATAATCGCGAACGAGCTTTTTAACGTCTGCATGGGCGAGATCATAAATTTTGTGATAGCCAGCCTTATTAAATGTCTTAACTGTCGCGGGGCCGACACCGTGCAGAAAACCAATTTCACGTGGCCACAATATTTGGGGCACATCGGCGTCTGATATGACGAAAAATCCTCGTGGCTTGTCCATATCGCTTGCAGTTTTTGCCAAGAATTTATTGGATGCTAAGCCAATTGAAATCGTTATTCCAATTTCTTTTTCAATTTTATTTGCAAGTGCCGCAAGGCTTTGTGCCGGTGCGGCTTTATGTAAACGTTCTGTTCCACTTAAGTCTAAATACCCTTCATCAATTGAAACCATTTCGACAGCAGGGGTCAATTGTTGGCATAAATCTCTTACCTGTTTGCCGACGCTTGAATAAAGTGCGATATCCGGTTTGATTACTACTGCGTCCTTGCAAAGTTTTAGAGCCTGAAACATCGGCATAGCGGATTTTACGCCGCTTGCCCGTGCCAAATAACACGCAGTTGAAACCACCCCACGATGCCCGCCACCAACTATGACAGGGACATTAGCAAGCTTTGGGTCGTCACGCTTATGAATTGCAGCATAAAATGCATCGCAATCAATATGGGCGATAGATAAGTTTTGAAGTTCCGGATGAAGCACCAAGCGCCTTGAGCCGCAACTGGGGCATTTATCCAATTGCGATTGGTGCAAAGAACAGCAGTCACGACACAGACTTGGCAAGGCTAATTTAACTCGTTGGTGTTAAGGTATCAAAATAAGGGTCAAAAACAAGGTTTAGAGTAAGCAAATTGGTGGCGCAAACAAGCGAAAAAAAGAAAAAAGTGATGATCGTTGAGGATAACGAGCTAAACTTGCGCTTGTTTCGAGATTTGCTCAATGCATTTGGTTATTCAACTGTGGAAACGCGGGACGGTTTGCAGGCTTTAGAAATTGCAAAAACGGAGCAGCCAGACTTGATAATTATGGATATTCAATTGCCACACGTATCAGGTCTTGACGTTACAAGGTGGATGAAAGCCGACGAATTGACCGAACATATCCCAATTGTTGCGGTAACTGCATTTGCAATGCGCGGGGATGAAGAAAGAATTCGTGAAGGTGGCTGTCAGTCTTATTTGTCGAAACCGATTTCAGTTGCAACATTTATTGGTACAGTGCGGGAGTTTATTGGTTAGATGACTGCAAGAGTATTAGTAGTAGATGACGTTGAACCCAATGTAAGGCTTCTAGAAGCTAAATTACAGCATGAATATTATACTGTAATAACTGCGTTTTCAGGTGAACAAGCGCTAATCCGCGCCCAAAATGACAATCCAGACGTAATTCTGCTTGATGTCATGATGCCAGGGCTTGATGGATTTGAAACCTGCAAGCGTTTGAAAGACGACCTACGCACCCGCCACATTCCAGTGGTTATGGTTACGGCACTTGATCAAAGGCAAGATAGAATTAAAGGGCTGTCCGTTGGGGCAGACGACTTCTTGTCTAAACCGATTGATGACGTGGCTTTGTTGGCACGTGTGCGTTCCTTGGCGCGCTTCAAAGCCGTAACCGATGAGCTTCGCACACGTGAAGCGGTTGGCAAAAAATTTGGTGTAATTGAAAACAGCACAAGCCGCGACAATGGCCAAGGCGCGAGGGTGCTTATTCTTGAAGACGATGCAAAGCGGTCTGAAAGGCTAAGGCGCACTTTGGAAGCTGAGCAAAGACCAATGTTAATGGAAGAGGCCAATAGCCTAGGCCCAGATGGTCAAGCAAGCGTAGAATTGATGATAGTCTCAACTTCAGGCACAGCTTTCGACGGCCTTAGGTTGGCGGCGCATATTCGCTCACAGTCGGTCACGCGCAACTTACCAATCTTAGCAATTGTGGATCAAGACGATCGACAGCGCTCGTTGCGAGCCTTAGAGCTTGGGGTCAATGACATTATTAGCCGGCCAATTGACGAAGAAGAATTATTGGCGCGGGTTAGAACATTGATTAAACGCAATCGCTATCTTGAGAGTTTGCGCTCGAATGTCGATCAATCAATGGAAAAAGCGGTAACAGACCAGCTTACAGGGCTTCACAACCGCCGATATATGGAATCCCAATTAAGTAGTCTATTAGAGCGGGCAAAACGGGGCGGTGCGCCAGTTTCAGTCCTTATCGCAGATATCGACCATTTCAAACGTGTAAATGATTTATTCGGTCATGACGCTGGCGATGACGTCATTCGCCAATTCTCTGAAAGATTAGCATCAAACTTCAGACCACGAGACCTAGCTTGCCGTTTCGGCGGCGAGGAGTTCGTCGTCATTATGCCCGAAACTTTGCCAGAAGACGCAATGATAATTGCCGAACGCCTTAGAATTTCAATTGCTGCTGAACCTTTCTACATAGGTCGCAACCGCGACCAAATCGACGTAACGTGCTCAGTAGGTGTTGCAGTTGGCTCACAATCTGATGACCGCCCAGACAAACTCCTAAAACGCGCAGACCAGGCATTGTATTCTGCGAAGCAATGCGGCCGTAACCGAGTAATGGCGCAAGCAGCATAAAATCCAAATTGGAGGCCGCTTCCCGCGAATTTTCTGCGCTCCGATGCTCACGCACCTTAAGTGCGCTGCGCTTCGTTGCTCTAAAATCCACGGCAATCGTCACACCAATCTGGATTTTTGGGTTGGTTGACTAAAGGATTTGTTTCAAACTGACATTCACCATCAAAAACGTGGTTTTTGCTGGTGAATGGCATTATTAATCAGTCTGTTCGGCGCTAAAAAATTGCCCTATAAACACTATACAAACTAGTTAAGGTCAGGACAAAGCCTACCAAAAATAGCAAAGTTTTTGGTTTAATTCGTTTCGCCAATATTGCACCAAATGGCGCCGCCGCAATTCCGCCGATCAATAGACCGATTATTGCGATCGAAAAACTCTGGAGGCCAATTGTAAAGATGAAAGTTGCCGATATCGCAGCAGTTAAGAAGAACTCTGCGGTATTAACTGTCCCGATTATTTTGCGCGGTTCGGTGCCCTGAATAAGAAGGTTGGATGTTACCACTGGGCCCCAACCACCGCCGCCCGCTGCGTCCAAAAACCCGCCAATAAGGCCCAATGGCGTGGCCACTTTTGCGTCCTTAAATGCTATTTTTCCATCATGGCCGTTTGCCTTATATAATAAATAAATACCGACGCCGGCAAGATAAGTCATAACAAATGGTTTTGCAATTTTTGCATCAATATTTGATAAAGCATAAGCACCAATAACCCCGCCGATTACCCCTGGTATCGCTAAGCGCGCGAATAATTTCCAATCGACATTCTTGTGCAATATATGGCTAATACCAGAAGCGGCAGTTGTAAATAATTCGGCCAAATGCACACTTGCAGATGCCCTAGTGGGCGGCATCCCCAAAACGCTTACCAAAATTGTTGAAGAAATAACCCCGTAGGCCATGCCCAAAGCCCCGTCGATTAACTGGGCAAAGAAACCTGCCAAAATGAAAGGGAGAATTTCGCTTATATTTTGAATCGTTGGTAATGCTAATTGCATGGTCATTGGAAATCCTATACTAGAAATTAAAAGAAAGTGAAATACCGTAAGTTCGCGGTTCACCAACTTCGCCAACAATTAACCCGGTTGAACCGCCTTGTTGGGTTAATTGGTTGAAATATTCTTCGTCAGTCGCATTTTTAATCCAAATGCCAAAATCCCAGTCGTTTTGTGTGCGAATACCTGCGCGCAAATTTAGAATAGTATAGCCTTTTACCCAAGTATAAGCCGATGGTGTAGCGCTGGATGACCAATCTGATTTTGTTGACCCGTCGAATCCCACATAAATCTCGCCGTTTTGCGAAAATAAATCGCTTCTTGCCTTATGCTCGGCGCCATAGGTCGTGTTCCACTCGGAAATTCCTGGCAATCTTTGCCCTGAAATATTGGCTGCGGTTGGTAGCGCAGTATTTGAGGAACCTGAATTTTCCAATGCCAACGGCGCATTCGGAAACCTAATATATTTCCCATCAGTATATGCAGTGTTGAGATAAATATTTAGGCCATCTATAGGTCGATAAGATGTTTCAATTTCAATTCCTTGAACCCTAACTTGCGGTACGCTGGCAAGCACACCTCGTAGTGTAGAAGAGCCAGATGCGGCCAACTGAACAATTGCTTGATAGTCTTCTATATCAGTTCGATAGAGTGCGACATTCGCCGTAATTCTGCGACCAAAATATTGTGACTTAATCCCTAATTCATAGTGATTGATTGACTCTGGTTTAACCGTCGCAAAGTCGGAAACTGCGGGCAAGCCATTTGCGCCATTCGGAATACCGTTGAGATTAATGCCACCTGACTTAAACGTCTTTGCATAGGTTCCAAATAACAAAAAATCAGGCGTAAATTTATACGAAATTGTCAAATCGCCAGATAGATTATAATCCTCAAACTTAGCAACATAGAACGAACTCGCCAATTGGCCATTTTGAATCGACCGCAAATTCGCATCGGTAGTCGCAAGGCCACCTGACGCAACTGCGTTATAATAAGCGTCTTTTGAATCGTAATTATAACGCAAACCTGGTTCGATTTCTAACTTATCAGTTGCGCGCCAAGTCAACCGACCAAAGAGGGCTGCACTTGATGTGTCAAGTCGAATATCGCTTGTTTGCTTTCTACCATTCAAAACCGATGAATATTGCGCATAGCCCCAATTACCAGCGCCAAAATGTGCGTCAAGGCCATTGCGAGCAGTAACAGCGGCATTTCCACTACCTGTTGTCGGTCCATTTAACCAAAAAGAAGCCGCAGCGCCAAGTTCTGAATTTCCAGAAGATCGAATTGCTTGCTGGAAATAGAACAGCCCGGTTACATATTCAAATCTGTCATTAATTTCTGAATGAAAGCGAATTTCTTGTTGCCATTGTTCCGAATCTGACGGGTTAGCCGAGACCGTTTGAATTGGAATTCCAATCCAATCACGGTCATTGGAAGGTCGCCAAGACCAAGTCCGCCAACCTGTTATCGAAGTTAATTCTCCGTTCAACACTTCCCAATTAATGCGCAGTGCTGCGCCGCTATTGTGTTGTAGACCCTTGGTTTTGCTGTCATGGGAAACCAATCTATCAAACGGGTTAGTGCTTGGAATTGAATAGTTTGAACCTGATGCTGCATTATAGCCGGCCAAAAGCCCATCAAATTGCCTTGCAGCAGAGCGTAAAGTTGGCGCAACGCGCACATATGATTGCCCGGCTCCATTTGGATGCTGCTCGCTGTAATCGCCATAGAAAATGAGCTTCAAATCATCAGTTGCGTTCCATAATAATTGAGTACGAACACTAAGATTATTCAGTTCATTGACTTTTTCACCGCGCGCAACATTGTAAGATAGACCGTCGCGAGATGTATATGAAGTTGAAACACGCGCGGCAACATTTTCACTTATAGGCCCAGAAATAGAGCCGCGTAGTTGCACAAAATTTTCGGTCCCATAGGTTAAGGTCCCGCGGCCCTCTTTATCAAAACTAGGCTCACGAGTGCTAATATTTAAGGCTCCAGCAGTCGTGTTTTTTCCGTAAAGTGTTCCTTGTGGCCCGCGTATTACTTCGACCTGGGATACATCAACAAAATCTAGCGCTGCGGAAGCAGCTCGCGCGTAATAAATATCATCAATATAAAAGCCTACGCCTTGCTCGATGCCATCATTGGTCAACCCAAAAGGCGCACCAAGTCCGCGAAGATTGACCGTTGTATTTCGCTGGTTCTGTGAATAAAACTGCAACGCTGGTTGCACTTGTGTCAAGCGACCGACGTTGAAATTCCCTGCTGCTTCAATTTGTTTGCCAGTAATGGTAGAAACCGACAACGGCACTTCTTGTTGCGCCTCACTGCGCCGTCTTGAGGTAACATATACAACTGCATTGGCAGCTTGTGGATCGACCTCCAAAGCATTTGTCGCGTCACTTGCCATTGCTGGCGCTGAAGTTATTGTGAATAAACTTGAAATGGAAATTGCGAAGGATGCAATGGAAATGGAGTTGGAAAATCTTGCTTTGTACATTTGCTTTCTTTCGAAATATAAGAAAATGCCTCTGGTCGTCCAGTCAGCGAGTAAAGACTAAAGCCCGTTGCAAGGGAGGAAGCGTTGAGCATTGGGGGAACTCAGGGCTTTAATCTATGCTTGTTCGTCACATCCATGGCGACTACTTTGCCCTCATGAATTGTAAATAAAATGGTGCCGAACGCGATTGATGGGAAGGCGTTTTTTAACTCAGAAAATAGAATTTTGAGACTGGAAATGGTTTGCTCTTCGTCTGAAACCGACTTAGGCATTGTCATATCCACCTCCAAAATTACATTTTATCCTAGCCACAGGGAGTGAAAAGCAATCCTCAATCCGTTCGACGATTAAAGGTAAACTCAACTTATTTAGTAGACAATAGAAAAAATTAGGATTTTTTTGCAAAGATAAAGTGGAAACAAGAAAAATTTTCTGTTCTTATTGTTTGTCAATTTCCACACTGAGCGTTTCGAGCCATTCAGGGGAATCAACGTCAAATTTTTCGGCAAAACTTATGTTGTCAAGAATCAGCGCAGTTTGATCGCGTATTCGCAGCATTAATATTCGCAGTCGACACTCATTTTCATTTACGCAATTGACACATTTTTCATAGGCAAAGCGGCTCGCACATGGGACGAGGGCAACCGATCCGCGGGTTATTCGCACAATGTCACCATAACTTATATCAATCGGCGCCAATGCTAGTTGGTAGCCGCCGTCAGTTCCGCGTTGCGAGATAACAATGCCTTCGCGTGTCAATTCGGAAAGAATTACGGTAAGAAATTTATTGGGAATGTTTTGTTTGGTCGCGATTTCACGAAGCTTTATATTGCCTTGCCCGTAAAAGTCGGTCAAATGCTGAAGTGCACGAATGGAATATTTTGTTTTTTGCGAAAGCATAAAAGCAAAATAGACAAATTATTCAATTTGAAAACAAAAAAAAGCGCGCCGTTTCGGGCGCGCCTGATTTTGTGCAAAATTAAGTTTGCTATTTGATTTTGCCTTCAACAAACTCAACATGCTTACGAATCACAGGGTCGTATTTGTTCATGCGAAGTTTTTCGGTTTTGGTACGGGCATTTTTCTTGGTGACATAGAAAAAGCCAGTGTCAGCCGACGAATTAAGACGAATTTTGATTGAGGCTGGTTTAGCCATAAGAAATTACCTCTGCCACTTTGGGCCAATAAAAGAAAATTGAGGCGCTCCAAGACCATATCCGCATTTCAAAGTCAAGAAACCAATGCACTTTCGGCAGTTTTTTTGCTTTATCAAGGGCGTTGTTGTTTTTTCTACAAATTAGTGTCATGTAAAAACGGACGAGGATTCCCCAAAATGGATAAATTAGTAAGACAAATTATTCTTGCCTTCTGCACTCTTGTCGGTCTGCTGACCTGGCAATTTCCACATGCTGCTCAAGCTCAAGTTTTGCCAAAGTTGGCATCTCAAACAACACCGGAAGATGCAAAAAGGGCATGCGAAGCGGGGGATGGAAGGGAATGTGCTATTTATGGATATTTTTTAATGGCACGCCGTTCAAATCCAAACTTGTCCGAAGCGGTTACATATTTTGCTCTTAGTTGTCGGTTGAACAGCGGCTTAGGTTGTTTCTCTTTGGGTTCTTTTCAGGAAATGGGCATGGGTACAACGGCAACCACACAAGAAGCCTTAGCCAATCTCGAAAAATCCTGCACCTTGAACTATGATGATGGGTGCATTCACCTAGGTTTCAAATATTATCGCGGTCAAGGTGTCAATGAAGACAAATTGAAAGCTATCGGCTATTTTGGGCAAGCGTGTACCCAAGATCGCGTTCGTGGGTGCATTTATCACCGACAACTTGCACTGCTTCAAAACGCAAACAGCGTCCAGCCCATGCGCACAGAAATAGCGCCTATTATTCGAGGCTCACGGGAGCAAAACGAAGCAGTTGAAAATTGGGCTAATCAAAGATATTCTGCCGCGTTTCCCAAATTATCAAACATCTGTGAAAGGCTTCGAAATTACACTTGCTTATTGGTTGGGCAGTCTTATTTCGAAGGGTTGGGAGTGGCACAGGATATGCGAAAGGCAGCAGATTACTTTGAAAGAGCCTGCCAAGGTGGAATCGGTGCGGGCTGCAATGGACTGGGCAACGCATTTTCCCACGGTGAAGGCCGCGATAAAGACAGTGCAGCAGCTGTTGGGAATTACACAAGAGCTTGTGAAATGGGGACAATCGACGCATGTTTCAATTTGGGTGTAAGTAATTATTTGGGCGAGAGTATGCCAAAAAATCTGAAAATGGCAGTCGAACTTTTTTATGATGCTTGTACCCAGCGGCACATAAATGCATGTTTCAATTTGGCATCAATATATATGCAAGAGGATGACAATAATGATAAGTCAATTGCTAAAACGGCGTTGGAACGGGTTCTCGGGTTTGAACCCACAAATGAACGCGCAAGGGCAGCTCTTACAAGTTTGCAGGCTGGACAGTAAATTTATTGTGAGGTTTTTCTGCTAGAGGCCAAAAATAATATCGGCAAAATCCCAACAACTGCCAGTCCTATCATAAAGGCATTCGCGCCCAAGGCTTGCAGAAGCACGCCGCCAATTAAAGGAGCCACGAATTGGCCAACGCAATACATTGTGCCGAATGACGCGTTGGCAATTGATAATTCACCTGCAGCATAATATTGCCCCAGCCCCATCAGGCCCATTGTGTAATAACCGGTAACGCAGCCTGACCAAATCGCGACAATAACCAATATAGTTTGCGGATTATTCGCAAATATCAATGCGAAGGGGCCAAAGAAAGCGACAATCGCAATAAAAATCATTGCAGTTTTGCGGCTGAACTTATCGGCTAAAATGCCAATTGGGGCTTGCAATAATAAATTGCCCAATGCCGCAGCGCTTATCAGATAGCCGGCCATATTATCATGCAGGCCGACTTTTCTCACCCAAAGTGGGAAAAAATTGAAGGCTGCGGTTTCGATGCCGCCCATTGCGAGCGCGGGAATAAACAGAAATGGCGCAATAATAATATTGGAAATAATTTTTTTATAGCCAGTTTGGTGGGCGAGGGGCTTGGTCGCCGATTGGCTTTTCACCAATAATAAAAGCGGCAACACAAGCAGATTAATCGCGATTGCAACATAAAGGGTCGCGTTGGAATGATAGCCAAAAAAGCTTATTAACAACCCACCAAGCCCGAAACCGCCTGAAAAGAAGGTCGCATAAAGCCCTAACACCCGCCCGCGATATTTTTCGGGCGCAAGCTCCAATATCCAGCTTTCGGAAGCTACGAATAGAAATGTAAGCAATATTGCAAACAAAAATCGCAAAAAAGTCCAAATATATGGTGCTTCAAATTGTGTAAGCAGGCAATAAAGAACAACCACCAGAAATATAGCAATCGCCAAAGCCGGCTTAATTGAAACTCGCGCCAAAAAATTAGGCACAAAAGGTGTAAATACCAAAGGTGCGAGGCCGACAATCGTCACCAACACCCCAATTTTGGCGTTGGTTAGCCCCAAATCGTCCATGCGAAGCGTGAACAATGGCGCAAGTATGCCAAACCCAATTGAAGATGCAAACCCGCATATCAATGCGGTTGCGATTGAAATCCAGACACTATTCACATCTCGATTTTTCAAATTAGAGAGTATCCCACTTTAATTGCCTCGAAATACGATAGCAATTTCGCCCAAGGTTTGGCGGCAATTGATGCAGCAAATATCGAGATACTTGCAAAGCAAGTGCTGCTGAAGATTGGGCTAGAGTGCATTGTATTTTGGGTCAAGTTAAGTGGGATACGCTCTCTAGCTTTCAAATCATAGGGTTGTTATAGTTTTGGGACTTATTGCCAAGGTGAAATCTAAAAAGTTAGCTTTATCTCTGCAAGTCGCTGTTCAAGGAAGCCTTGCGCCGTAATCGGGGGATATTTACTTTGACCGCAGTCTGGCAAAGTTTCAATCAAATAATCTGGGTTGAAGTGCAGGAAAAACGGCGTCGAATACCTTGCGAATTTGGCGCGCGCAGGATCCGGATTTATGACGCGGTGGATTGATGACGGCAATTTATCATTGGTCAGGCGTGCCAACATATCGCCAACATTTATCGCCAAACAACCTTTTGGCGCAAAAACATTTTGCCAGTCACCATTTTTGTCAAGCAATTGTAGGCCGGGTTCATCAGCACCCAATAACAAAGTAATAACATTGATATCGCCGTGTGCGCCTGCTCTGATAGCCCCAGGCTCAATGTCCCCAATAACGGGCGGATAATGCAAAAGCCGCAAAATTGAATTGCCTTCATTCACTTTATCATCAAAAAAATCATCGCCCAATTTAAGATATATTGCGACAGCTTTTAAGATTCTTTTTCCCAAATGGTCAAAGGCATCAAACATTGCATCCACAAAAGTCGACCATTCTTCAACTTCAGCAACATCAATATTTGGCGGCATCAAATCCGCATGGCGATGGGTTGCGGGCAAACCGCGACCCGCATGCCAAAATTCTTTCAAATCCGCGACTTTATGATCCTTGGCGGTTTCTATTCCGAAAGGAGTATATCCGCGCTTGCCGCCCGAGCCAGCAATTTGGTATTTTTTCTTTATTTCGGTTGGCAAAGCAAAGAATTCCTTTGCTCTATCCAAAGTGCCATCTATTATTCCTTCGGCCACGCCGTGATCAGAAACTACAGCAAACCCATATTTTTCAAACCACATTCCCAATTGCTGGGCGAATGCCTCTGGGCTTTGATCGAAAGTTTTCATTGAAACTGGGGGGATAATCGAATCCATGATAATTTCACCTAACTTGAAATAATTCTTGCTTTTAGCCCAACATTGATTGCAATAATAGCGTCTGCGATGTTTCGCCGCACAAAATAGGAATTTGATAGATGAGCAAAGAACCAATCGAACTTCATATCTGGCCGACACCTAATGCATGGAAAGTGTCTATCGCACTTGAAGAAATGGGTCTCCCTTATGTTATCAAATATGTGAATATCGGTAAGGGCGAGCAATTTGCCCCCGATTTCTTGAAAATAAGCCCTAATAACCGCATGCCAGCGATTATTGACCCAAATGGCCCAGATGGCGCGCCAATTTCGGTCTTCGAATCGGGTGCTATTTTGCAATATTTGGCCCGCAAAACTTCTAAGTTTTATGGAAAGACTGAACGCGAAAAGGTGAATGTTGAAGAATGGCTTATGTGGCAAATGGGCGGCCTTGGCCCAATGTCCGGTCAAGCGTCGCACTTTCGAAACTATGCGCCTTCTTTAGTGGATGACCCAAAGCTAATTGAATATGGCCGCAATCGCTATTTTAATGAAACCAATCGGCTATTTGGCGTTATGAACAAACGCCTTGCTGAAGTACCTTTTTTGGCTGGTGACTATTCAATCGCTGATATGGCGTGTTTTCCTTGGGTGCGTGCCTATGAGTTCATTGGCCAAAACTTAGATGAGTTTCCAGTGCTTAAAGCTTGGTATGAAACTATATACGCGCGCGAAGCTGTAATTCGCGGTATGGACGCCGGTAAGGAAGTCAGAGTGGATCAATCTAAACTGACTGATGAACAAAAAGCAGCACAGGCCAAAGCGCTTTTTAACCAAAACGCGAAAAATGTAACTTAATAAAGCTTGATATAGCTTGGCCGCATTCTCAATTGGCCTTTTTGGCCAACCTTGCTATCCAACCGCCATCATTTGCCGGCATTGCACGAACCACTGAACCGTTGATTATGGCCTGTTTTAAAGTTTGGCCAATCGGCGCAAACAAGGTTGGCGCGCCTTCATTTTGGGCAAAACCAAAATAAAACCAGACTCGACGCTCTTTCTTTCGTCTTTCGGTTTCTAAGGTAATAATAACTTTGGCGCAGGCTTCCAATGGGTCAAGGCCAGATAAATCAATTCTCAAATCGACTTGGTTATTTTGCGTAAGCAAGCTTAAAGGTTCTTTTGTCTCTTTCATAAGTGCGAGTGTCGATTGATTTTGTCAATAATTCGTCAATCTATGTGAAGAATGTCAGAATTATTATTTCAATCTAGTTAAAGGCCTGCGCTTGATTCACTAGATGTTTACTTAAAACCTATGCAATTTCATAAATTTTAAATGTTTTGGGAAGGATTGAGTAACCATCACAGGTAACAATGCCAATAAGTGACATGAAAAGTCACGCCAGCACTAATTACAAGTTTTGGAAAAACCGAGACAAATGGTGGAATAAGGAAAGATACAATGTCAGTAGCACAAATGGTAAAACCAGAAGTCGATAGTTTCGATTTATTTAATCAAGCCTTGTCATTTTCGACAGGTAATGGCGCCGAGTTCGATTTAGTCGAAGCGCACAAGTTCTTTAATTTGGCAGCTCTTAATGGCAATCAAGAAGCGAAGCTACGTCGGCGTGAGCTTTCAGAAATTATGACTGAGAACCAAATATCCGCAGCGCAAAAAGCTGCTCGTGATTGGCTAAATCGCGCTTCAAACTAGATTTCAGGTAAAATGTCGCAGTGGTTAGGACTACCAGTAATTTGACATTTTCGCCGCATTTGGCCATGTTATATTGGTCAAAAGAAACGTAGATTTTACCTAAAATCGCGCTCTTTTTGGCATTTTTGATTTCAAAATCCAAAAGGCTCTATCGCGATGAAGGCAATTGAAGAACGCAGTGGCGTAACTTCCGAACAATTCCACAACGAAATCCGCCCTCGAGCATTGCCAATTGTGTTGCGGGGCCTTGTTAAAGATTGGCCAGCAGTTAAGGCTGCGTTGCAAGGGCCGCACGAATGCGCTGATTATATCGCTGATTTTGCAACTGATAAGCCGCAAAAAATTGGCGTTGGCGCGCCCGAAATAAATGGACTTTTCCACTATGATGATGAATTGCGCGGTCTCAATTTCGGTTGGGGCGCCGAAAGCGTAACTAATTATTTTGACAGATTGATTGACGAGTTCGACAAGGTCGCGCCGTCCTCTATGGCGATGCAAGCATTGCCGGTTCACGAGGAATTGATTGGTTTTGAAGAACAAAATCCAAGGCCATTTGCGCCATCCTATGCAACTCCATATATGTGGATTGGCAATGCCCTTAAAGTTGCGACCCACTCTGATGCATATGAAAATATCGCTTGCGTCATTTCTGGGTGTCGCCAGTTTACCATTTTCCCGCCAGAGCAAATTGGCAATTTATATATGGGCCCATTGCATTTCACGCCGGCAGGAACACCCATCAGTATGGTGCATTTAACCAACCCCGACTATGAAAAGTTCCCAAAATTCGCCGCCGCAATGGAAAGTGCGCAATTTGTCGATTTATTACCAGGGGATGCACTTTATTTGCCATATCAATGGTATCACCATGTTGAATCCAAGACTAAATTCAACATTTTGCTAAATTATTGGTGGAGTGACGCTCGTAAAGACATTGGCTCCCCGTGGAATGCCTTAATGCAAAACATGCTGTCCATAAGCCATATGCCGCCCGAGCAACGTATCATCTGGCGTACAATTTTTGACCATTTTGTTTTCCATCTAAATGGCGACCCATGGGCGCATATTCCGCCCCATGCGCGCGGGCCATTAGCACATGTTAGCCCCGACGATGTTGCCAAAGTTCAACAATATATTATTTCCCAATTGCAAAATCGGCCTAACAAATGAAACCAATTGAGGAACGCGAAAACCTAAGCGAAGAACAATTTTTGAACGAAATTCGTGGCCAAGTGAAGCCTGTGGTTATTCGTGGCTTGGTTAAGGATTGGCCGGTGGTGAAAGCCGCCCAAGTAAGCGATGCTGAATGCGCAGCCTATATCAGCCGTTTTGCAGGCCCAGAACAATATAAAATTGGGGTTGCACCTTTTGAAGCCAAAGGGCTACTCCATTATAACAAGGAATTAAAAGGCCTCAATTTTGAATGGGAACATGCCGATGTTGGCAATTTCCTTCAGATACTGCTCGATGAGGGAGATTTTGACAATCCTCGCGGGCTGGCTTTACAGGCATTAAGGGTTGCAAATTCGCTTTTGGGATTTGAAAACGCAAATCCGCGCCCGAGTTTTGCGCCTGCACATGCTAACCCGCATATGTGGATTGGCAATGCGCTTAAAATTGCGACCCATAGTGATACTGCCGAAAACCTTGCTTGTGTTGTTGCGGGTGAAAGGCGGTTTACAATATTCCCGCCTGATCAAATATCAAACCTTTATATTGGGCCTTTGCATTTCACACCAGCGGGAACCCCGGTTAGCATGGTTCACTTAACCGAACCCGATTTTGAAAAATATCCCAAATTTGCGCAGGCGCTTGAGCATGCGCAATATGTTGATTTATTCCCCGGTGATGCACTTTATTTGCCTTTTCGGTGGTATCACCATGTTGAAGCAAGCAAAAAGTTCAATATTTTGCTTAACTATTGGTGGACCGATGCCCGCCCCGGTATTGGTTCGGCATTTACCGCGTTAAATCACGCTTTATATTCAATTGGCAATATGCCACCAGAACAGCGCGACGCTTGGCGCGAAGTGTTTGATCACTTTGTATTCCACAAACATGGCGACCCTTGGGCACATATCCCCGATCACGCCCGCGGCCCACTTGCCAATGTCAAAGATGAGGACATCGCCGCAATAAGGGAAAATCTGATAGAGCAGATTAGAAATGGCTAGCGCGCAATCACGCTAATATTCCTACCATAATCAGGTTCACCTTTAAGGTTGCGGCGGCGATTGGAAAAATAATCGGTTTCGAGTTCACAGGTATCTTGCGGCAAAACATCAATGCGCCCAATGCCACTATTGGTAAGGCGCATAGCACAATATGATTTTAAATCGAAATGAAACTTTTCGTGCGCCCTTGCCGCCACAAAAAACATTTCATTTTTGGCATCGGCGATCACAAATCTATCACGAAATTCAATGCCAACCTCGTATGACTTTTGGGCGATACAAGGGCCAATAGCGGCGATGATATTATTTGGATTTGCGCCATAGGTTATCATCAAATCAATAGTCGCCTCTATCACGCCACCAAGCGCGCCTTGCCAGCCGGCGTGGGCGGCGCCAATAACGCCAACAGCCGTGTCCGCAAACAAAATTGGTGCACAATCGGCGGTCAATATACCCAATGCCAAGCCTTTAATGTTGGTGACCAACCCATCTACCTTGGGGGCATCATTGGCGAACGGTTTATCTGTAAATTGCACTAAGGCTGAATGGACTTGATAAGGGTTGATAAGATGATCAGCCGCAACGCCCATCGCCTGTGCCACAAGTGCGCGATTAGTGGCCACATTTTCGGACACATCATTTGAGCCATAACCGCAATTGAGAGACTCGTAAATTCCTTCCGAAACTCCGCCTCTTGCGCCAAAGAAGCCATGTTTGACTGGTTGCGAATTTTTTAGGAGTTCAGATTCGATAAACAATGATTTAGACATTTGGCTCAATTCGATCTTTCATGGCTAAGAACAATAGTCTTAAACAATTCACCCATCTTATCAGGGTCAATAAGTCTGGATATTCGCCCCATTATATCGCTTCTAAGGCTAGGATTTGAAGCACAAAGTGCCGCCGCCCGAATATCAATGCCTAATTCCGATAAAAACTCGCGCTGGGTCTTAGGGCCAGAAACCAGAATTTTTTTTGCAAATGCGCAGTCAGCGATGACGCCAAAATCTACATGGGCCGTCAAGTCCGCCATACCTAAATGCGTCAATACTGGAACTTTTTCATGTTGGTGTAGTGCCTGCAAACTGTCACCATATTCATCACCAAAATGCCCGTAATCAATTAATAGTGCGGCCCCGCCGCAGCGAGTTAATGCTTCGCAAACATGGTCTATCAGGGGCGGCAAAGATGGCGCAACCTCAAAAATGGCACCTATTGGTGCCTCTTGATGCGGCGGTTTGATTACACTGGATACAGCCTCACTTGTGCCGAAAGTTAGATTTTCGTCATGATCAAGGTAAACCTTGACCTCGCGCCAACCACTGTCAGCCATGTTATATTGCTTAATTGGCAAGCAATCCAAAAATTCATTCGCGATAAGTATGAAAGGAAGATCGCTCGATAAAGCACTTTGCACATCATCAAACCATTCAGTTTGAAATCCCTTAACGGCCCCTCTTTGAAGCTCACGAAAATGGGGACTTGCTTCCACCATTCTTATGTTAAGCGCGTTGCAAATTGCAGGATATTTTGCAAGCACCCGCAATATATCTTTCATCAATGTCCCGCGCCCAGGGCCTAGCTCAATTAGATTAAAACTCTCCGGCTGCCCCATCTCATGCCAATGGTTTACAATCCACACTCCGATCAATTCACCAAAAACTTGGCTAATCTCCGGCGCAGTAATGAAATCTCCATTCGCCCCAATTGCGCTTTGGTTGATGTAATAGCCGTTTTCAGGGTCAAAAAGGCAAATTGACATGAATTGATCAACCCCAATCGGGCCAATCTGTTTAATCAGTTTTACTATTTTTTCGACTAGAGCCATTCCCATGGCGATAGAATTTTCAGCGGGCTCTAGTGCGTTTTGGTTGCCTTGTTTTTTGTCCAAAGAAAGCTTCGTCACTCTTCGCCCGCTGGGCTTCGCTTGACTGGCATTTTTTGGGAAACGCTCTGCCAAATCTATTTTGCTTTTTGGGGTTTGAGGGCATGCCATAAAAAGCCCAAGCCTAACACTAACAGTGGTATTGAGTATATTGTTCCGCGCGTTAACCCGAAAATCAAACTTGCATCAGGCGCGCGGAAGTTTTCAAGCCCTATTCTTGCAATTGCATAAAGAGCAATGAACAAGCCTGCGGTCAAACCCGGCCTTTTTAAGCTCTGCAATTTGTAAACTGCAAACCATAAAATGCCGAAAAGCAGAAACCCTTCGCATAGTGCTTCATATAATTGGCTGGGGTGGCGCGGTATAGCTTGCGGGTCGGTTGCAAATATGAATGCCCAAGGCAAGTCTGAAGCACGCCCCCAAAGTTCTTGATTAACAAAGTTTGTAACCCGCACCAAGCCAATCCCTAAAGGCGAGGCGAGGGCGACAGCGTCCGCAAGGCTCAATAATGGGATTTTTCTGGCAGTTGCAACACCAATAACGGCCAAAAAGACGCCCATAATGCCACCGTGAAATGACATTCCGCCCTCCCAAGTGCGCAAAATCGACAATGGCTCGGCAAACATTTGTGGGGCATAAAGAAATGCATAGCCAAGCCTTCCACCAATTAAAATGCCTAGCGTCGCGTAAAAGATAAAGTCATCTATGCTCTCAGAATCGAAGGGCGCAGTTTGGCTACCCCATAATTTCTGGGCTTTGGCCAGCCGCGCCAAAATATACCATGCGATTACAATGCCAGTGATATAAGCAAGCGCATACCACCTTATTCCAAAAGGCCCCAAAGCATTACCGAGTATCTCGAATGAAGGAATTTCAATTGCGATAGGGCTTATATTAGGGAAGGGGATGGCAATTTCAAACATATTTAATGCCTATATTGCCTTGAGAAGTTTTGCAATAAGGCTAGAGCGTTCGGCGAAAAGTGTGAAGCGGTTTTCGCATTAAGAACGCGGCAAACAAAGGAATTTAGCGCTGAGTTTTGATACAATCAAAACGCAAACAGCGCTAGGTCATAAACTAATCGTTTTAGAATTAACCATATAAAGAAAAACAAACCAATATACTGCATTTTGAAATCAAAGTTGTTATCGAAGCATTACAGTTTTTGATTGGATTTACGGCACAAAATTGTGGATTTTTTCAAAATTTTGTGCTAGTGTAATAAAATGCAAACAAGACACCCTCTTTTCGACGATCTCTCAAAGATCGCTGCTAATGCTGTTGGTCTTGCTCAGGGTGCTCGCGAGGAAGTTCGCACATTTTGGGATCAACAGTTCGAACGTGCTATAACTGACATGGATTTGGTAAGGCGCGATGAATATGACGCTCTGAAACAAAGAGTGCAAATTTTGGAAGCAAAACTTGCAGAAATGGACGGCTTAAAATCTGTCAAAAAAGCCGCGAAACCCGCTAAGAAAAGCGCGTCAAAAACAGCAAAAATCTAAAAGGTTTTAATTTTGGCGCGAAGTTTGCTTTCTTTGTCAGACAATCGCGCTATTATCCTATAATGAGCTAGATTCGCACAATATAAACCAAAGCCATTCTCTTGGCGCAACATTGGATACACAAGCATGATGTTATCAGATAACTACTTTGAAAATGGTGAAACTTTGGACAGTGTTGAAGCGGTGCTTATCAATGATAATCGCCCGTTTGAACGCCACGACAATGAAATCCATTTTTCATCGAGTATCACGTTCACTGAATTGCATGGACATATCGCGCTGCGTGATGACAAATCCTCTTTTTCTGTTGCGTATATTTTTGAGCAAAAGGTTCCTGCTGCAAAGCGTACCGAGGTTGCCGCTTTGATTTGTCTGCTAAATGAAGCAATGTGGCTTGGTCATTTTGAGATTAATTCAGTTGAAGACAATATTGTCTGGCGCCACGTGGTTTCGATGATTGGGCGCTCTGATCCTGAGCCGGCTGAGGTTGCTGCAATACTTGCCGCTGGTGTCGAAGCATGTGAGAGATTTTATCCAGCTTTTAATTTCTTGCTTTGGGCAGGAAAAACCCCTGAACAAGCGGCACAAGCGGCGCTATTTGAGACTCTTGGCGAGGCTTAATAATGCCTTCAATTGTATTCCTGCGGGCCAAATTGCTAACATACCCAAATTCCAAAATGGCGGATTTGAGTTGTGACTAGTTTGGCTTTATGCGGTGTCGGGCGTATGGGGCGGGCTTTACTTGATGGTTGGGTAACGGCAAATACCAGTTTTAGCTTCACTTTGTTTGAACCCAATGCAACTGCCGAACTCGTAGAATTTGCAAAAGCACACAATATAGCGCTAAATCCGCAGAAAATTTCAGGCGGCTATGACATAGTGGTTATGGCAGTAAAACCACAAATGTTCGGTCAAATTGCTGGTGGATTGTTTTCACAGGCAATTAGCGCGGGCACACTGTTTATTTCGGTGATGGCAGGTATTTCTGTTGAAAATATAAAGCTGAGCACAAATGCCAAAGCAATTATCCGTGCAATGCCAAATACGCCAGGGCAAATTGGGCAAGGCGTTACTGCATTTTTTGCCAATGAAAATTGCACCGCGCAAAATTTGGAACTGGCGTTACTTCTATTGTCGCCATTGGGTACTGTTGAAGCACTAAGCGAAGAAGATCAAATCAACGCAGTAACGGCTGTCTCGGGTTCAGGACCTGCCTATTTGTTTTTATTAACCGAAGCATTGGAAGCGGCGGCAATTAAACAGGGCTTGCCAAAAGAAATGGCAAGCAAATTGGCGCGCCAAACCATTATTGGATCAGCCGGCTTATTGTCACGAACTGGCAAAACCGCCGAAGCGTTAAGGTTAGAAGTTACTAGCCCCAAAGGAACAACCGAAGCAGCGTTGGAAATCTTAATGCGCCAAAACGGCTTGAAAGATTTGGTGCAAAGCGCAGTTGAAGCCGCGACGAAACGTTCAATAGAATTGGGACGAAAATAGAGGTGCATTGAACAACAGAATGCCTAATTGAAATCAACAACTTCTAGTATTAACAAAAAAAAAAACGGGTTTAGGTTATTGTCCGATTAACAGCATTGATAAAATGCAACTTAATTGTTAATTTGGGGAATGCGGAAAATGGCAATTAGTCTTAATACCAACACACAAAATTCGGCTTTGCCCGCAAATAATAATTTGGGCGTGCCGGCGGGTAGTGCTGCACCAAACCTAACCACGGCATCAAGTTCAAATAATTTTGGCCCTGCGGTGATAATTTCGTTAAGCTCGCAGGCTCTTAATCCAAATAGTGTGCCATCTGATGGAGGAACGGTTGTTGTCACGGGGCCGCGTAAACAAACAGTAGACGAAAAAGGTGATACGGACGGTTGGGGGCCGGAAGTGGCTGAAGAACCTGTTGGGGAACCTGACGAAGGCGGATTAAATGAACCAGGTGAAAACAGTGGCGAAGGCGTGGTTGTTGATAAATCGGCAAAAAACGGCCCATCAACAGCGGAAAAAATTGAAAAAGGTGAGGCAGTAGTTACTGGACCAAGACCACAACGGTTTGACCGATTTGGCGAGCCGATTGAAATTGCAGAAGAGCCTATAGTTCAACTTACGCAAAATCAGTCTCGTCAGAGGCCGTCTTATAGGTATGTAGCGGGCGGCAGGGAACACTGGGTTTATAACAAAACCGACATGCTAAATAACGTGCGTAATTTCAAAGCCGTCGCTAGGGGCATGGTGATTGGCGGAAGCGATGCGATCGCTACTAATATGTCTGGCCAGATAGCTATGAAAGGACTTCTAAACTCTCCATGGGGAAAGGCAGTCATAGCAGGTTCGATTTTGCTATTGCCGGCCCTTGAAGCTTATGAAGATTGGATCGAAATGCAACCGGACGACACGATGTTTGACTTTGACGTCGGTGCGGACATGTCAGATCCTAGCAATTGGCCAACGCCGGAAGATATGATGCTTTATGATTAATTTTGGTGCGTACTATGAAAAACGACGAGAGCTTTAAACATAAAGCAATTGGTGCGGGTTTGGCATTTCTAAGTGTCTATGCGCTGCTGATTGTTCGATTTTTGATTCTTCGAGATCCAAACGAAATTGGCCATTCCATTGGCGCATTGTTCGCGGCAATTGTTGCGCTCAGTGGAGCCGACATAAAACGGAAATTCTTGGCCGTTTTGGTTATGATTCTCATCGCAACTATTTATGTTGAATATGCACCACTTGTGTAAATTGGAAAATCGAAATTGGTTGGAAGGCGCGAGACCAATTTTATGGTGAAATTAGTTTGTTCGATTTCACATGGTTTCTCAATACGCACATTCGAACTAATTTTAGAAAAACGCGTTATGCTTCTGGCACTTAGGTTTTAAGTGGCAATTTCAAACTAACCCGCAGGCCACCAAGCGCGCTCTTTGCCATAATAATATCGCCGCCATGCGATCTTGCAACATCACGCGCGATTGAAAGCCCCAACCCAACCCCGTTGCGGTTCTGGTTGCGCGAAGGATCAAGGCGCGAAAACGGGTTCAATGCTTCGTCATACTGGCTTGGCTCAATCCCCGGCCCATTATCATCAACGTGGACAAATGCGTATTTATTGTTATGGCTAACACTGATTTCGACATGGCTTCCAAAGGAAGTGGCATTGCTGACGAGATTGGCAATGCTTCGCTTTATTGATGCTCCGCGGCCCATTGTCCTAATTGGAGTATCCATATCTTTTGAAACAATATTTGCACCAGTTCGCTTTGCATCATCAAAACAACTTTTAGCAATTTGATTTAATTCAATCAATTCGGTTTCTTCGACCCATTCACCGCGCGCAAATGTAAGATATTCCTCCAGCATTTCTTCCATTTGTTTAATGTCGTTTTGCATGTCTTTAGTTGCATCTGTGCTGTTTAGCATCGCTAATTCAAGCTTTAACCGCGTTAATGGCGTTCGCAGATCATGGCTGACACCGGCTAAGATATTGGTTCTTTGCTCAATATGGCGGCCAATGCGTGCGCGCATATCCAAGAACGCATGGGTCGCACGGCGAATTTCGCGCGAGCCAGCGGGCTTAAGCGGCACAACTTCGCCGAGGCCAAAGCGCTCCGCAGCATCAGCCAAGCGTTCCATAGGTTTTACTTGCCCCCTGATAAATAATACGGACACCAGCCCTAAAATCATGGTCGCACCAGTTAGCCATAGCAAAAATATCCCACCAGTTGATGCGAACACTCGGTCCCGATAGGCCAAATACCGCAAAATACCTTGTGGCACTTTCACTCTTATATCAACATAATCGGGATAACGCGTTGTATCAAACCAAAAGCGTTGGCTAACCGAGCCTTCAAGCGCACGGCGCAGGGTTCTATCAAACGCAGGAATCAAAGCATTGCGACTTGACGTTGGCAGTTCGGCACCCGGCCGTAACTCTACGGACAACCTTAGCCGCGCTTCGGCATCATGTTTCAAAATTGCAAAGTTCGCATCTGTTGGATCCGCCAAATAGCGGGTCGTGATATACGAAACGTCGCCTGCGGCAGCTTCGGATAAAGTGCGGCTGACTTGGCCCCAATGCAGATCAAAAAACAAATATGTAACAAGAATTTGCATTATCGCAATTGGCAAAACGATAATCAACAATGAGCGCGCGAAAAGCCCATGCGGTGTCCATTTTGAAAAACTAATAAATATACTCAAGCCAATATTCCCATTGCCAGACTATTCAATATATGGGTTTTGGTGAAAAGTGAAGGGAAGGCTGGTGACGACAAATTTTGTATTGCCTATCCATTGCAAAAGTAGATTTGCTTCGATTTAAGTATCGTGCTATACGCCGTCACTCGACATGGCCTAACAGGAAATCTCGCCTCTTTAGGTTTGTTTGCTCCCTACTATCTCCATACGAAGAAAGATTCACGATGTCGTGGGTCTAAATTGATTGTTGTAAAGGACAAACAAATGATTACTGGTACAGTTAAATTTTTCAACCCTGATAAGGGTTATGGTTTCATCGCTCCTGATGGTGCAGGTCAAGATGCATTCGTGCATATTTCAGCCGTAGAGCGCGCTGGCATGACTACTTTGGACAAAAACCAAAAAGTTTCTTACGAACTTGAAACTGATGCACGCGGCAAAACTTCTGCTGTGAACCTTCAGCCAGCTTAAATTTAGTCGGTATGACTACATATCGGGGGCGAGGCGATAACCTTGCCCCCTTATTGTTTGCAGATATTGTGGTTCGGCGGCTTCTGGTTCCAATTTTCGGCGAAGGCGCGTAACTTGCACATCAATAGACCTATCCGCAGCAACCCCAGCTTTACGAGCCAGTTCTTCACGCGTCACGGTGCTTCCGGCTCTTGTTGAGAGTTCTCGCATTAAGCTTCTTTCGGTTGTTGTAAGGCGAACTGGGCTGCCGGCAACTCTAAGTTCATCACGCTCAAGATCGTAAATTGCGCTGCCAAAATGCAATTGTTTCATCACTGGTGCTGGTTTGGAGCGTTTCAGAATATTGCCAATCCTTAGCGCCAATTCGTCTGGCTCGAATGGTTTGGGCAAATAGTCATCGGCCCCAGATGAAAGGCCCAATATACGGTCATGGGCTTCACCGCGCGCCGTTAAAAGCAAAATTGGCGTGTCGCGTTCGCGCCTTATTGATGTTGTAAGGCTGATACCATCTTCGCCGGGCATCATTACATCTAAAACAATTAAGTCAAATTGCGCCAAATCAAGCAAATTGCGAGCTATTTTTGCGTCGGCTGCGGTGGAAACGCTATACCCTTGCGTAGTCAAGAATCGCTTTAATAGGTCCCGAATTCTGTTGTCATCGTCGACGACAAGGATATGTGCGTTACCGTGGGCCATTACTTATTCCTTTTGGGCGGTTTTGATGTGGCGATTATCGACCACAATACTTGGTCTGAGCCAAAAACAGCGTCTGCACCAACATTGCGATAGGCTTCTGCCAATACTCCGCGCATTGCATTTCCAAGTTCACGTTCAACTTCACGGCCCAATTCGGTAAGCGATATTACTTTGCGCCGTCTGTCGCGCGAATCATCAATTCTTGCCATGATTTGGCGCTTTTCAAGATTGCGCAGGGTTTTTGTGAAAGCTTGTTTGGTCACAGCCATGCGCTTGGCCAAATTAAGTACTGTGTCGGCTTTGGCGCCAATCGCGATAATTGCTTTGGCCTCGGCCCAATTTATTTGGGCATTGTTGCAATCGTCGACGCACATGTTCTTAAGCACTGCGGCAACTTCAAAAATTGCGGCCAAACCAAATTGCAATTCATCTTCACGCAAGAAAAGCCGTGAATAGGTTTCATTATTGGGCGTGGTTGCATTAAAGGGGTGAATTACTGCCATTATTGCCATTGCTATTTCTTGGTTCGATTGCGCGATTATTGCAATGATTTTGTTTACACGATATTGTCAGCGCTATGAACACATCTAATGCACCTGACAAACCACGTTATGTTTACCGTTTTGAAAACTTCAAACGCGCTTTTTTGCTGTTGCGTGAAGCGATTGAGCTTGGTTTGGCGCGCGAAACTACGCAACTTGAAAAGGAAGGTACGATTCAACGATTTGAATATACATGGGAATTAGCATGGAAAACCATGAAGGACTACCTTGAACACACTGGCATTATCCTTGAAACAGTGACGCCATCGTCAACAATTAAGGCCGCATTTGCCGCTAACATAATACAAAATGGCGATATCTGGATGCAAGCACTAGATGCGCGCAATCTAATGTCGCATGTTTATGAATTTAAGTCTTTTAATCAAGTGATTGCGGATATTTCCGCCAAATACTTAAATGTTCTGGATGATTTTTATCAAGATATGTTGGAAAAAACCAATGCCTGAAGGCCACGGTTTATCGGAGACAAATTTGGCAACAATCCGTGGTATTTTTGCGCCATTTGCTGATAAAATAGCGCAAGTTGGGATTTTTGGTTCGCGTGCAACCGGCACCTATCGTAATAATTCCGATATCGATTTGGTGGTTTATGGGAAAATCACGCAAACTGACATTGATAGGATTTGGACGCTTTTTGACACTAGCAATTTGCCGATAAAGGTTGATATTATTGCATATGATTTGATTTCGTATCCAAAGCTAAAAGCGCATATTGATAGTTTTATGGTTCCGCTTTTCACGCAATTGGATTTACAAGCGGAATTTCAAGAAAAATAGAAAAAGAGTAAATACAATGGATTTTGTTCCCTATGATGATCGTGATGGCTGGATATGGATGGACGGCCACTTTGTTCCTTGGCGTGAGGCCAAAGTTCACCTGCTAACCCATGGCTTGCATTATGGCTCATGCGTGTTTGAAGGCGAGCGCGCCTATAACGGCAAGGTTTTTGAAAGCCGCCGCCACACGGAACGCTTGATGCGTTCAGCTGAAATATTGGGCATGAAACCAAGTTTTAGCGTTGATGAAATTGAAGACGCAAAAAAAGAAGCTATGGCGAAAAACGGCTTTGAAGATTGCTATGTTCGCCCTTTAATGTGGCGTGGCAGTGAAATGATGGGGGTTGCGGCACAGCAAAATACTATTCGCGCCGGCATTGCAGTTTGGCATTGGGGCAATTATTTTGCCGATAAAATGTCTGGTATTCGCCTTGCCAATGCCAAATGGCGTCGCCCTGACCCTTTAACTGCCCCGTGCGAAGCTAAAGCCGCGGGCCTCTACATGATTTGCACCGATAGCAAGCACGTTGCCGAAGCCCAAGGCTATAATGATGCAATGATGCTTGATTACAGGGGCCATGTTGCCGAAGCCACAGGCGCGAATATTTTCTTTGTGCAAGATGGCGCAATTCACACGCCAACCCCCGATTGTTTCCTAAACGGCATCACACGGCAAACCGTTATGGGTATTGCCCGTGATAAGGGCTATGAAGTGATTGAACGCACAATCATGCCAGAGGAAATCGGCAATTTCACCGAATGTTTCTTAACCGGAACTGCCGCCGAAGTTACACCTGTTAAAGAAATCGCGGGAACCATGTATCAACCTGGGCGTATTTGTGAGGATTTAGTCACGAGTTATGAAGCGATGGTGCGTAAATAAATGAAATCGAAACATTGGCTGGCATTTTTTGTTATTTGTGGCTTAGCCAATATAGTCGGTGAAGCATTGTCCAATCAGCTTTTGACCCATTTTTCAAAACCATTATTGATGCTGACTTTGGGCGGTTACGCTTTTTTCAAAGCACGTGAAAACGCCATCGCGATGCCAAAAGCATTGATTGGGGCCTTATTGTTTTCGTTTTTGGGTGACGTTATTTTAATGTTCGCAAGTGGCAATGAAACTTATTTTCTTCTTGGCCTTGTGGCGTTTTTAATTGGGCACATCTTCTATATTTCGCTTAATTTGCGCGGGCGGCCAAAATTTAGATTTGATATTGAGGCAATAATTTTCATGTCGCCGATAATTATCTTTACGGGCACTATGTTGAAAAAAATAGCAGATACGGCGCCGGGCATGATTGCGCCCGTCATGCTTTATTCAATAATTCTTTGTGCCTTATTTTATACAGGCCTTGTGGCACAGTCTGTTAGGCCAAAAAAGCAAGGTTTGGTATTAATGCTCGGCATATCGCTTTTTATTATTTCTGACAGCCTCATAGCGTTAAACCGCTTCATCGCCCCATTTGAAGGCGCGGGTTTGGCAATAATGTCCACTTATATTTTGGCGCAATATTTGCTGGTGGTGGCAAACTTGCACCGACCAAATCACAAAATCATACCACCATCAATCACATGAATTGCGCCAGTGATATATTTGCTGTCATTGCTTGCTAAAAATAATGCTAAATCTGCGACTTCCTTTGCCTCGCCGTAACGCTTGAAAGGAATATTAGCGATGAATGCCGCTTTTGCGGTCTCGGCATTATCGGGCGCGATTTCATGTTCGATTGAGCGCATCATTTGGGTTTCAATTGGGCCAGGGTGAATGCTATTAACGCGTATCCCAAACGGCGCACCTTCAAGCGCCGCCGTGCGCATAAGGCCGATTATCGCGTGTTTACTAATCACATAAGCGGACAAATTGGCAAACCCTTTTAGCCCCGCCACTGACGAAACGATTATTATGTTGCCACCGCTTTTGACAAGTTCAGGCCAAGCATATTTGACGCTTAAATATGCGCCGCGAACATTGGTTGCCATAACTTTGTCGAAATCGGCCATGCCATAATCTGTAATCGCTGCGAATTCGCCTTCAACACCCGCATTGGCAAACAGAATGTCTATTTTACCAAATATGGCAATTGCCTTTTGGGCAAATGCCTTGGTTGCAATTTCATCAGATACATCGGCCGCAAAATAAGCCACATTTTCCGATGCCAGTTCATTAGCTGCAGCAATTAAATCCGCTTCATGCAAATCCACCAACAGCACTTTCGCGCCTTCGGCAACAAAACTTCTTGCGGTGGCAAGGCCAATGCCGCGCGCGCCGCCAGTAATGATTGCAACTTTGGCATCAAGTTTGCCCATAATAAGCGCTCCTATTTCTCACTCTGGTTCAAGGCTAGGCTTTAATTGGTTCGCAAACAATTAGACAAATCCGCACAGCCGCATGGTTCTGGCATGACTTATTTCAGCGCCTAAAATTCAAACATCATTCCAAAAACAATGGTTCGTGGCAGATAATTGCTGAAATTATGTTGGCTATAATTATTGCTAAACCTAATTTCAGATTGGTTGGTTCTATCAAATAAATTATTGATATTAACATAGAAAATTGGCTGCATTTTTTCAAAAAGGCGTAGTCTTTGGATATAGCTTGCGTCCAGACTTTGGAAATCGTTCATCTGTTCGGTGTTTCTTTGACCGTAAATTGGTTGAAAGTCACCAAGGCGATCCATTGCCGTACCGATTGGCAATGAATAGACTTGACCACTCATGGCAGTATAATTGAAGTTTAGCGATCGCCCATTTCCAAGCCCAAATTTGGTTTTGAATTTCACCAGATAATCAAGGTGATTTTCACCGCGCTGATGCTCTTGGTTGTAAATCTGATACGGCAGAGAGCGGGCCATAGTGCCAGAAATTTCAATATTTTCGCCAATCATAAAGCCATAAGACAAATCAAACCCACTTATTTTGGTGCGCGTGCCAAGCGCGACATCGATTTTTTGGTAAATGCCGATAGAGAAACTGGTAGCATCATTTTTATAGGCGTAGTCTAATGATGCTTGTTGACTTTGCGCGGCACTTACGCCTTCAAATGCAGAGCGGTAAGGCAATATTATTGCCCCATATTCGCCATACGCGGCGATAAGCTTATGACGGTTACTCGGGGTGTTAATCGATGCACTTATTTGGTGGGTTGGTGCGATATTCATGTCATTTTCGAAAAACCCGCGCCCGCCGATTGCAACGCTAAGCCAATTTGTGGGTTGATACGTTGCAAAGCCATAATAAGCGCTATATTTCCCGCGCGATGCGGCGCGAAAGCTATCTGCAAGGCCAATTTGCGGCCTTTCAAAATACGCAATTGAGTTTAGGTCAATGTCTTCAGAAGTTACTCCAAGCCGATAGGAAAGGGGAACCGACGCCAACCGCCCAGCAATATTTGCATCTAAATAAGTATATTGGTTGGTGTTGGTAAATACATCAACGCCAATTTCCGCTTTTTCGTGAATAAAGGTTTTGGAAAAATCAATTTTGAGGCGTGCTGGCCCCAATTCTTGCTCAAACGATATAATATTATAGGATCTGCTTTTGTCGTTTTTAAGTGTCAACCCGCCATCAAATTTGCTATAAGGATATAGCCCGTCATCAAGATCATTTGATGCAAAAATCCGCAATTCCTGTTTTTCATTGAGCCTTATTAGCGCATTAATGCCAAAATTGAGACCGCGACTTGACGTCACTAAATCTTCCAATTTTGGATTGGTGAATAATAATGGGTCAATATTACGGTGCTCGCCATAAATTTGCACAAAGCTGCCATTTTTGGCCGGTAATTGCCGCGTCAAATTAAACCCAATTCGCGTAGTGTTGATTTCCACGCTCGAGCTGTCAAAACCATCATCATCTGGCAAAATCCGAATTACCCCGCCCGCAGTATTGGCAAAATATGAAGGTGGTGCACTTGAATAAGTTTCGACGCTTTTAATGGTAGAAGTGTTGAAAATTGAAAAGCCGTGCGTGGTTTGTAATAATGACGAACCGCGAACCGCTTCATAAATCGGCACATCATTGAAATAGGTTCGGCTTAATCTTGCAAGGCCACCACGCAACACAATATCGGCTGAATTATTGTTATTAGTGGCAAATTGCAAATCCGCCACCGCCAATAAGGCATCGGCTTTTGATGCTGGGTTGGTGTAAATATCCATTTTCTCAAAACTAATATTGGCAAAAGGTTTTGAAAGACGCTGGGCACGAATGATGACGGTTTCGCCGGCTTCAAGATTATCGGCGGCTGCATCGTTGTTTTCAGATTGGACTTCTTGCGGAGATTGGCGTTCGGTTTGCTCGGTTGGCGCGGGCGCGGAAGTGGGTTCAGGCGAGGCAAGCGCCAAATCTAATAATGCTAATAACATGTTTGTTCTCTAATTTAGGCGGATTGTAATTGAAGTGGCTTTGTCGATGGTGAAGGAAGCGTCAGCAAATTTTGCGGGCCCAAATCTGCCACGGGCGTTATTACTAAATGCAAATGGTTCGCGCGGGATGCCCATGGCATTTGTGTCCATTCGGCCATTGCCATTGACATCGTGAAACACTTTTACGCCATATATGCCATTTGGAACGTTATTTATTACTATCGGGCGGCCAATCTCACGGATTGGAACAATTGCCCCAAACGCGCACCTATTCGTCGCATCATATTCAGCTTCGGTGCATAGGCTTAACATTATTTGGCCGGTTCGTGTTTGAACGCCCTGAACCTGGATTGATAAAGTGTTTGCTCCTATCGCCGCTTGATCGCTGTTTGGTATGGTTTGTGAATGCGCTTGGCCAAAATTTAATAGTGCCAACGTTAAAGCAACTAAAGTTAAGTTCTTCATTTTATTCCCTAATCTGATTTTGACGCTTGCCTGATTGCGGCGCCTGTGTCCTATTAGAAAACGCAAAATAGGGTGTCTTGACTATTTCGTGGAAAACATGAAAAAATGCGCGAAATGCATGAATTGCATTTGGCGAAGCGCAAGATGCACACAAACGCCGCGTTTGGCGAAACGGTATACGCGCATATACAATGGATTAAGATGAAATTTCAAAGAATTATCGAGAATTTTTGGGTAAGGGATATAGCAATTTCGCTATTGGTTGGCGGCCTTTTGGCGCTTGCGGGGGCGTTTGAAACGCATCAACTTAATATGTCATTTCGCTTGATTTATTGGGTTTCAACTATTTTTCTTGGTAGTTTAATTGCGATTGGTGCAACTGCGATCTTGGATAAATTAAGCTGGCTTGAAGAAAGGCAATGGGCTTATCATTTATTGCATTTAGTTCTCATCAGCAGCCTAATAACAATTATGGTAATCGCGATTAATTATGTATTTCTGGACCTAAATTTCGATAGAGATGCCTTCATTAGGTTTTTCCCTGTTGTGTTTGCGGTGGCGTTTTTCATGTCGGTAATTCACTTTGTGTTATCGCAAATTCCCGCAAGGTCCCATGGAACTCCCTCGGGCAACGAGACCAAATCTGAAATTCAATTGTTTGCCCGATTGCCCTTCAAGTTCAAAAAAGCGCAAATATTGGCAATAAATGCCGAAGATCACTATTTGCGGGTTCATACCAGTGTTGGCGATACTATGATTTTGATGCGCCTTTATGATGCCATCAAAGAACTCGAAGGCATAGAAGGCAGCCAAACCCACCGTTCATGGTGGGTCGCGAAAGATGCGATAACCGAAATCGTCAAAGGCGATGGCCGCACCAATTTCCGCCTTTCAAACCATGTACTCGCGCCAGTGTCGCGCAGTTTCCAAAATGCTTTGAAGGCGCAGAATTGGCTTTAACCCTCCAATGCCTCTAGCTCACTGGATGCTGCCAGCCATTCGGCTTCGGCTTGGGATAGCTTCTTTTCGTGCCATGCAAGGCGTTTGGTAAGCTCGCCCGCGGCCTTATGGTCTTTTTCGTAAATTGCGGGGTTGGCGAGGTCATTTTCGATATTGGAGACGGTTTCTTGCTCTATGGCAATTGCTTTTTCGGTTTGTGCGATTTTCTTGCGTAATTGCGCAATATTTGGCCCAGATTGGGTCTTTTTCTCGACCTTGGCTGCATTCGCAGGCTTTTTTTCACTTGGTCTATCGGTGTTCAAAACCATGGAGCGATAATCACTCAAATCGCCATCATAAGCATTGGCACGGCCATCATGCACCAGCCACAAACGGTCGGCACATGCTTCTGCCAGCCATACATCGTGCGTAATTAGTATAACCGCACCCGAAAATTCATTAAGCGCCATAATAAGCGCTTCACGGCTATCAATATCAAGGTGGCTGGTTGGCTCGTCCAAAATCAAAACATGTGGTTTGGCGTGCGCCATTAGCCCCAACAGCAAGCGCACTTTTTCGCCGCCAGACAGTTTTTCAACCTTTGTGTCGATTTTCTCACGCCCAAAACCAATTTGCGCGGCAATACTTCGGTGCACGCCTTCGCCTTTATCGGGGGCGAGGTGGAAAATATGTTGCAACACAGTTTCACCTTCGCTCAATTCATCAAGTTGGTCTTGGCTAAAGTAACCAATTTTCACAGCTTTGGAACTGCGTCTGTGGCCCGATAATAACGCTAACCTATCACCAATTGATTTTACAAGTGTGGTTTTGCCCTGCCCATTGGGGCCAATAATCACAATTCTATCGTCATGGTCCAAACGGAAAGTAACGTTCTTTAGGACAGGAACGCCCTTTGTATAGCCCAAATCACATTCATCAAGCTGGATTAAAGGCGAGGCGAGTTCAGTTGGCTCAAAAAAATTGAATGGCAATGCGCGGTCTTCAACCGGCACCGCAATATCTTGCATTTTTTCAAGCATTTTGACGCGGCTTTGGGCTTGGCGCGCCTTTGATGCCTTGGCACGAAACCTATCAACAAAAGCTTGCAAATGCGCTTTGGCGGCGTCCTGCTTGGCTTTTTGCCCAGCTAAAAGCGCGGTGCGCTCAGCGCGGCGGCGCAAATAAGTGTCATACCCGCCAGTGCCAATTTCCAATTTACCGTGTTCAAGAGCCAGAATATGCGTAACAGAACGGTTCAACATTTCGCGGTCGTGGCTTACAACCAAAACTGTATGTGGGTATTTAATTAAATAGGATTCAAGCCAAGCTGCGCCTTCTAAATCGAGATAATTTGTAGGCTCGTCCAAAATCAAAAGATCTGGCGTAGAGACTAATACCCCAGCCAAAGCGGCGCGCATTCGCCAACCACCTGAAAATGTGCGGGCGGGGTTCCATAATTCTTCTTGTTTGAAACCAAGGCCGACCATAATTTCGGCGGCGCGCGCTTCGGCTGAATAAGCGTCAATGTCCAAAAGCCGAGCGTGGATTTCCCCTATACGGTGGGGGTCTTGGGCGGTTTCGGCCTCTTTCATAAGGCTGTCACGCTCTAAATCTGCCGCCAAAACCACTTCCATTATGGCATCATCGGTGGCGGGGGCTTCTTGGGCGACAAAGCCCATGCGCGCGCCGCGTTTAAGCCGAATTGGGCTGTTGGTTTTATTGGCTTCTTCGCGGATAAGCTTAAGCAAAGTGGATTTGCCCGAACCATTTTTGCCCACAAGCCCAACTTTCCAGCCGTCAGCAATAACCGCGCTGGCATTATCAAATAAGACCCTTTTTGCAAGGCGGTGGGTAAGTTCGGTGATCTTAAGCATGGTGGTTCAAATAGTGGAGGCGCGCCGAAAATGCTAGTGCGCGGCTGTAATGGGAACAAAAACTGGAACTTCCCCCAATTTTCCACTTGCAAATCAGTCGCAAAGCAATATGAATTGGCCTAGTTTTTTGAGTTTAGGAAAACAGCAATGACATTGAGAAGAGCAGTTTCGGCAATGGTTATAGTAAGTGCGTTATTGGCTGCTGCATTTGTAACTGGCTTTGCGCAACATCAACCAAGCGCACCTGCGGCGCCTGCTGTCTCCGCGCGAACCCTTGAACTTTCCATTACTTGCCAGTCTTGCCACGGGCGTGACGGCATAAGTGTTTCAAACAATATCCCGAATTTGGCTGGGCAAAAGGCTGGCTATTTGGGTAATCAATTGCGGGCTTTTAAATCAGGTGAAAGAAAAAATGACCTGATGGCGGCAATTGCTGGGCAACTTTCCACCGACGATATTACTGGCCTAGCGGCATATTGGAGCGCGCGTCCTGCAATTGGTGAAAGTGCGGTGGCGGGGCATAGTGGCGTGGCAGCTTTGATGCCGAAAAACCACTTGCCAGCTGATTTTCCGCGCGGCTTCAGCATTTATGATACAGAAGAAAACGAAGCCAATAAGACTATCACTCGCCATTATGCAAATGTGATTGCTATTGCCGCAGTGCGCACGAACACGCCCATGCCAGATGGTTCGATGATCGTTGTGGAAAATTTGGCTGCTAGAGTTGATGCTGCAGGAAATGTGATGAAAAATGCGCAAGGCGGACTAATTGCTGGCAATGTAACATCATATGCCACCAGTCAATCTGCGGCAGGGTGGGGCGCAGATGTGCCTGAACTGCTGCGCAACGGCAATTGGAGTTTTAGCCAGCACAATGCCCAAGGAACAATAACAACGGCAAATCAGGCCTCTTGTCTTGCCTGCCACAAACCACACGCCAGTGATGATTTCATGTTTACTAGGTCTAAACTTGAAACCTTTGCCAAAGGCGGCCAAGATTAAAACGGGTCTAGGCCATAATAATCAAAATCAATTCTTGACTAAGATTATATGGTTAGGCTAATCATAAATCCCCAAAGTAATGAATTGAGCAATGACCAGTTAAATGGCTGATATATTTATTTCGCATTCCACTAAAGATATTGAAATCTCAAATGCAATTTGCAAAGCGATTGAGGATTATGGCTACACATGTTGGATTTCTGATCGTGACATTTTGGGTGGCATGGATTTCGCAGAATCTATTGCAATTGCAATAGAGCGTTGCAAAATTATGGTTTTGGTTTTCTCCCAAAACTCGAATACATCGCCAGAAGTCAAAAATGAAATTGTGCTTGCGGGGCAAAGCCTTAAAGTGGTGATTCCGCTATTGACCGAAAATATTAAGGTCAGCCCAGCGTTTAGGTATCACTTAGCATCGCGCCAGTGGATTGATTGCACCAAGGGTTGGGAAGATTCGCTTATTCCGCTATTTACCCAATTAAAGCAATTGATTGGCGATCCACCTAACCCTGCGCGAAAATCCGAATTTTACAAAGGTGAAGCTAAGCCTGCGCCCGTGACTAGTCAGCGCATGACTATGAAACCCAGCGAGATGGAAAGTACGCCTGTTTCTGCGGAAGCGGACGCCGCCGAAGAGGCATTAAAAAGAGCACGTGAAATTGACGCTCAAAGGTTCATCGAAGAAGAAAAAGCCAAGAAAGACGCTTCGGCACGCGCAGCAGCAGAGGAAAGAACTGCGGCTATAGCAAAAGAAAAGAAGCGAAAAGAAGAAGAAGAAAGAAAGGCCGAAGAAGAGGCCCAAAAACTAGCACGTGAAATGGCTGCGGCGCGCGCAAGAGAAGAAGAGCAGAAAAAGAGAGATGCTGAACAATTAGCCGCACAAAAAGCTAGAGAAGCGAAGGCCGCTGCAGAGGCAAAGGCCGCAAAAAAACTCGCGGAAGAATTGGTAGATGCCAAACAAGAGGCCCTTAGCAAGCATTCTGACACAGCGCTAAAAGCTGAAATTTCAAAAGCTACGAATATTTCGCAAATTAATTCAGCTATTCAGAAATTTGAGAAAAACAAATTAGCCCAGGCGCAAGCGGCGCTAAGGAAAGCCCAATTCAACCAACAAATTAGCAAGGCATCAATTGCAATTAGAAAACCGCCTATAATGTTTGCCGCTTTGGGCGGTTTGGCGGCTTTGTTACTGGTTGGATATTTTGCGCTTAATGGCAATAAGCCTTCAGAGGCATCTACGCCAACAAAAACAGTTGAAACGGTTTCCGTCGATACTAATCAAGTTGCGGCAAATGCTGTTGTTCAGCCGATTAGTCCCGTGGATGGCTATTTGCAAAGCTATATTGGTAATTATGTAGTATTTACCAGCAATTGCGACACCGGCACCAAATTTGCGGTTTCGCGCGATGATAGCGTTGAAACGAGACTTACAATGACTGCCAATGGCACTTTATTGTATAAGTTCAACTTTGATAGCCATGATGAAAGCGGCAAAGATTATTTCATGGAATCTAATTCTGAAGGTAAAGAGACCCGCGTTACTTTTGAAAATAGCACTGTCGACGGCGTAACCAAATTGAGCGTCACGGGCGTTCCAGCTTTGAGAAAATGTGGATGAAAAAAATATTTTTAACATTTCTATTCGTTGCTCTGGGCTTTTCTGTTTTTGCGGTAAAACAAGAAGCACAAGCGCAAGAAGGTTTATCCCCACTTTGTGCCGCATTGCCAGCTGCGGAGCGTGCAAGCGTGCCTGAGTGCCGCCCAAGGCCAGCCGCCAAAGCAAAAGCGCCGAAAGCACAGCCTCCCAAAGCAAAGAAGGCAGCCCCGCCAAAAGCTAAAGTGGCAGTAGTTGTTGCGCCCGCAGTACGTTATGTGGTTGATCCAAGCGGTGAAGGCGATGCGACTGGTATTCAAGAAGCAATTATTAAGGCGCCAGTTGGCGCAATAATTGAAGTTAGAGCTGGCACATATGAAGGGGCTGTTGTAATTGACAAAACGGTTACAATTATTGGGCAAGGGAACCCAACAATTGTTTCGAGTGCTTCAAATACTACTTTTTCGACTGTTACAATCAAAGGGGACAATCGGGCCACCATTGAAGGCTTTACAATTGTTGCTAACAGAAGTGCAAACGGGCTTAAAATTGAAGGTGGCAGTCCAACCATTAAAAACACCACCATTAAGTTAAATGGTGAATTCAGATCAACCAATAATCTACGCATCGGCTTGTGGCAAACGGGCGGTTCGCCGACTTTTTCGCGCTTAACCATTGATGGCGGCGGTTTCGCACTCTATTCCGATGCAGGTTCACCCCAATTTGAAAGTGTTACAATTCAAAATGCACTTTATGGTATCGCCATTGGTGGTACTTCAACAGCTAAATTTAATGGCGTAAATATTCAAGACATCGAACGAACTTCGTTTGGCACCGGTGGGTCAAGCGCCCCAACCCTAGAAAATGTTGCCATTACCAAAACCGGCCGAGGGCGCACTTCGGGCAATAACGCTTGGGCTGCTGTTCGGTTGATTGAAACTTCAAACCCCGAAATTACCGCACTTACTATTTCAGATTTTATTGGGGTTGGTGTTTCGGTTGAAAATTCTGCGCGGGGCAGGCTAAGATACGTTAGAATAATTGGTGCATCTGGCAATGGCAATGCTTATGCTATTTCGGTTCGCCGCGATGCAAGGCCAATAATTGCAGATGCTTCGGTGCAAAATTGGGGTACAAACACCAAATATTGTGAAGTAGCGCCAGCATGTGTCGGCGTGTCTGTCAATATGGTGACACCGCCAAGATAAGCTCTTCGGTTTTTTAAATCGGCTAAAGAGCTTGCTGCTTTAATCAATCTGCAGAGCTTGGGTTACATTTGATTGTATGCAACACGCCTTGCTACCATTCGTTTGAAAAACCATCTTGGCGTAAGAATTCACTTATTCGTTCGCGGGTTGCCCTTGTTGTTCCTGTGGGTAGTTCGTCTATGCCAAAAAAGCGCCATTCAGCGATTTCATGAGATCGCGTGGTCGGCTCTGAATGCCAATTTTGAGTGTGAAATAAGGCTACATGGTCCCCTTTGAAATTGCTAAAATTAGCATGGACGGAAAGAAGTCGCAGGTCTTGACGAGAAACTATTAGACCTACTTCTTCGCGTAGTTCTTTGATTGCTGCATCATAAATGGTCTCGCCGCGTTCAACGCCGCCGCCCGGCAAGTGCCAACCTTTGATATATGTGTGCCGAACAAGGCAAATCTTGCCATCGGTGTTTGATGCAATTATCCGAACACCCAATGTCATGGGCCTAGAAAAACGAAAATAAGTTTGGAAAATTGCGGTCCGGATTTTAGTTATCATACAAATTCATTTGCGACATATCGCCGATTTACGCAACAAGATTATTGACAGATTTTCTCTTTGGTATAGCAAGCAAGACGGAGCAAATAATGCAATTAGATAAATTGATTTTTTATACAAACCCGATGTCGCGAGGTCGGATTGTTAGGTGGATGCTTGAGGAAGTTCGGGCGACCTATGAAACTGTAATTTTGGATTGGCCGGAAACCAAGACAGCGGAATATTTGGCAATAAATCCGATGGGTAAGGTTCCGGCGCTGGTTCATGGGAATATTATTGTTACTGAATGCGCTGCTATTTGTACTTATCTCGCCGATGTGTTTCCATTTATGCGATTGGCGCCGCCAATTGTTTCAAAGAAACGCGGTGAATATTATCGATGGCTTTATTTTGCAGCGGGCCCACTTGAAACCGCGATAACTAATCGGTCCCTTGGCTATGACGTGCCAACTGACAAACGTGGTGTAACCGGCTATGGCAGTTTTGACCTAGTTATGGATACAGTTGAACTAGCGGTTTCAAAGTCACAGTATGTATTGGGCGACGAATTCTCCACAGTTGATGTGTATCTTGGGTCACAATTGGGTTGGGGGCTGCAATTTGGCACAATTCCTATGCGGCCTGCATTTGAAAAATATTGCAATAACCTTAAAGAGAGACCAGCAGCCATTAGGGCAGCTAGAATTGATGATGAAATTCGCGCCAAGCAATTGCTTGGTTAATTGGAGAGTGAAATGCCAGCTTTAATCGCACTTGTCGTAATTTTCGGAATTTTTGCCGCGCTTAATTTCGCCGAATTTGGCAGATTGGACTAGGGCTCACGCCTTTCACCTTTTTAGTGATTTGCTCTATTTGTGGGGCCCCGAGTAAATTGAATGCACTGGGGTTAGCTTGCTTGTGAGCAATTTGTGACGGAAAAAAGATATTTGCGTGTTGCTCCGCTCAAAATAAAATAGCTATCACGCTCCAGATTTCATTGATTGCCGCGTTTCTTATCCAAAAACCGCGACGCAGTTTTTTTTCGAAGCGCTAGGCAGCATCTTTATTATTGTTTTGCATTTTTATATGCTTGTGGAACGCAACTTCGTTCAATACTTCAACAAGCCGCGCGACCACCAATGGTTTAACAAGAAACCCATCCATTCCGGCATCTGAAGCAGCTTTATGGGCCTCAGCGCGATTGTCTGCGGTTAAGGCAAAAATTGGAATGTCTATGGCCAATTTGCGTATTTCGCGGGTCGCTTCATAGCCATCCATATTTGGCATGTGCAAATCCATCAATATCATATCAAAGTCACGGGACTTGATTTTCTCAAGGCAAAGCAAGCCATCATCTGCGGTCACGATCTTGTGCCCCAATTGGTTCAATATCAAACTAATAACTTTTTGATTGGTCTTATTATCTTCGGCAACCAAAACATTGAGTTCTATCGGTTCAAATTCTTCGAGCTCTCTTTCAGTATTGGTGAGTTCAAACGGCACATAGACTTTGGCGATTGTTCCAAGCCCTAAATTCGATTGAACATCTAGCCAGCCGCCAAGCGACTTTGCAAGGCGATTGGAAAGCGCAAGTCCCAATGAAAGCCCACCAACCGCCCTTTTTGCGGGATCGGTGTCGAAATTGAATGGGTCAAAAATATTTTCAAGCCTCTCGTGCGCAATACCAACGCCGGTATCACTTATCTCTATGAAAATGCCATGACCATTTTCGCCAAGACTGACAGTCATAGTAACTTCGCCCTTATGAGTATGCGCAACCGCATTGTGCGCTAAGTGCCTTAATATACGGCAAAATCGCTCTGGGTAGCCAATAAATGTATCAGCCGAATAATCACTAACATTGGCTATGAACTTTATGTTTTTATCGCGTGCAATAGCCGTGAAATCACGAATTATAGAACTCAAAATCTCGCCCAAATTGAATTCAATTGGTTGGTCTGGCGTCTCACGTTCTTCCAATTGGGAATATGTAAGGATATCTTCAACACGGTGAAGCAATTCATTGGCTGAACTTTGGACCATGTCGATAATTTCGTCTTGTCGTGCGTCAAGCTTGGTCTGTGAAAGAAGAATTGTACCGTTTATCACACTGTTCAACGGCGTTCGCATTTCATGAGACATCGCAGCCAGGAAGCGGGATCTTGCAATGCTTGCAGCATTCAACTCCACGGCAATCTCGCCGACATTCTGCGTTGGATTTAATACATGTGCGCTCAAAGTAGTACAATTAAGGGACTTTCCATTAAGCAGGAAAGGCGCTGTAACTTGGTCTAAAACTATCGCTTTGCCGCTTTTGGTAATGTAATTCGCACTTTGGTTTTGATTATCTCGCGCGAAAACAGTTACAAAGCTCTTTATTTGCGAAAGGTCAGTTCCGGAACCATAGCCAAGTAAGCGGCAACATTCATAATTTGCGGCCAATACTTCGTCGTTTTGATGGATAACCATGGCTGATGGTATCGCATTGAATAAGGCTTTCGCTTCGCTTAACATGAATAGTTACTCGCATTTGCATTATCGAATACTATCTTAACGAGAAAATGCTTTACAAACTACTAATTACCACAAAAATATATGGGTTTAGCAATTGCGACTTCTTGGCAGATTTGTGTTGGCAATTGCGATGATGTATAAAAATGCTTGGAGATTGGGAGATAGTTTGGAAAAAGGCGCAGTTTTAGTAACCGGTGGGGCGATACGGATTGGGGAACACATTTGTCGCCATTTAGCTAGTAATGGCTACGAGCCAATAGTTCATGCAAATACAAATATCGATGCAGCACAGAACTTAGCCAAAGAACTGCGCTCCAAAAGGTGTAATGCAAATATAGTAATTGGAAATTTGAATAATGATGATTTTGTGGCAGGCTTAATTGAGCAAGCGCAGTCAGTTGCAAGGACAAAATTGGTCGGCCTAATCAATAACGCTTCAATTTTTGAACCCGACCTTGCAATGAATTTTACACAAGATACTTGGGACGAACATTTCAGAATTAATGCGCTAGTTCCATGTCTATTGGCACAAAATTTTGCGAATGTGATTGGTGAAAGGCAAAACTGCGGCATAGTAAACATACTGGATCAACGAATTTTCCGCCCGAATCCATTGTTTTTTACCTATGGTCTAGCCAAAAGCACTTTGGCGGCGGCAACTAAGACAATGGCGCAAGCATTTGCACCACATATTCGGGTTAACTCAATTGCGCCAGGCCCTTCTTTGATGAACTCTCGTCAAACAGAAAGCGATTTTGCGGCCCAATGCGATGCCACATTATTGCAAAATGGCAGCCCACCTTCAGCAATCGCAGAGGCAGTTGTGTTTTTGCTTGAAGCGCGCCATATAACTGGCCAAATTTTGGCGGTTGACGGTGGTCAAAGTCTTGTTTGGCGGGCGCCTGATATTGAAGGAATTAATGAATGAGTATGAAGCCAACGACTTTAGGAATTGTCTCTTCTGCTGGTGCTCCTTTCAGGCGTTCAAAAAACACAAGTGATTTGAAGGCCCAAGACACAATTCAAACAACAAAAATCTATGTGAATGGCTTAGAAATTGATGCGCATTGCGGTGTCTATTCCTATGAAAAAGGCAAAGCTAGGAAACTCTATCTTGATATTGAAGTTGAACTAAGCAAAAACGTGAAAATAGAAAATGATGATCTGAACACAACAATTGATTATGACAATCTGGTTGCAAGTGCCAAAACTCTGGCACTTTCAGCGCATTTCAATTTGATAGAAACTTATGCCTCGTGCCTAGGTGCGGAAATTCTAAAAGACGCCCGTATCAAACAAATTAAAATAAGGGTCGAAAAACCATTTGCGATAGCAGGCGCAAGCAAAACGGGCGTAGAAATGATATTTTCACGCAGCTAGCGCATGTTTAAGCTGCTCTAATCCCATCTAAGAAAGTTGTGACTTCGGCCTTAAGAACCTCTGATTGCCGGCTCAACTCCTCTGCAGCACTAACAACTTCGCCTGCGGCTTCGCCAGTTTCGTTTGCACCTTGTTGAACATGGGTAATATTGCGCGATACATCTTGGGTGCCTATTGAGGCTTCTTGGGTGTTACGCATAATTTCAGAAGTTGCGGCAGACTGTTCTTCTACTGCCGCATTGATGGCCATCGAAACCGAGTTGATTTCGT